>Ga0255753_1001334_pt1 | contig 29856 bp, 19 predicted proteins | sample 041ome_10_FD_179953 | JGI IMG/M metagenome (GOLD analysis project Ga0255753, IMG submission 179953) | Coastal salt marsh microbial communities from the Groves Creek Marsh, Skidaway Island, Georgia - 041412US metaG (version 2) | ecosystem: Environmental > Aquatic > Marine > Intertidal zone > Salt... | reverse complement strand
GACGCCGTCAAAAAAAAAATTTTCTGCAGACGGAGAGAGAGAGGGTTTTACACGTATTTTTAGAAGGAAAAAGCAAAATACAAGTGAAGAAGAAAACGCCTTTTTTTGTGTGAGAGAGAAAAAAAAAAGAGAGAGAGAGAGAGAGGGCAGAAAGAATGCACGTGTGAGTGCGTCTGTTGTGTCGTCTGCGTCTTTGCGTTTCACCGCTATATTCTTCTCTCTCTCTAATACCCGCCGCGGTTGATTCGTTTCTGAGTTCGAGTCATCTCCGTCGCTCGCGCCGCGAACTTGAGAAACGAGGAAACTTTTTTTTGTGTTTTGTCGAGTTCTCCTTTGCGCGAACGCGCGATGGATGCCTTTTCGCGACGATCGGTCGCCGCTTTTCGGAGCGCGGCGGCGAGGAAGATCCCCGGAAGACGATGACGAAGAGGGTTCTGTTCGTCGTCGGGAGCGGGCGCGATCGTCGTCGCGCGTCGTTTCTGCTTTTCCTTCTCCTCTTTTTCTTCTACTTTTTCTTCTTCTTCTTCTTCTTCTTCTCTCGACATTTTTTTATTTTTTTTTTATGTGGTTTTGGGCAAATTTATCCATTTTTTTAGAAGCAAGAAACGCACGCGCGCACGGAATATACGCGTTCTCGCATAGAAGAAGAAGAAGAAGAAGAAGACGTTCGCGTAGAAAGAGAGAGAGACGCGCATCGCTCGCACGAGAAAGCCCTTTCTACTTTTTTTTGTATTCGATCGAGAGAGACGAAAAGACACGGCAAACCCACGCTCACTAATCGTCAAAATATGGATACGACGGCTGCGGATTTGACAAAAACGCTGCCGCATAGGCTCTCCTCGCCGTACTCGAAATGTTTTAATCGAGTGCCGATTATCGACGTGCACGAGAAAGCGGACGGGGAAGGAGGCGTGAGTTTAGTCGGTGAGACGCTCACCATCGGCGGATGGGTGAAAACAGGGAGAGAAGCGGACGCCGGGAAGATTTTATTTTTAGAGGTGAACGATGGGTCCACGCCGCAGAGTTTACAAGTGGTAGTCTCGAGCGAGATTTTTTCCTCCTCGGAGAGCGAGTATTCGCTGGCGGATATGAGACCGACTGGAACGAGCGTGGTGATTGAAGGCGAGATCAAGTTGCCGCCGGAATCGGCGAAAGGGCAAGTGATTGAGATGCACGCGACGAGAGTTGTTCAAGTCGGGAAGTGCGACGCAAACACGTACCCAATCGCAAAGAAGAAGCAAACTTTGGAATATTTGAGAGAAAAGATTCACATGAGACCAAGGACGAACACGATTCAGTCCATCGCGAGAGTTCGAAACGCTTTGGCGTTTGCCACGCACGAATTTTTCAACTCTAACGGGTTTTGTTACGTGCACACGCCGTTGATTACCAAGAGCGATTGCGAAGGCGCCGGGGAGATGTTTCAAGTGACGACTCTGTTGGGCGAGTGCGACGGCGAAGACGGCAAGAAGTATACGAAGAGTTCCGTTGAAGAAGCGGTGGTGGAAGAGAAGAGAGCGGAAACGGCGGCGATCGAGACGAAAATCGCGGAGATGAAACAGGAGGAAAAACCATCGAAATCGGGTTTGAAGGAACAAAACAAAAAGTTGGAACAAGCCAAGAAAGATTTGAGCGAGTTGGAACGCAAGTTTCGTAAAGTTGGAGGTTTGCAAAGAAACGAAGACGGTACCATCGATTATTCCGAGGATTTCTTCGGCGAAAAGACGTTTTTGACGGTTTCTGGTCAGTTAGCCGTGGAGACTTACGCGTGCGCTTTGAGCAACGTGTACACGTTTGGGCCGACGTTTCGGGCCGAGGATTCGTACACGACGAGACATCTCGCGGAGTTTTGGATGATCGAACCCGAGTTGGCGTTTGCGGATTTGGCCGACGACATGCAGTGCGCGGAGGATTACGTCAGACATTGCTGCAAACACTTGCTGAAAACGTGCAGAAAAGATTTGGAGTTTTTTCAAAAGATGTACGATAAAAATTGCTTGGAACGCGTAGAAAACGTCGCGAACAATCCGTTCGGGCGAGTTTCGTATACCGAGGCTATTGAGATTTTAAAAGACGCCGTGGAAACGAAGAAGAAAGAATTCGTGTACCCAGTCGAATGGGGGATCGATTTGGCAACCGAACACGAGCGGTACTTGGCCGAGGAGGTGTACAAGAAACCAGTGGTGGTGTACAACTACCCGAAGGACATCAAGGCATTTTACATGCGCTTGAATCCGGACGGTAAAACCGTGGCCGCGATGGATATTTTGGTTCCAAAAGTCGGCGAACTCGTTGGCGGTTCCCAGCGCGAGGAGCGATTGGACGTTTTGGAACAACGCATGAAAGACTGCGGCTTGGAGTTGGAGGAGTACAGCTGGTATTTGGATTTAAGAAGGTTCGGCTCGGTCACACACTCTGGGTTCGGTCTCGGCTTTGAGCGTTTGATTTTGTTCACAACGGGCATGGAAAACATCAGAGACGTGATTCCATTCCCGAGATGGCCGAAAAATTGCTTAGAAGGGCATTAACGTGATCAAAGTTATCACGATAGAGACATACACACAAAGAGAGAGGGAGAGAGAGAAAGGGTGAGAGTATCGCGTCCTTCTCGAGCGCGTATTTTCTCAAACGAAAGAAGAAACGAGCGACGAGAGAAAGAGAGAGAGAGATTCTTTAAAACGTGAAATGCAAGAGATCACAACACCACCACTACTAATACTACCATCACCGATGAACGCGTAACCTCGTTCGTTCGTTCGTTTTCTTCTTTCGCAAGTACTTTTTATTAACACGTGTGGGGATTTTAAAAACTTTTTTTCTCCTCAAAAAAAAAGAAGAAATAATGGAAGCGACGCTGAACGCGACGACGGAACCATCGGCGACGACCGCCGCTCCTCCTCCTTCTTCTCTTCCGCCACCATCGCAACCACCCGTCGTCGAGAAAGAGGAGAGAAATATAGACCCTCTGAAATCCATCAAAGACCAAATCGTCGCGTACGACCCGATCGCCGGCGAAGAAGAAGAAGAAGAACAAGAACAACAACAAAAACAAATTCTGACGAAGAAACAAGAATCGGAAGCGTTACCGACGCTGAAAAACGGGGAAAAATACACCTGTTACACCTGCCAAACGCAAGACTCGTACAAATGGTTCAAGAGCAAGATGGAAGAGACGCTCGGGAAAGTGGTTTGTAAGAGGTGCTATCACAAGGAGCTCGTGGAAATGAGCGATAAGATTTGCGCGGTGCGTCTCGGTCCCTTTTCCTCCACACGCATTGCGCGAAGAATTTTTTTATTTAAACTCCCCGAAGACAAAATTTGACTAACAAAAAATCTCTCTCTCTCTCTCTCCCTTTTACGGGCACGGATAACAGGCGTGCGGTACATCAAAAACGTCCGGTTGCTGGTACCGATCGAAAAAAGACGATTCAAAGTGTTTGTGCCAAAAATGTTACAAGAAGGAGGCGAGAGCGATGGTGGATAAAACGTGCAGAGCGTGTTTGACGACGAAGAGCAGCCAGTGGACGCGTTCGAAGATGATCCCGGGGGCGAATTTGTGCACGCAGTGTTACAGGACGGAGACGAAGATTAGAGAAGGTAAGATGGACATGGAGCAGTTGAAGAAGGACGCGGGGATTACGGAGTTGAAAAAGAAATCTGATGAAACCAAGGAGGCGGCGACTGGGGCTAGCGATGGCGCCGCGGCTTGTATCGGAGGCAACAGAACGCACTTGCCGCACGAAGTGGCTCCGCCTCAGGCAAAGAAGCCGAAGAAGTCGTATTATCAGAAAAAGAGACCAGTCATCCTTCCGGATATCTCTCCCGAGGATGCGCAGAAGTTGCTGCGCGCGGCGGTGACCCCCAAAACGGAGGAAGAGTTGGAGGAGGAGAAGAAGTTCCGTCAGTTGTCTTCAAAGTGTTGCGTCTGCAACTCGGAGGATTTAGACAACAGATGGAAGGAGAGCGTCTTGCACATGGAGGGCAAATTGTGCGACATTTGCTATTTCAAGGAGTTGTTGATTCGAGGAGGATTGCCGCTCGCGGCATCTAATTGAGGAGATCGAGGAAGTGAAAAGAGAAAAACAGAAGTTGAAAGGACACTTCGTTGCGCGCAAGTAGAGGCAAGTAAAGAAACACACGCGCATATTACTACTATATACACTGTTCAAATGTAAAACTATGAGGGATAAACATCCCAAACAACTAATGTGAACTATGATTCTCTGCTAAGATGTACTAATTTTTATCATTCGAGGCGCATTTCTTGAAATTCGTTGTTATGTGCCTCTCCGTTTTGTTGAAAATTCCGCTGTCCTTCTCCGGTGTGGGTAAAGGTTGACACGTAACGTGCCCCAACGTTGGCACCTAATGAGTTCGGAATACCACCGCTCCTGTAGTAATCAACACCCGGTGCCATAGTTGGCGGTGGAGCAAGCGGGGGTGGTGCCTCAGCAGCAGCAGCTGACTGCATTCCTGTGCTGCTTTTATCGACCCATTGTTTCAAATTTTCATCGTAATAAAACGTGTTCTCGGGCAAACCGCCTGCAGTTTCTTGCGGCGACACTTTCGGACCTTCATACGGCTTGTCCGGTGCGGGAACTGCCGCGGAGAATAATTTGGAAAATGATTTGACCAGCTTGAAAGGAACACCCGTTTGTTCTTGCTGTTCTTGTCGTTGTTGTTGTTGTTGTTGTTGTTGCTGCTGCTGCTGGTGCTGCTGATGATGATGATAGTGCTGTTGTTTCTGTTGTTGTTGTTGGCCAGAGTATGTCATTTGTGACGAGGAGGGATAAATCTCCCCTGTGTTATTACTACTTCCGTGTTCATCCAGGCTCGCCAGTGAGTGAGATCTCGAATGATTCACACTCTCGTATGCCGCTGGTTGATGCTGGTGGTACAGATTTTGTTGAGGCGGCGGCTGATTTGACACGCTTTCCAAACTCGAATTCGAACCGTATCTTTGATGCTGGAATGCAGTGTCTTGACTGCTCGATCTTTTATGAAACTGCTGAGTATCTGACGGAGTATCGAGGCCATGACTACCGATCACATCGCCATCGTCGCCACCAAACAGCGCATCAACTGTTCCTCCTACGAATCTTGACAGTCCCCCCGCTATCTTTTTACCAACATTGGCAATTTTTCCCTTGATGACGCCTTGACCGAGCTTTTCTCTGATTCTTTTTTCTAAATCAGTTGCTTCTGCTAATATGACATTAACGCTCTCCCCTGAGTCGCTGCGAGAATCGTCTCGTAGTAGCTTGAGATTTTTCTGAACGTTCTTGAGCGTCGCGAGAGCGACATGAAAGTGACCAAGATCGGCTAAAAGCACACAATAGCAAACTTTCATTCTTTGATGAGGTATTAGCGTCGACAATGAAGCTTTTAAAGCTTCACCACCTTTGCTTTCGGCAGAGGAGAGCATGATTCTTTCTGCAATTAAAGAGCGGTGATACGCGCGAGGGTCTCGACAAGGACTTTCATTACTCCCGATTAAACGAATACGCTTTGTATCGTTCGGCCAAACTTCACCAGAGAGAAGATAGCATAAGTGAGCGATACCCAAATAATTGTTTTCTCGGCAAGCATCGCCGAGAGCAATTAATCCATTCGTTATCGTTTTATCTCGCTCGCTTGAGTTTAAGGAAACCATGGCGATCACTTCTCTCCATTTTTCAGAGAGTGTGACGTTTTCATTGTTTCTCACTATTACATCCTTGACGGCAACGTCCGCTCGACCAATTGAGAGTAACTCGAGCACTCGCAAAGGTGTTCCAACTTGCATAGTTTCTTGAATCGCTCGCAAACAAGTATCTGATATGATCGTCTCATCGCGAGTTAATCTGGCAACTTTTACAGCCACGTTCCATAACTTATGCGAATGTGCAATATCTAGGGCAGCGATAGCGTTTCCTATCGATATCTGCCGTTCTATCTCCAACAGTATTGCAGGCGATGCATCTCGCTCCGAAGCAGAAGTAGTTGTCAATGATGAAGAACCGTCGGCACGATTCTGAATGTGGAGAATATTTGCCACTTCAGCTTTAAAGGCAGCTTCCCCAAAACTTCGCAACGAGTCAAACGTTTTCTTTCTCGACAGAAAGAGAGACAAAAGTCTCCACAACTCGCTCTCTCCCATTGTTCCAGATGCGTTATTTGCCAAATGCTCACACCTGGAGCATAAGCTCTCATCGTTAGTTCCACTGTCGGAGTTGTTCAACAAAAAAGTTTCATCGCTCGCAACTTCGACGAAGTCACGGGCACTGAAGTCATCGCTAGATCGAAGCATGTCATGAACAGAATGTGTGCACAAAGAAAACGTATTTTCGTGTGTTTGAGACACCGTCGCAAGCGCACCACCAAAACCAAAGGCTATGCAGCGATAGGGAGGTTTTCCATCCGGAGAACGAGCAGTTCCAGGTCGCGCTCGAGCGTGCATTGAGCTATTACTAACATAACTAGTATCGCTGTATTGCTGAAATTGTTGCGGCTGATTTTGTTGAGGTGGAATGATTGGTGGTGGCGCTCCGAAATCACTAGGAGGCTCATACGCTACAGCCGCTTGAGGCGGTACCGGAGGAGGCGCTCCGAAATCACTAGGAGGCTCATACGCTACAGCCGCTTGAGGCGGTACCGGAGGAGGCGCTCCGAAATCACTAGGAGGCTCATACGCTACAGCCGCTTGAGGTGGTACCGGAGGAGGCGCTCCGAAATCACTAGGAGGCTCATACGCTACAGCCGCTTGAGGTGGTACCGGATGACTAACCTGTTCTTGGGCCATCGGTAGATTCGAAATGGATGCTGGTGGAGGAGGCGTAAACATTCTTGGCTGTGGAACCCCATACTCAGAAGGTGGCTCATATGCTTGAACTGCGGGTTGTGTCACCGATGGTGGAGGAATCGGAGCCACCGCAGCCTCCGACGGCGGGTATATGTGTGTGGAAGGATTTGAAACCTCAGCAAAATCATTTAAGAAGTCATCATCAACAGCAGGTGCAACCGTTGATGCCATGCTACCGCTACCGACGCCTCTATCTTCTACGGGCTGTGCAGGAACGGGCAGTGGTGGCGCCGATACCTCCGCTGCCGCAGCTGCTATCGGTTCTTCTGAATTACCCAACGTATCAAAAAATGCCGCATCGTCGTCATTTCCCGCGAATAATCCGTTAAAGTTTGAATTATTTTGAACCACCGTTGATGATGATGCCGCTTGCGAGTGGTAGTCTCGTTGATGATTTTGCTGTTCCTGATGCTGTACTTGTTGTGCGCCTCGTTCTTCTCCGCCTTGTTGCTGAATATAAGAATGGGGTTGTACTATCGGCGCTGTTTCCTCATTCAACCAATCGTCTACGGTATTCTCCGACGGTTTAGACGCCGATGACGGTCTTTCCGTGACTTTAATATCGTTGCGATTGTCGTAACTATTGGTATTGGTGTAACTGTAGTTCTCATCATTCTTTGGTGTCATCGTACCTAAATACGATGCCGGCGTCAACGAGGTATCCTGGCCTCCGTTGTCGTAATCGTCTATGTATCCATTCATCTTTGGTGGCGGCGTCTCTTCCGCGTACCGCGAGACCGACGCAGCAGCAGCAATATCCTTCTTGACTGCCGTCTTCACGATTGGCGACGGCGCGTTTGCATCAAACGTCGCGTCGTGATAATTCTGATTGCTATTCTGATTGTGAAGATTATGATAATATTCTTGCTGTTGATGTTGCTGTTCCTGCTGCTGTGATTGCGTTTGCGATTGTTCCGACGAGTGGTTTTCGTAGTAAAACTGGTGCTCTCGTTGTTGTTGTCGGCGCGACTCCTCACCGTCCCGACGTTCATCACCCAATCCTCCTCGTTCTCCCTCGCCGTTGTCGCCCCGGCCGCCGCCGTTCATCTCCTTCGTCGTCTCCTTCTCCCCGGCGGGCTCGTCGAAATCGTTCAACCAATCGTCGTCGTCGCTCTCCATGCTCGTTGGATGTTTTCTCGGTTTTAAACGTTGATGATGATGTTATAATACTACGCCTCTTCTCTCTTCTTGCGTTCGTGCGTAATCTCTATAGAATAATGATATAAATCTGTTGTTTTTCGCAACCTGCGCGCGTAACCATCAGTGAGACAGAGAGAGAGACAGAGAGAGAAGAAAAGGATGAGATAAAACGCGTCTCTTTGTTTTGAACGCGTGCGGCTGCGCTGTTTTTTCTCACGAACGCGCCCGCACGGATAGCCACAGATAGAGTAGAGTGACTCTCTCTCGCGTTCCGACCTTTTTTTTTAAGGATTTGCTCTGAATTTTGAAAGAACTTTTTGGAAAAAGTGATGAAAAAAGCTTCAGAAACACCGCACGCACGCGAGCGCGCGCGCGAGGCCCCCTCGGACAAAAAAGAACCTCGCGACGACGACGAAGAAGAAGAGGAAGAAGAATTTTACTCGCTCGCACGCAACTCGCGCGAAGAATCGATATAATAAATCATCGCGGCGCGCGTATACGTTGTTGTAGTTTTTGTGTAAGTGTGTCTGTCTTAAAATGACGACGAAGACAAATCAGTCGTCCGATTTGTTCAACAACGGCGAGTTTAGCGGCGACGAGGAGGAGGTGGAGGAGGCACGAATTCGCCGCAGGTTGGAACGAGATGATCGAAGTTATCAGCAACACCACCATTCTCGTCGCCATCATCATCGAAATCGTCGAGAGGAGGAAGAAGAGGAGGACTACCACTACCGGAACAGAAGATCGGCGTCGCCGCCTCCTTCTTCTTCGTCCTACGGTCGTCGGCGTCGTTACCGCGACGAGTACGACGGCGACGGCGACGATCGGTACTATCGTCGCGACGAGAGAGAGCAGCGCTATTACGGAGGGCGAGAGAGGGATCGAGACGATCGAGATTATCGGGACTTTGACAGAGGAGGAGGAGGAGGACGGGCGAGGAGACGAGAAAACGACGACGAGAATGACAACAACAACAACAACGCGAGACCAAAGTTTGGCGTTCCAGAGGAGATGGAAAAGTTTCACGAAGCGGAACTGCCGAACAGCAAGAAGAAGAGCAAACGAAGTTTTGATCGACCACCGATACCGCCGCCGATGTCGCACGGTAACGAAGGGCGAGGACGACAACACGGGAGAGACATCGAAAGGAACGCGCAAAATAGATTGAACATGGCGCAGCAGTGGTTGCAATCGAACGGGTACGAGGAAACGCAAAAACAAAACGAGATTTTAAGAAAGCGAAGAGAAGTGTACGTGGGGAATTTAATTCAAGGCGTGGTGACGCCGAACATTTTAGCGGACGTTTTCAACGCTCTTTTGAAGAAAGTGGCGCCGAAACTGTGCGAACGCGAAATAGCGGGGAATCCGGTGGTGAATGTCATCATGGATTCGCAAGGCTCGTTTGGGTTTGTCGAGTTGAGATGCTTCGAGATGGCGCAGATCGCTTTGAGATTTGATAAAGTAGACGTGTGTGGCAGACCGATGAACGTCGGGAGACCAAAAGGATACATTGAAGACCCAAGAATTGGAGACGATTGTCCGCAAGAGGTGGTGGATAACATGATCGAATTTGGCGGAAGTTTGGACGACGACGAAGCAAAAGCAAAGGAGAAGGAGTTGGCAAAAGCGAAAGCAGCGGCGGCAGCAGCGGCGGCGGCAAAAATTGCGGCGAAGATGAAAACGAGCGGCGGAAGTAACGGAACGGCAACGACGACGACAGAAGAAAAGAACAAGAAGAAGAAGAAGAATGATAGCGCGATAAAATCGGTAAATATGAGATTAGAGAATTTGCTTTCCTTGGATGAAGTCGAAGCCGCGGAAAAGAAAGATAAAGATGGCGCCGAGGCAATATTAGAACAACTTCTGCAAACGTGTTTAGAAGAGTGCGAAAAAACAATCGGAATGGTCATGGCTCTCGCTGTTCCGACGCCGACGCAAGACGTGTTCAATAATCCAGAGCTGCGCAAAGGGGGGGCGAGGTGTTACGTAAAATTTGACACCGAAGCCGACGCAGAGAAAGGCGTTTCAAAAATGAATGGACGCGAGTTTGGTGAGGAAAACGTTATCAAAGCTACGCTAGTGACCGACGAGGAGTTCGAAAAAGCGTCCGAGAACATCTGGGTTTAGTCTTAGGAACCTATCTATATATAATACATGTATAAATGAAATCAAAAGCGGTACACTATTCATTCTTTCTCATTTCTTCGCCTTGTGCTTTTTATCAATCTCCTCGAGCGAGTTTGTCTTGAGAAGAAACAATCGGTTCGCGCGTTCTTCTAAAGAACCACCGCATTTCAGCTTTTGACGCGTCAGCTCTATTTTTAAATGATCTAAACCGAACCGCTCTAGTTCTTGCGCCGTGTTTATAACGCTCAAATCGATTGGTTCAAAGTTTTCCTGTTTCGGCGGCGACGAGCTCGTCGCCGCCGATGAGAGTTTTTTCTCGCTCGCAGCCACTTTCTCTTCTTTTCTCTGCTCTTTTTCTTCGACTTCTTTTGGTTTCTCTTCTTCTTTGCGTTCTTCTTCTTTCTCTTTTTCTCCTCGGTCATTCTTCGTGGTCGACGTCTTCTTCTTTTTCTTTCGAAAATCATCCTCGTCGTCGTCCTCCTCCTCCTCCTCCTCGTTGTCGTCGTCGTCCTCTTCGTCCCGCTTACTTCTCTTTTCGACCGATGAGGACGCCAAAGTAGTACTAATCTTTGTCGCATTTGTGGCCATTTTAATCGCCCTTTCCATCCTTTCTTTCACTTCTTCCGAATCCTTCCTAAACCGTTCCTCTTCTTCTTCCATTTTCGCTCTTTTTCTCGCCTTCTCCCCCGTTTGCTCCTCGATGTACCTCAGCGCCAACGCCTCTTCCTCTCGCAAACTTTCCTCCTTCTCCCATTGCTCCATCTTCTTCGCGTTTTCCGTCACGTGATACCTCTGCCCTCTCAAATCTCGACACAACTCGTTGTTATTCGCGCCGCTGTTCCTCCCTTTTTTCTTCCCGGTCGAGCGAAGCAACGTCCCGAAACCGCCTTTGCCTCCTTGGAGCCCTTTCTTGAGAAATAACTGGTACGTCCCGTTCGGCTCGATTCTTTTCCTTCGACTGAGAAAGTTCTCCTCGTCGAGCGAAGAAAACGAAGAAAACGAAGACGAAGAAGAAGAACCAGACGCGGAAGAAGCGGCGTCTCTCTTCTCGCCTTCGCTCTTCGCGAAGAAGAACGTCGTCTCTACGCTCAAAAAAACCTGCGCGTCTCTCGGAATCCCCTCTCTCGTTTCCACGAGCGCTTTCAATCGATTCAGAAGAACGTTTTGCCCCTCTCCTTTTTTATAATCATCGTAATCGTTACGAGAAGAAGCATCGTCAGAGAGTTGGTAACACCTCGTCCGCGTGGAGTTCACCAAGCGAACGAACACGTTGAACGACGTCATTTTGTTGTTGTTATTATCGTTGTTGTTATTATTATTGTTCTTCTCTCTCTCTCTCTCTCTCGTCTCGGTGTGTGTCGTCGTTCCCTCTTGTGGTTTTCTTTTTTAGGTAAATTTTTTAAACCCTAAACCCTAAAAAATTTCCATTCTCTCCCGATGAGAAAAAAATCACCTAGAGAACCTCACAACATTAGACTCTCTCTCGTTCGTTCGTTGGTGTCGTTGAACGCGCGAGGTGTTAGGGGATTACACACACGCGCGTATATAAATAAAGAGAGAATAGAAAAAGGTTTTTCTTCTCTCTCTCTCTGTCATCATCGTCATCCAAACGCGAACGCGTCCCCCCTTTTTTTATTTCATCGATTCTCTCTCTCTCTCTCTCTGCGATTGATTTTCTTTCGCAGCGAACGGATGACGACGACACAGACGAGGGGAATGTTTTCTTCCGCTCCGTTTTTTTCTGCGATCGCGTGCGCGATTCTGATCCTGTGCTTTCTCGCCGTGTTGCCGTTTGTGATCGCGCCGATATCCATCGCGGGAGTTTTGTTTGGTTTGTATAAGAAGAAGAAGATGAAGAAGAAGACGACGACGACGACGACGATAAAAACGGAGACGAAGAAGGAGATTAGTGGTCAAAAAGACGAGACGACGACGCCAACTTTGGATAAAAAAACCGTCGACGACGCTACCGCCACCAACGAGCTTCGACAGAGAAGAAGCGCTAATAGTAATAGCAGCACTAGTGGTGGTCATCGCGATAACAACGGAGAAACTGATGCGATGCCAACAACAAAAGTAGCGCTTACAGGTTCGGCGGCGTTGATGGCCAACATGCGACGGTCGGCGGCGAATACCATGGGAGAGAAACGCGCGAAGATTTCGCCGTCGTCCGCGGGAGGAGCGAATGGAACGACGACGACGACGACGACGACGACGAGTAAAGAAACGGATAAGAAGAGCAACAGTAGCGAACCTGCATGCAAGAGCGAACAGACTTTTTACGTCTTGCACGGTGGCGAAGCCGCGCAGCAAGTCGCCAGAGACATCAAAGAGGCGATGGAGGAGGAGTTTTTGAAGAAGCGGGGTATGAAAGCGAGCGATGTGTGCGTGATGACGGCGTCGATGGAAGATTTTAAAAAGACGCTCGAACTATACGGTAGCAGCGAGAATGAGAACAACAGTAGGAAAAGACGAGCAATCTTTGTCGTCGAAACGGTAGAGAACGCACAACCAGCGGAAGAGGCTGGAAGTTGCATTCGGTATTTCAACAAGTTGAGGAAGAAGTTGTCGGCTGAGGCAGAGGGGGCAGATAAAACAGTTCTACCGTTCGATGAAAACTCGTTTCAGTACGCCGTGATGGGTTTGGGCGATACGAATTTACTTTTAGATCGTCAAACGACTACGGCTAAGGATTGCAATCAAGCCGCGCAGACGTTAGATAATGCGTTAGCTGCATTAGGCGCGCGCAGATTGTGCGAAAAAGGACTGGCAAACGACGCGGTTGGCTTAGAGGAAGGCGTGCTACCGTGGTTGGAAGAGAATTTGTTACCGAGCGCGTTCAAAGCTGTCAAGGAAGAGAAAGAACGAGCGGAGAGAGACAAGCCTATCGAGGTTGTTTTCGCGTACGGTTCTCAAACTGGGAACGCGGCTGAAATCTGTAAAAATTTAGCCGCAGAAGCGACGGAAAAGTACAAGAAGGATAAATTGACGACGCACGTCGAATGCTTCTCGTGCAACGAACTCGACGCGGAAACATCTTTGAAACCAGGAACGGTTGTTTTGTTTTGCGTTTCGAGTACAGGCGATGGGGATGCGCCGGATAATTGCGACATGTTCCTCACGAGATTAAAGCGAAGGGTGAAGAAGACGACAGCGAGCAATCCCGTTCTTGCCGGTACGCAATACGCTGTCCTAGGTCTCGGCGATCAAAATTATTCCGCTTTTATGGCGATTCCGAGGATGTTCTCGACGACTATGGAAAAAGGCGGTGCGACGGCGTTTAAGAAAAGATTAGAAGCGGACGATACGCTCGGTTTATACGAACAAGTCGACGCATGGGTAGATACGCTATGGGAAGATTTAGATAAAGCCATCGCTCGAGCGAAAGCAGCCAGAGAGAATCCAAAAGATTTTCTCGCCAGTACTTCCACAGACACCGATAGCAAAAGCGCGACGACGAAGACGAGAACAACGGCCGAAGAAGCGGTTGTGCCGTCTTCATACAAAGGTATTCCTGCGTTGCAACCGGCGCGCGTGAAAATGTCGTTTTCAAAGAATGAACCGGTAGAAAAATCAACATCTTCTGTGGAGCTCGCGAAAGACGCGCTCGCGACGAGAGAAACTCCATTTTACGCGAAAATCGCCGCGAAGAAGATTCTCACGAGCACGTCATCCGACCGAAGAGTCGTACATCTCGAATTTGATTGCGAGAACAAGAACGACTCGGTTGAAAATTACGAGCCGGGAGATTCGCTCGCGGTGTTACCGAAAAACGATAGCGCATTAGTGTCCGAGTTAATGGCTCGTTTAGGAGTAGTAGATGATGCGAAAACTTTCAATTTAGAATGGATAGAAGGAATGGCACCTCCAGGGAGTGACGTCGCGACGGCAACGAAGCCTCTTCCGCACGTGATTACCCCCTGTACTGTTCGTGATGCTCTAGAAAAGTTTATCGACATCACCTCGATTCCGAGAAAATCATTTCTCCGCGCGCTTGCCGAGTGCTGCACGGACAACGCGGAGAAAGATCGTCTCCTGTTCCTTTCTTCTCGCGACGGAAAAGAACGCTTTCAGGCGGAAATCAGCGAGGAACGACCAACTCTTCTGACGCTCTTACGAATGTATCCGAGCTGCTCGATTTCCTTCGAACGATTACTCGATATCTCGTCGCCCTTGTTGCCTCGAATGTACTCCATTACGAGCTGCAAAGACTCGCAAAAGAATCCATCCGTGGCTTTCTCTGTGGTGAAGTACGAAGCCCCGGAGAGCAAAGAAACGCGATTCGGCGTCGCCACAAATTGGCTCGACCGACTTCCTGTGGACGATGACGAAGTCAAAATACCCATCTACAAAGTTCCCACGAAAACGTTTGGATTACCAGAAGATATTTCAAAACCGATCATTATGATTGGGCCAGGCACTGGCGTCGCGCCATTCCGAGGTTTCTTGCAAAAGCGAGAGGCTTTAGCGCGCGCGGACCCTTCCTTACGATTTGCGGAATCCTGGCTCTTCTTTGGCTGCCGACGCAAAGACGAAGATTACTTGTACGAAGCCGACTTCAACGCCTTCCTTGAAAACGAAACGCTCACTCACCTAGTCCCCGCATTCAGTCGCGAAGACCCGCGTGGAAAGAAAGTCTACGTCCAACACAAACTCGCCGAGCGCGAGGAAAAAATGCGCGACTTGATTCTAAGTGAAAAAGCGTATGTCTTTGTCTGCGGCGACGGCGCGCACATGGCCAAAGACGTCCACAGAACCTTACTCTCCATCATCACCGGCGGAGGAGGAGAATACGAAAAGGAGGCAGACGCCGAGGCGTTGCTCAGGGAGATGACCAGAGAAGGCAGATACGTTCGAGATATTTGGAGTTGATGCGAGACTTTCTCATGGAACAGCGTAGAGCCGCAGTTTTGATAATAAATAATTTTCTAATGACCACCCGCAAAAATAAATCAACCAAATTTGAGGACAAATCTCAGCCACGAACTGTCGAATTCTTCAAAACAAAAAAAAAAGATGCAAGCGTTATCGAGTCGCTTAGTCTCTTTAGCGCTGCTGAAAAAGTACAAGGCGACGCCGCCGGTCAGAGCGGACAGTGGCGGCGTTTTTGCTTCGAGCAGCGCGTATTCCTCCTCGTCGCTTTTTTCGAGAGAGAGGAAAACGAACGCCATCGAGGTGTTCACGTTTCAACAAAAGAATCATCAAAATCACGTTCGCGAAGCGAAGAGTAAAGACGTGGTTGTCATATTCGCGTGGTTTGGAAGCGATAAAAAGCACGTGGCGAAGTACGCGCAAATGTATAAAGATAAACAGGAGAAGGTCATCGTGGTTGCACCACCCGCGTTAGCTTCTCTTTCTCCGAAACTGACCACACAAATTGCAAACGATTTCTTAAAATTTTTCGACGACGATATCGAGGGAGTACACGTTCACTCGTTTTCCAACGGCGGCTTTTTGTTCGCCGGGAACTTGTTTCACCACGCCAGCGATGAGAAAAGAGCGGACGATTTGCCGGTGAACAGAGAGTTGGCGAAGAAATTTAAGAAGAAGATTAAATCGGTGACTCTAGATTGCGCCCCAGCCAGACTGAACGCGGATGTCATATCGAGAGCGTTTGCTTCGGTATTGCTAGGAAGCCGAGTCGAAGACATATACGATAACAATAATAATCTAAAAGAAGGAGAAAGCAGCATGGGTGGTTTGATGAAATCTGCGTTGGATGCTTTGGCAAACACGTTGTTATCAGATGAGAACTTGCAAAGAAAAATAAACAACGCGTACGCGGCCTGGGAAACGGCGTTGGATACAAATGTTCCATTGAAGATGCTCTTCTCCGAGAGCGATAAGTTAGTTCCAGTGAATGAAGTCGAAGAATTTGCGCAACGACAAAGAGCTAGAGGGAACGTCGTGTTTACGAAATCGTGGAAGAACGTGCCGCACTGTGAGATTGGACGTTGGCACCAGGATGAATATGTAAAAGCGTTGTTTGACGAGAATTATGTAAGAAAGAGTTCGTAAGGAAAATAGAGTTAGCGCGTCAAATTTTAGTTTTAGTTGCAGCAAAAAGGCATAGAAATTAGCACGCATAAGTACAGGTATATATATACAAGTCTACTCATCTAGTAGTAATCTATTTCATTTCGGTACGTTTCTGCCGCTCTCAAAGACCATCTTCTTGAGCTCACCTGTTAACTGCTCATTCTTCTTCATGTCTTCCAAAGTCGTATGAAATCGAAATCTCCAGTAATGACGCGAATTGGTGGGATCGTTGATGGTCTCCTCGTTCGGGTCGCGTTCGTTTATGTACTTTTTGTCCATGGCTAAGACATCTGCGAGTGCGAATATCGCCAACGCGCTGGGCGACTCTAAGTGCTGTTTGACGACTTTACGCATGGTTTCCGTCGTGCATCGTTTTGGCGTCGTCGAGATGTCTTCACCAAGAACCTGTGAGTAGTACTTTCTGCGACGATTTTCGTCTTCTTCGAACCAGGCTCGAAATGTTGTCGTGTCATGACAGGAAGGAGAGCACACTGTATCATACGGGTATCTACTTGGGATACCGAATTCGCTGTTGTTGTCGTCGTCTTGCTCAGGTGCTGGCATCCGTTGAATGCGCAAACCCAAAATGCCCAAATTTTGCATCTCTCCGGGAACAAAGTCAGGAACCAATCCTAAATCTTCGCCACATACGAGCATATTTGTTGAGTTTGTAATCGCAGGTATCGTCGTGTGCGCGTTTTGGGTCCATAAGAAACGTTGCCGCGTCGTGTAATGCTCGTGACTGATTCGAGAAAGTGTGCTACGTTGCCAGCTCTCGAGCTTTTGAAACAGTCGAGTTCGTTCCATATCAAACCTTGGATAAAACGCATCTTTATCAAGCATCGCACCGATATGAGCACCCTCGGTAGCGTTTGGATCGTAGGCCGATCTCAGGAGACAGACATTCCTGGTGAGTTCGAGTAAACCATTCTTAATTTCGTTCGTTTCGGCGACGAGCCAATCCGGGGACCCTTCTCGAATTTTCAACTGCTCGCACTTTAAAATTTGGACCTCTGTGGAAAACTCAGGTTTGAACGTCCAATACTTATTTTGCAATCGTTTGGTAAAGGAAGGATCTCCTCCACCCCCTCGATTAGCGTTTGAATCGCCAGTGTTCGAAAAGAGCTCGTTTTCATCAAAAAATCGAGCGGCAACCTCCGCTGCTCTCGTGCCGAAAAAGAACTCCAAGTCAGACGCGTCTGCTCTAGGAATCGTCAATCGATCGATGTCCCAAAGTCCAACCGCTTCGAGCTCTTGCCTTGATATCGGGACAGATGGACGAAAGCGTCCCATAATACCTGATTCGCAGTGCGCTGGTAGTTCCCATATGCGAAAGAATCCAAGGATATGATCCACGCGAACGAGGGAAAAGTATTTCTCCATCGAGTGTAATCTCGAGCGCCACCAACTGTAATTTCCATCCCGTTTCATCTGTTCCCAATCGTAGGTAGGAAACTTCCAATTTTGCCCGTTCTTATCGAACGCATCGGGGGGTGCACCCGTATTCGTATAGAAGCGAAACAATTCTGGTTTTTTCCATACGTCGACGGAACGTTTATCGACACCAATTGGTAAATCGCCTTTAAGTGCGATGCCAAACTGTTTCAAATACGTTGAGGCTTCTTTCAACTGCGTGTGCAAACGCCACTGCAAATAGTACACGAAGTGAACACCTTCAGAATAAATAGGAGATGATTCCGGATCGGTTAGCTTTTCGATCAATTTATCGTCACACTTCGCGAGGTGACCCCATAACCAATGCTCGGTAGTTTGAAAAATTTCAGCCAACGCACAAAATACCGCATACGGTTTCAACCACTCCTGGTTTTTGCTCACGAACCTCTCGAACGACTCTATTAAGGCTTTTTTACTGTTACTACTCACAGGCGCGTTGATCTTACTCGAACTACTCAGCCCGTTCGTATAACTACCGCTTTCAAGTGGCATCAATGCAAGAAAGCGCTTGTGTAACTTTCGAGCGACGAGCATTTTCACTCGAAGCGTCTCTTCGTAGTCGACATCTTTCAGCTCTTGAAGTTCACGACGTTTTGCCTCGATAAACTTCGTCATCTCTTCGCTTCCAGGAAAGTTTAACTCCTCTTGATCGAGTTCAGTCACGCGCAAATACATTGGGTGTAACGCATGAACAGATAATGAGCTATAAGGATACGAATCCCACCACATTCCGTGCACTCTCGTGTCGTTGACTGGGAGCAATTGTAAAATCCGGAATCCAGATTCGCGACAGAAATCTGCCATCAATTTAAGATCTAAAAACTCACCGCAACCGAGGGATTTCGCGGATCGTAAAGAGAAAACTGGCACCGCAACGCCCGCGCAGCGAAATGGTCTCGCGTGCGCAAAGTGTCCGTCGGACGCGACGATGCATTTCGGTGGCTCGTACGAAGAAGATGCAGACATCTTCTTTTTGCGCGGCGTCCCTCGAGTCTTCTCCGCATCCTCCTCGCCGTCGTTTATTTCTGTCGATGTGTCTTCAACTTCATTTCCATCTCTATTATTGTAGCTGCTGTTGTTCATTTTCTGTTGCTCTTCATCAAACTTTCGTTTTTCCAGGTCCCAATCGATACCAATAGTTCGCTTGTATTCTTCGCTTTCGATGACTTGGTTGATATCGTCGTCCCAAATTTCGTACTTGTATCTCACCGGAAGCTCGCTCGAAGCGCAAGCGACTTCCAAGTGCCAACAATACCCGTTGTTGTTATTATTATTGTTAATAGTGGTGCTAATGTTTGTGTCGTTATTCGTGTCTTCTGACGCATCGCTTGACACAGAAGACGATGCCTCGAAGCACTCGTCGTTTCCCATGCGCATCACTCGTGAGCGATCCCACTTTCCGAGCGATTGACAACTTCCCGTCACTCTCACGGAAACGTTACTTCCCGGCCGTTTACTCGGCATTCGCATCGCTTTCACTTGGAAGCGTAAAACAACAATGCGTAAATTCGTGTCATTGCTCGCGTCATTCTTACTCCCAGACAAAATGCCGCCTCGCAAAAATTCGCACGGTTGAGGCTTCACGACGTTTATCGCACTCAACGCTCCTTCTTGTCCTCCGCCTAACGCTTTATCCAAAACCACCTCGGCAAATCTTCTCCTCGAAAATAGCGTCTCCGCGTGATTTTTTCTCTCGAACGTATCCATAAACTCCACCACGTTCTCGCCGTTCCCAGCTCCTCCTCCTCCTCCTCCTCCGATGAGCTCTAGAGATTGCGAAGTCTGCCGTTCTAGTTTCGCTATTCGAATAGGCGCGTCCCATAAAATCACCGACCCGTGCGAATCCACCACCGCGTACCTGTATTCCAACGGTTCATCCCAACGCATCGTTTTCGTTGCCGTCCATATCAGCTCGTCTCCTTCGTATTCTTCATCTTCGTCGTCGTCCTCGTCCTCGTTCTCGTCTTCGCGTTCCTCTCCGTTATTTTTTGCGTGATAATCGTTTTCGTATTCATCCTTCTTCTTAAACGCGCTGCCATCACCTCTGTCTTTCTTTTTCCTTCTCCTCTTCCTCTTCAAAACGTGTTCGCAGCTCATCCACGCCCCTTTCGTGGCGTCGTACCCTCCCAACGCGTGCGATTTCCCGCACACGACCACGTTCTCTCCCCATTTGGTGTAAAATTTCACTCTGAATTTGAAGGTGATTTCTTTTCTCAAAACAGAAGCGCTCGTGGTAGTAGTAGCAGCGGCAGAACGAGCGTTCGCTAACCGCACGGACCCGAGCCTTCGTCGAACGTCTTCTTCTTTTTCTTTTTCGTTCATCTCCTCCTCTTCCTCTTCCCTGTTGTCGTCGTCGTCGTCGCGAGCCGCTCTTTCAAAAAACGCAGAGTCGGTAGTTTTATTATTCCATATGGCGTGTACGACTCACAATTTTTTTTTTTTACGCGGGAAAAGTAAAGTCGCGTTTGTCTCTCTCTCTCTCTCTCTCTGGGGGGTGTGCTTTGCTGCTTTGTGCGTGCACAAAAAAAAAAGAACAACGATTCAGACGACGACGATTCAGACAAAACGACGATTCAGACGATTCATCAGACGACGACGAAAAGAAAAAAAAAGCGAGAGCGCTCTCTCTTGTTCTCTCTCTTCTCGTCTCTCTGCATTATTTTTTTTTACATCAAGCTTTTGTGCGTTGTTTGAACAAGATTAGTCGCTCAAAACTCCCGCGCTTTTCTTCGTTCGGAAGAGTCGTCGTCGTCGTCGTCGCGCCGCCGTCGTCGTCGTCGTTCAAAATGAGCGACGTCTTTTCTCTTCTTCGTCGCGGCGTTTTTTGCATTCACCGCCACCAACCGCCGGCGGCGTCGTCACCCGCGACGACAACACCAGCGGTGGGGCATTTTTATCGTCGGCGCCGAGGATTTGCAACGAGAACGTTATCATCGTGTGGAGGGATGGAGAGCGCTTTTACCGCGACGACGAGAGCGACGAGAGCGCGACCTTCGCTGGTATCGTTACCGTCTCTGCGCGCGTTTGGGCGGTCGTCTTTTTCTTCTTCTTCTTCTTCTTCTTTTCGCGCGATAAAATTCGTCGCGAATGCGGCGGCGACGGGCTCCTCCTCCTCGTCCTCCTCCTCCTCCTCTTCCTCCTCCGCGGGGAGAGAGGGAGACTTTGAGAAGAAAAAGACGAAGAAAAAGACCACCGGAAGCAGCAGCAACAGCAGCAGCAGCGGCACTAAAATCAGCAACGACAGCGATTCGAGCGAAGTAGTCGTCGAGCTCTCCTCGAGAGAGCAAAAAGAGATGGACCGAGAGGCGGCGAAGTTTGCCTCCTCTTGGGCGAAGGAGTTAGCCAAAGCCTCGGCCGAGAGCATGGAACAGTTGGAATTGACAAAGACGGTAAGCGACGAATACGCCGCGGACGACGAGGAGGAGGAAGAGGATAACTCGAAAAAGATATCTCCAGAAGATCACCAAAAAACCAGACGACGACGGACGAGGAGAGATTGGGGGACTATCCCGCAAGAGTTGTTGCCGAAAGTCGCCGTCGTCGGTCGACCGAACGTGGGGAAGTCGGCGTTGTTTAATCGCTTAACTGGAACGAAAAGAGCGATAGTTTTTGACGAACCAGGGGTTACGAGAGATAGAATGTACGTGAGAGCGTTTTGGGGGGACCACGAGTTTATGCTCGTGGATACGGGTGGACTGGAAAATTTACCCGGAGACCCGAACGCGGCGCCTTCGATTGATAGAATTGGAGGTGTTGAAATTTTACCCGGGATGATCGAAGCCCAAGCGGCAGAAGCAGTGAGAGAGGCGGACGTTTTAATCTTTGTCACGGACGGTCAGGCTGGATTAACTGCCGCGGATAAAGAGATTTTTCGGTGGTTGAGAAAGCACCACGCGAATATTCCGGTGCATTTAGCCGTGAACAAGTGCGAATCGAGCACGCGAGGCGAAGAGATGGTTTTGGATTTCTGGCAGTTGTCCTCGAAAAACGTGGCACCGATCGGGGTTTCTGCGATTAGCGGTACGGGAACTGGAGAATTATTGGACGCAGTTTGCGAAAGTTTACCGGAACCACCGACTATGGAGGAACAAATATCCATCGCGGAAGAAAATAAGGAGAAAGAGGATAAGCCGTTGCCTATTCAAGTCGCCATCGTTGGACGACCAAACGTCGGGAAGAGTTCTTTACTGAACGGTTTAGCAGGAACTCCGAGATCGATCGTGTCTGATTTTTCCGGAACAACTCGAGATACGATTGATACGGACGTGACCGATAAGAACCATCCGGACAGAGAGTTCACGTTGATCGATACGGCGGGTATTCGAAGACGAACGCAAATTAAAAGAGACACGAAAAGTATCAAAGGCGACGAGAAAAAATTTGGTTTAGAGCAACAATCCATCGGTAGAGCTTTACAAGCGATGAAACGCGCCGATGTTGTCGTTTTAGTCATCGATGCGACGGAAGGTGCGACGCAACAGGATTTTGTATTAGCCGAAAGAGCCGTGCAAGAGGGATGTGCGCTCGTTTTGTGTTGCAACAAGTGGGATTTAGTAGACAAGGATACGTACACGATGAACTCGTACACGGACGACTTGCGTTCAAAGTTGCGAGTGTTTGAGTGGGCGAGTATTATTTACACGAGCGCGTTAACCGGGCAGAGAATTTCTAAGATTTTAGACGCTTCTTACGAGGCTTCCGTGATACACAAGAAACGGTTAACGACGGCGACGTTAAACGCCGTCGTGCAAGAGGCCACGTTGTGGAAGGCACCCCCGGCCAAGGCGAACAAGAAGGGCCGAATCTATTACACCACGCAGGCGGCTATTCGACCTCCGACGTTTGTATTTTTTTGCAACGACCCGAAACTATTCTCGGATACGTACAAGAGATACATGGAGAAACAGTTGAGGAAAAATATAGGATTTGACGGGACGCCTATTCGCTTGTTATGGCGCGGGAAGAGCAAAGGCGGCGGTCTCGCCAACGCCACCGGAGGCAACGCGGTCAAAGCCTCGAAATCGTAAAAATATGTATGAAAATATACGCGTCCCCGCGCTTGTACCAAATTCTGTAGATAGTTTTGCGCGTCGATATGTGTGTTGTTATTAATAAAAAACGAGTAGTGTATTTATTAGTGCTTTCGAGCGTGTTTGTGTGTACGGCGATGTGTGATTTATCTTATACGTCTTTGTTTTGAGTTGGTGAAGATAAGAATCTTCAATTTTTGTTTTTGATTTTTTTTGTGCTTTCGTCGAGCTCTGTGCGTTTCGACGACGAGGACGACGAAAGACGGACGGATTTCTCTCTCTTTTGAAAAAAAAGGAAGGAAACGCGCGTCGCTTAACCGCCGAAGCCGTACAAGGTCTTGCCTTGTCTCTTCAACGCGTAGACGACATCCATGGCGGTGACCGTCTTGCGTCTGGCGTGTTCAGTGTACGTAACCGCATCACGGATAACGTTTTCCAAGAACACCTTCAAGACACCTCTGGTTTCTTCGTAGATTAAACCAGAGATTCTCTTGACGCCACCACGTCTCGCCAAACGACGGATCGCCGGCTTCGTGATGCCTTGGATGTTGTCTCTCAACACCTTGCGGTGTCTCTTGGCGCCACCTTTGCCTAAACCTTTACCACCTTTACCTCTTCCGGACATTGTGAATATGTATTATTTGTTTTATAATGGCGATTTTAGTGGGATGTTTTTCTTTTTTCTTTGTGTTTTTTGTCTGTTTTTGTCTCTTTTTGAGGGGTTACTTTTTAGTTTTGCCACAGAAAGAGAAATAAATGAGGACAGATGGCCGTTTAGGGAAGAGAGAAGGGGTTACTTTTTAAAAACGCCACAGAGAGGCTTTAAAGCAGGTGGAGTAAACTTAACTTTGTCCTGAACGAGAACGAGAACGACAGAACTCCCCCCCGGGGCGAAAAAAGGAGTCGCCCACTATCCACGAGATTATTATTACCGTAGTCTTGGATGGTCATCGCCTCGTCAGCTGCTTCAACCTCAACGAAACAAGGCTTCGTCGTCGGGACGCCTCTTCTCGTCTCGCGTTCTCGTCCCCGTCCTCGCGGTGGTAAAACGGGTGGTCGTTACGCGATGACGAACGCCTCGTCGTCGTCTGCGTCGTTCCAAATGGGTCGCGACACTTTAAAAGTCGACTTTGAACTTCACCGAGAGAATCGATTGAGACTTGCCCAGGCGATGGAAGAGAAAATCAACGCAACCAACACCGAGGAGAAGAAGAAAACGACGACGACGACGAAGAAATCTCGCAATCTCGTCTTGTTGGAATCTGGAAAGCAAACGCAGAGATACGGAACGGACAACGAACCTCTGTTCAGACAAGAATCGTATTTTCACTGGATGTTTGGCTGTCGCGAGAGCGATTGTTTCGGCGTGCTCGACGTCGAGCGAAGGAAAGCCGTTTTGTTCGTGCCTCGGTTACCGGACGAGTACATCGTTTGGATGGGAAAACCACTCTCAAACGAGGAGTTAGCGGAGAAATATAAAGTAGAAGAGGTCAGATATACGGACGAATTAGAGGCGTATTTAGAAGAGGAAGGAGAAGCGGCACTCGTCCACGTGTTGAGTGGAACAAATACAGACTCGGGTTTGCCGACATTGAAAGCAAGCGTACCTTCTTCGAGTAAAATAGAAATAGACGAGTCCACATTGTTTGAAGAAATCACGCTGTTGCGAACGTTGAAAACAAAAAGAGAACAAGAGGTTTTGGAATACGCTTCAAAAATTTCCTCTCAAGCGCACGTCGCCGCGATTAAAAGTTTAAAGCCTGGAACTATGGAGTATCAACTCGAGGCGGCGTTTTTACACCACATTTATAATCAAGGTGGAATGAGATTTAGCAGTTACCCATCCATCTGCGCGAGTGGAAGCAACGCGGCAGTACTTCACTACGGTCACTCTGGTGCGCCAAACGATAAAGAATGTAAATCTGGCGAGTTAGTTCTGATGGACATGGGAGGTGAGTATCACTGCATGTGCGCAGATATAACGACGACTGTCCCGGTGAGTGGCAAGTTTACCCCCGACCAAAAGATTTTCTACGACGGTGTTTTGCAAGCGCACAAGGAAGTCATCGCAAACATCAAGCCTGGAGCGGTGTGGACCGATTTACACTTGCTCGCGGAACGAAGTATTCTGTCTATGCTCCAGAAGTTGAATGTCATCAACGAGAGCTCGAGCATGGAAGAAATGCTCGAAAATAGAGTGTGCGCAGTTTTCATGCCGCACGGATTGGGTCATTTGCTCGGTATTGACACGCACGACGTCGGTGGCTACGGTTTACGAAACTCTCGAGACAGAATATTAAAACCGGGCTTGAAATCCTGCAGAACTGCAAAAGCGCTCGAGGAAAATAACGTCATGACGGTAGAGCCCGGATGCTATTTTGTCGACGCGCTCATCGACGACGTCAACATGAGCGAAAACGTCAAGAAGTGCATAAATTTCGACGTCATCGATAAAAAGTTCCGAGGCTTTGGCGGCGTGAGAATTGAAGACAACTTGGTCGTCACCAAAGACGGATGTAAAAGTTGGACAAACGTTCCGCGAGAAACCGACGATATCGAAAAAGTCATGAGCGGTGAGTTAGCTTGGCCTCCTCCTTCTTCTTAAATGTCAATTATTAATGTACAACAAGTAGTAGTGCTATCTAAGCGTATGGTAAAATTACATTTCTGTTCCGTGTCTGTTCTTGTTTTGTTCGTTTGCTCTCTTTCTCTATGTGATAGACGCCGCCCGGCGTCTACTTGGTTTCTTCTTCGCTCGTCTTTTTATGGACGACTTCTTTCGCACCCATCGTTTTCACCACTCGATCTTCCAAAAAGTTTGGCGCCGGCGTCGTCCTCGGCAGGTGCGAAAAATCGTACAAGAGAGAATCGCACACGTGTTCCTCGTCTTCGCTATTCTTCCTCTGCGCGTATTCTTCCCACCATTTCTTCAAGTTCTCGTCGTACTCTTCCAGTTTTTTTTGTCTCAACTCGTCGTCGATGACGACTCGTTTCGAGTGAGACTCGTCGCTCTCCGAGACTTCGACGATGTGTTGCGTCGAGTAGATGGCTCTGAGGACGTGCTCCGGGCACTGGACGTCTCTGCACGTCGCTGGGTTTTCTCGGGGCATCTCTTTTTGTCGTTGTTATTGGTGCTCTTCTTCTTTTTCTTCTTCTTCCTCTGCTTTGTGCGTTTGGTACTAATGACGCTTTTTGGAAAAAAGGAAGTTCGTTACTTATCGCAAAGCAGGGGAAAAAAACTCTTCTTCTTCTTCAGATGGTATTGTGCACGCATTCGCGCATAAACTAAAGAAGGACGAGCATTCGAAAACGGACGATGTTTACCCGTCGTCGATTCAGCTCCGCTCCCTTCTTCTTCTCTTCTTCTCCTCGTTTCGTTCTCTTTTCCTTTTTCTTTTTCTTCTTCGCGACGAATCCTTCTGCTTCGGATTCCAACGTCGTCGTCGTCGATAACATCTTGACGCCATCAAAGAGGCACTTGCGCGATCAATTCGTGAAATACGACGACGAGAGTGGAAAGCTGTACGTCTTGGAAGACTTGGAAGTCGAGAAGAGATACGAGTTGAGAGTGAGTTATTCAGCCAAGACGCCTGGGAAAGTCTCGGTGGTTTTAGTGGAAGGAGAAAGTACTCTTGGTCTTGGTCTTGGTCGGTTTCGAAGTCGAAAGTTACTGGACGTGGAAAAGATAGCGTTCAAAGTAACGAATGACGACAAAAATGGTCGCGAAGATAGCAGCAGAAGCAGTAGCGATAAAGAGGCGACTCATCTGTTCTTCTCCTCTTCGACTTCTTCATCCTCGGTGGACGATACCGTCGCCGCGACCACGAAGAGAAGAGCTTACGCGAGAGTCTCCGTGGACTCCTCAAACGTCGTCCCTACGAACGGGTACAAACAGTTCCCACACGAAGGAGTGACGTTTAACTTGACGCTAGAGGAGTGTTTCTTCTTTGGGCTAATACCGATACCTTCGATTCCAGCGATTTTGTTGTGCGTCGCGATGGTCGTTTTTGGTCTTTTGATCGGGAAACCGTTCGCCGCATTTTTATGGAGGGAAGATTTTACGCTATCAAAAGCGCTTTCGTCGTCGTCGTCGTCTTCGTCGAAACGGCGACTCAAGAAGAAGTAGTTTTTTTGACGATATGGAGCGCGCATGTGGATTCGTTTAGTGGTAGTCTTAGTACTAGTAGTCTTAGGTTTGCTCTATTTTTCTGCGCCTCTTTTATACAACACAACAATCTATGCAGCCGCCTCGGACGAACTCTTCATCTGCTCAAACATCTGATTCATCATCTCCATATCCATAGGATTTCTCTCGTTTACTCCAATCACGGGTGGGCCGAATCTCTCAACGTCAATCTCCGGTTCATTTTCGCACACGCGCGACCAGTGCTTATTGGCCATCGTCCTCTTTGCTTTCGTTAGCGAGACCATCAAAGTCTTTGTTTTCGACTTCTCGTCCGAGTCAATTTCCCACGTGCTCTCATCCACGTTCACGTCCGCGAAGAGCCTGTTGTTCTTCTTTCCTTCGCTAAAAATGTCCTCGTCTCGTATCTTCACGTCTAGCGTCTTCCGTTTGATGTCGATTTTACACTCTCTCCCTTTCACTTGGAACGACTCCAGCGGAACGTAAATCACAATCTCCGTTTCCGTTTGTGTCCACCAATACTTCTCCGTCTTCCCGCCGCACTCCTCTGGGGATAACGAGGTCATCTCCCCACCTCGCTCATTCAATCCCATGTTCCCTTGCGCGGCTAACTTTGCCATTTGTATCCTAAACTGTTTCGATTGCTCTTCCTCTTCCAGCGAATGCGTTTGCGACACGTTCTCTCGCTTCAACAACTCTCTTTCCAATCGAGAGACGAGTTCTTCCTGTTTCGATTCCTTTTGCTCCAGAGCGATGGTTTCGCACTCGTCGGCTATTTTGTTCGCACTCTTGTTGCGATCATCGTCATCAATATCATCGTCATCATCCAATGACGAAGACGTGGACGGTTCGTCGGTAACGACTGCCATTCGTGTCTCTTCTCTTTTTGAGTGATTTGATGGTAAAAAAGCGATTGAAAATGAAGAGTTTTTACCCGCCCGACATCAGACACAACAAACGCACGCGATCGGACGATGACGATGACGACAACGACCAACCTCGCCGCCGCCGCGATACAGAAGAAGACTGATTTTTCCTCCGGTGGTGGTGGTGGTGGTGGTGGTGGTGCTTTCGATGCGAAAAGAAGAAGAAGAAAAACGACGACGACGACGACGACGACGACGGCGCTTTTTTCGCGCGGTAACTGTCTTCTTCGCGGACGAAGAGGAACCGTCGGTTTCTCGTTTTCTCCTCGCGACGATGAGTTTAACGACGGCAGCCGTGAGAAGCGCGAGTTTGCTATTCTCCTTCGTCTGAATCCTTCGACGAAGAACGCTTCTTTTTCTTGTTCTTCTTCGTCGTCGTCGTTTCCAGTGGTGTTTTCGACGGCGGCGGTGGAACGAGAAGGAGGAGGAGGAGGAGGAGGAGGAGAAGATGAAAAAAAGAAGAAAAACTATCGGTTTACGATTTTATCCTTGGTCGCGCTCGCGCTGCTTTTGTGCAACGCGGACCGAGTGATCATGTCCATCGTCGGTTTACCCATGTCCAAAATCAACGGCTGGGACGTTAAAGTTCTCGGTTTAATCCAGTCGTCTTTCTTGTTCGGATACGCGTTGACGCCGATATTCGGAGGAGTATTGGCGGATAAAATAGGCGGAGCGAGAGTGTTGTTGGGAGGTTTGTTGGTTTGGTCGTTGGCAACGATGGTGACACCGTTGGCGGCGTCGACGAAATCTATTCCTTTGTTGTGTTTTTGTCGCGTGGTGATGGGTTTAGGCGAAGGCGTGGCGTTGCCGTGCATGAACAACGTGGCCTCGCGATGGGTACCAAAATTTGAACGGTCGAGAGCGGTGAGCTTTTGTATGGGTGGATTTCAAAGTGGCTCGATGATAGGTTTGCTAGTCGCACCATTGTTGATGTCGAGATTTGGAATAGCTGGACCATTTTACGTATTTGGCGCGATTGGCGTCGCGTGGGCGGCGGTTTGGAACTCGTTCGCGACAAGTTACCCGCGCGCAAACGAAAGAGTCGGAGAGGAGGAGTTGAAATTTATCGAAGATGGCGGTGCGATTGTTGATATCAGTAGTAGTAATAGCAATAATAGGAGTAGTGGTGGAGCAAAAGATGAGAGAGAAGTAGCAGCAAAGGTGGAGAAAAAGGCAACCCCGTGGAAGATGTTACTTTCACATCCAGCCACGTGGGCGTGCGTCGTCGCCAATTTTGTCAACAACTTTGGCTTTTTCATTCTCTTGGCGTGGATGCCAAAGTATTTCAACGACGTCGTCAAACTCAATTTAGCCACGAGTTCTTGGTTCTCAGCTTTACCGTGGGCTACTATGGCGGTAAGCGGTGTATTTGCCGGTATTCTAGCCGATCGGATGCTTTCTGAGTGGAAAATCTCCACCGCCACCACTCGCAAGTTCATACAATCCGTCGGCTTTTTAGGTCCAGCTTTGTGTTTGCTCGTCTTGGGTATGAAAGGTTTCGCAATCACGCCTGGGTTTGCATTATCAACGTTAACCTTCGCCGTCGGGTGCACGGCGTTTTCTCAGTCTGGGTTCCTCGTCAACTTTGCGGAGATTGGACCGAAATACGCGAGCACTATTCACGGCGTGGCGAACACCGCCGGGTCCATAGCCGGGATGGTTGGCACATACGTCGTCGGTTGGATTCTTTCGCGTTCAGTGGAAAGCGGGTGGTCAAATGTCATGTACATGACGTCTGCGGTGTACGTTGTCGGTGCTATCGTCTGGCTTGCGTTTATGAGTGGCGAGCAGGTGTTTGACTAAAATTAAATCGAAGAGTGAGAATGAGGGTTGGAGAGCAAATTTCTGTGTAGTAGAAATTAAAAAGCGTGTATGTTTGCGCGTACCGTATCTATTGTTGTAAAGCGAAGAGAGAAATCTTATAAATCTTGGTGATGGTGGAAAGAATACTTTCCATTTTTTTGTTTGTTTTTGATTGTGTGTAAACGAATCGTTCACGAGAGAGAAGACACACTTAAGCGCGTTCGCCTCTGATTCTTCTCGCCAATTGGACATCCTTCGGCATGATGGTGACTCTCTTGGCGTGGATGGCGCACAAGTTGGTGTCTTCGAACAAGCCAACCAAGTACGCTTCGGACGCTTCTTGCAACGCCA
>Ga0255753_1001331_pt1 | contig 29881 bp, 55 predicted proteins | sample 041ome_10_FD_179953 | JGI IMG/M metagenome (GOLD analysis project Ga0255753, IMG submission 179953) | Coastal salt marsh microbial communities from the Groves Creek Marsh, Skidaway Island, Georgia - 041412US metaG (version 2) | ecosystem: Environmental > Aquatic > Marine > Intertidal zone > Salt... | reverse complement strand
GCCTTGGGTTTTCAGTAGTTGTACTATCGTATATGGTTACTGGGTCTGTAAACGTACCACCAACAGCGGTTAAATTACCTACACTAATATTATTGGTCGTAGTTGCTCCTCTCCCAGTTACATCTGCAAGTGTACTTGTTTCAGTGTATGATGTAAGATATGAACTTGTGTCTACTGTACCATCAGACTTCAAGAATCCAGTTGTGCCAGATACTTTAAATCCGCCAGCGTGAATATCTCCAAACTGGTCAATCTTACCAAGTGATGTAGTTCCGTATTTGAACTCAATTACTGGGTCTTCATCGCCTTGTCCAATCTGTACGGAAGAACCGATTACTAAGTGATTAGATGTTCCAGTAGATATTTCACCTCCAAACAAACGAAGACCCTTATATGAGTCTATTATACCAGAGTTGAAATTCATTACTCTTGTACCACCAGCGTATAGTGCTAGATACTCACTATTAGTTCCGTGAGTTCTAAAATAGTATTCGGTGTCTGTTCCGTAAGTACCTTTAATGACAAGGGCTTTACCAGACTCAAAGTCTCCTTCAAGATGCAGTTTACCTCCTGGACTACTAGTTCCAATACCAACGTTACCAGCAAAATACATTGTTGGAAGGTTAGAAGCACCTTGTCTATTTTTAATCCAAAAATCTACAGTACCGTTTTCGTCTTCAGCATATATAGGATAAATAGCTGTAGAAAGGTCGTTATCGTATCCAGTAATAAGAAGTTTAACACCTGGATTATCGTTGTTTACCTCAGCGTTGTGTGCGCCTCCAAGTATTAATTGAGAGTTAGAAGTCGTCCACCCAGAGCCAGAAGGTTGAGTATATGTGCTTCCAATCAAAAGATTTCCGTCAAACAAGGAATCTCCAGCTACGTGTAGCTTAGCAGATGGGCTCGTAGTACCAATACCTACGTTGCCTTCTTTACTAATACGCATACGCTCTGACCAATCAGTAGAGTTGTCAGATGTATTGTTTGTGTAAAAAGCAAGACCAGACTTAAAGTAATTACCTTCAGCAATCTGCATAATACCAGCGCTACGCTTAGTATATCCAGTGTAGTTTGGTCTCCACACAATACCAGTGCCTATATGGTTAGAATCATTTGTGGATGCTCCATTATAAGCATTGAATAAAAGCTGTGTAGTGTCAAACTCAGCGTTACCTACTCTGGTATCAATGTTTCCCTTTGTTATAAGAGACCCATGAGCTGTAATGTATCCATTATGAATGCTAAGACCATCTACAACAGAGCCATCTTTTCTGTAACGAAGACCTACTTCAAAGTCTGTTAAGTCTCCACCAGTTAAAGACGTAGACTCCATGTAAAATTCAGCACCAGTCTTAACTACTCCAGTGCCATCATCACTATCGTAAGAAGACAAAATAAGTTTAGCTGGATTTACTCCAGCACTAGGGGCATTGCGAGAACCCCTAATCTCCACCTGCATATCTGCTCCAAGTGTAGCGTCTTGTTTGATAGTAAGACCTTGAGTAGCCGAGCTTGAAATTGTTAAAGAACCATCTGCGCCAAACTTAGTTACTTGAGTTCCGTTATTAGCGGTATCTATATAAAGGTGATTGCCATTATCTGTATAAAAGCGAACTACTCCTTGGTCTATATTTGCTGCATTCCCTCTAATCCTTAAATCAGAAGCTACGTCTAAGCGACCAGATATATCAGCAGCATCTCCATAAATAGTTCCATTTACCAACAAACTGCTTTGAAAAGCAGCTGTACCATTAGTAGCAACCTCAAGTACATTAGTAGTTCCTAAAGCGGAAGAGGCAGCAAGGATGAACTTATCAGAGTCTGAGTTGTCAATACCCATCGTAAACGATTGGGTACTAATCTTAAACTGCATACTGGCATCACCAGTGTTACCGTCTTCAATTAGAATCTTAGGAGTGGTAGTCTGGTAGTCAAAAACGTGTAGACGAGCGTCAGGAGAAATAGCTGTTTGATACGTACCAATACGTACATCACTGTTTCTATAAATATCTGAACTCGTAGTAGTCCACAGCGTAGTGCTATAATCGGTTCCAGCTACCGCAGCTGCTAAGTTTCCATTTGAATCAACCTTTAAAATAGAGCCAGCGGTAATGTCTGGAATGTTTAATCCGCTTAATAACTTTATTGCCATAATATGATAGTCTAGACTAGTAGCAAAAATACAAAAAAAAGAGGGGCGATATGCCCCTCCTTATTTTAGAGTATCGGAGTGTTATCCTCCGATCTGTCCTCCGCCGCCGCCTTGGATGTTACCATCATCACCGTGGCTCTGGAACCTTGTTGCTTGGATAGACAAGTAGTAGTCTCCGTCAGTAACAGAATCAGCAAAAATTACTTGTACTGCATTATCTGAACTGCGCTTAATCTCCACCATAACACTAATAAAATCTGTGCTGTCGTAAACTTCACACATTACAAACTTAGTACCCATTTGGTGTTCTACAGTGTAAGTGTTTGAAGACTTAGTTACCCATACAGCTCCAGTAGCTTGTGTACCAGTAGAAGCTTCTAGAGTTACAGTCATGTTGGATACACCTAGTTCATTACGTACATCTGCAAGAGGCATCTTTTTAATCTCCCCTGCATCGTCTGTAACGTCATTCTGGATAAGGAATGCCCCAACACCAGAGCTGACAGAAGGAATATCGCTGATCTTTAACTGACCGCTAAGCTCCCATTGACCATTAGTCTCGTGGTAAACAAATGTTTTATTACCACTTGTACCACGGTCAATCTCAATACCAGAGGTAACAGACGTAATACCTGCGCCAGTTTCTCCACTGTTCAGCACGATTACGTTATCAGTAATTGCTGTGTTTGTGGTTTCAAGACTGGTTAATGAACCTTGAACTGTTAAGTCACCAGTTACAACTAAGTCGTCATCAATTGTAACTACGTTAGTACTAGCATTCTGTGTAATTACAGTATCAACAAACTGACCGTTTGTATCATCCCACATTACAATGGTATCGTCACTCAAAGACGAAGCACCCTTAACAGCAACAGCATCAGTACCTACGCTAATACCAGTTCCAGCTCCAACTGCAAGAGTAGAAGAACTACCTAGTGAAGTAGCAGAAGAACCGCCAGTCAAACCGTTACCACCAATTACTTGGAAGGTAGAGTTAGCAAGTGATGCGTTAGGGATATTGTAAAGCTCAAGATCAGTACCGTCAATACGAATACCCGTTGTAGTATCACAAGTAAGATACCCAGAACCAGCACCGCTTACATCATAGAAGAAAATTGCATCTACAGATTCACTACTACGAGCTGCAAGAGACTCAAGACCTAAGTGTGAAAGAGATACCGTAGCATCACCACCAGAACCATCTGATACAGCAATACCAGTACCTGCTGAAATAGAACGAACATCACCTGTTACGTCCAACCATGCAGAACCATTGTATACATAGAGCTTATCATCTCCAGTATTCCAATAGATTTGACCTTCAGATGCGTTCTGAGGGTCTGAGCTCAGTGGATGAATTACAGCCTTCTGAAGCTGTAATCCCCCTAAGTCAATGTGACTTTTAAAAACTAATGCCATAATTTATTTTTTTAGTTTAGATAGGCTTTACCGCTTGTTGAGGCTACAAAACGGATTTCTAGGTTATTTTTATCTATGTACTCCACCTCAGCGTACAATACGTTATCTCCACTGTCTACAATAGTGACAGATGGATATTTATTCATGTTATGCTCAACAGCCCATACTTTTGATAGCATATCCTGTCTATGCGTGTAATGTGCATCGGCCGCAGCCTTAGCAATACTTACATTTATTGAAGGCTGTTGTATAGCGACAGAACTCGTTGTAGTAGATATACCACTAACATTAAAAGTTCCTCCGCTGCTATTTACTTCTACGTTACTCACTTACGTCTTCGTTAATTTTAAACAATCCGTAAACCCAAGTTTTTACAACGCCACCAGCTGTAGACTGTAAGTCAAAGACATAAAGACCTCCAGATGTGTTTGCCATAACTGATGCCGAAGCGGTAATTTTTAATGTTCCGTTTTCGTCTCCTGCGTAAACAAAATCAGAATCAGCTATAATATCTCCAGACGATGTATCCGTTTCTTTAACGTCCATTTTCCATGTATATCCAGTCAAGTCCATACCTGCACCAGTGTCGTCCGTGAACGTAAAGTCGAGCTCAAACGTATCACCCTTTCTGCAGGTAATATCAACTCTTGTAGCTGTATCTAGATTTATTGAGTTTGCCATATTGCAAAGGTACTAATTTACTGATTATCAAGATGTTAGCATATCTAATAGATTGTCTCCATCGTTTTGCAATTCCTCTCGTTTTCCTTGACGTTGAGACAACAGCTTACTTTGCTCTACAGCTTGTTTTTTAACTCTATCATCTTTTGCCTTTTCTTTGCTTTCTTCCATTTCTTTTCTGAAAGCCATGTCTTGCTGCTTCATACCTGCGGTCATCTGAGTCTTTTGAGACTCAATCTGACCTTTAAGCTGGTATTCTAGTTGTAGAAGTTGAGCTTTTGCTTGTGCGTCTGCTTGAATCTCGGCAATCTTAGCTTGAGATTGCATTTGAATTTCTTGCATCTTGCCCTGTGCTGCTGCTTGTGCTGTTGCTTGATTCATCTGAGCTTGCATCTGAGAGTTCTGCTGAGCAATTTGCTGCTGCATTCTCATACGCTTCTTACGTCTAATAATAAGAAGTCTCTCTGCCTGGTCAACGTCTTTTAATTGACGTACAGCAATAGCGTCCTCTAAGTCAATCTCTTTTTGAGCCAGCGCAACTTGAATGTTTTGCTCTAGATATGACTTTTCGGTATCGTCCATTTCTGTCTGAACTTTAACCCCAAAGTTGTACATAGGTAAGTCTCCAAATGAAGACAGTACTTCCATATTAGATTTACCGATTGCTCTTTCGTAAGCTTGAAACAATACAGATTTAATAGGTAGAATCTGAAGACATTTAACAATGTCCTCACAGACTCTGCTATACAAATAAATAGATGCGTTTGTGATGTCGTAGATAGCGTTATTACCAGCGGCAATAGCCTGCTGGCGCACACCTACCAACTGCTCTCCCTTAGGAGATGTTCCATCCATTACTTCGTTAATACCTGTAGTATCACGGATAAGACGGAGATTATGGTTGTAGATACCAATAAGCTCATTGATATTCCTAATGCTATTGTCCAGAGAGCGAACTGGAGGGTTCTGGAATCCACCTTCTGGATTCTTTGAACGATAGTAGAATACACCTGTTTGTTCATAGATGTCTTGTATATCTAGTGGTTGTAGTTCTCCACCTTTTCCTAGTTGTACGTTCTCAAGTCCTTCAATATCTACAATCAAACCATCTGGCTTTGCCTTTGCAATAGCCTGCTGTAGCTTTAAGTGAGACAATTGTAATTGGTCAGCAAAACCAATTACAGAAGCAACCAAAGACTTAGGCATCATTCTGCGTAGGTTTGTGGCTACTACAGAGTAAGACAATCTTGCCTTGCTTAAGTCGTGAACGTTTTTAGGTATGTTACGCTTCTGTCCGTATCCAAACATATGGTCTGTACCTACAATGTAACTACCTCCAAAAACAGTTTGGATACTCATATTTACAGGCTTTCTTTCGTAAACAGACTCTTTTGGAGGTGTATACTCAAATCCTTTGTAGTAGAAGTTTGAGTTTCCGAACTTAGAACCTTTCTCTTCAAACATCATGTCGTCTACAGACATGAACTCAAAGTCCATAATCTCTATGATAAATTCATCATATCCGTAAGTTGTACGGTCTAATGTTTCATCGTAGTATTTGTAGCTTAATTTGTCTGCACGGTTCTGGTATTTGTTCTTGACAGTGTTTGCAATTTTTTGGTATTGCTCTTCTGTAAGCTCATCGCCAGCAATACGCTTAAGCTCTGATATACTAATCTTCTTGACGTGTCCTGCGTATATAAGGTCGCTAAATGTAGGGTCTTCGGTGTAGCTATGGAAGAAGTATGCTGGGTCGATGTATTCTTCTGTGATTCCATAGTTGGGGTCGTTGTTTCTTTTAACAACAGCCATACCACAGGTAACTAGGTCATTGACTGCTCTACGATAAACACGCTGGTCAAAGTCGTTCCACTCTAAAGTAATGTTTGTACCAACTTGAGCAGCAATTTCTGCTGCAGTCTTGATGTTGGTATCCATGAAGATTTCTGCTTCCTCTGGAGTTTCTGGAATTTGGTTTAAATCTGTTTTTACGTCTACACCTTGTTCTGCAAGCTGAGTAAGAAGTTCTCTATTCTTAACCTCAAACATTTTTTTAGCACGCAATTCATCTTTCTCAGACTGAGATAGAGGGTCAACAGCTTTAATGTTTGGATATGGTTTTCTAGATAGAATATTGTTTACTACAATCTTGACAAACTTAGGAACGATAGGGACTGGAGACCAGTCAAGGTTCAGTAACGTACCGTCCCCATTGTTTGGGTCAAGTGAGTTTAGAATCTGTTTATATATGGATGTATCTTGAGTACCGTTGGCATAATCACGGTTTGTCTCAAAGTCTTTTAATCTTCTTCTGAATAAGCTTCTCTCATCATCGGAGTGACCCCATTGCTTCTCAATAGCTTTTGCATACTTCAAGCCATACCCCTTGGATATCTTCTTGGAATAGTGTGCAAATGGGTCTGGGAAATTACCATATTTCCCCTGGTCGTTGTTATTGTACATAGCGTTTCGCAGAATACTTCCTCGCAAAGATACAAAATTAAAGTACTGCGAATCAGCGTCTTATCTCTGTCTTATAACGTCTAAAAAACCTCTTATCATCAAATGAAGATTGGGGTTTTTCTTCTTTGAATTTCTGGGCTGCAAGAAGCGCTAGGCCTGAAGAAATAGTAAGGTCAAACTTGGTACGATTATCGATTTTATACCCAATCCAGTCTTCCAACGTTCTACTGAAATACATCTTGCCAAATTCGCCAGTTTCATTGTTTATTCCTACGTGTTCTTCAACAAAAGCTTCAATAGCGTGGGCATGAGCCTGTATTACGTCTTGTGAGTTAGATGGTATCCCCCTAGTCTTGGTATTTACAGCGCTATTTGCTGTTTTAAGATGCTCTGGACGCTTCATCACGTACTCTTCGTAACCCCTTGACTCAAAATACCTTACGATTCCATACTTGTTGTTCTCTATAAGCAGTGGATAGCCATAGAAAACAGCCGCCATTAGAACATCTTCGTAAAAAATCCTTGCAAGAGGTGGGCGAGACGCATACTCAGCGACAAACATATTTGCAGGTGCTGCCATATTAAACTTGTTATATAAATGACAAGCGCCCTTAGAGCCCCTATTATCAGTCGTTGAATCCAAATCATAACTATCGACACCTCCTACGCCTATATGGTCATTGGCTGGGTGTTTTTTACTGTATTTAACTATGTATTTATTACGCATTTCTGGTTTTGGCATCCATGCAATGTGCCATCTCCCATTTTTATCTGGGCTGAACACAACTTCAGTGTCTTGAACGCCATTTTTCCATGAAAAGTTGCCCTGCACAACAGGATTTGGGAACAATTCCCTGTTAAATTCTACCTGCTCGTATATTTTACCAATATTGAAGGTAGAACCTTCTATAGAATCACGCATGGCTTCATCTACAGTGAACGGAAACTGACGTATAAATTCATTCAGTTCCCTAGCATCGTGTTTCAATGCATCTCTTTCGTTTTTTAGATAGGTCTTCGCCCCAATCTCAACAAAATCACCATCAATCGTTTCCACTGGCGCTTCAGGATTCTCAACAATAGCGTTTCCATACTTGTCGAAGAAACCTTCAAGCGCTTCGTATGCAGGAATAAAAAGTCTATATAGTCCTGTCTTTGTCCTTCCATTGGCATTTCTATCATTTGGGTCAGAATCTCTCCACAACTCTTTGTATTGATTACCACCCTTATCCATTGGGTTTACAGTAGAACCAACAAGAGCCTTACCAATAATCTTACGACCTACAATGAGACAAGTGCGCTCAATACGCCAAGCCTCTCGGATATCCGTGGGACGTTCCCATTTACCAGCTTCATCAAGATACATAAGATGAAGCTTCTCACCATCGTATGCGTTGTTGGTGGTGTTCTTCCAGTTAATAATTGTATTAAGAGCCTCTCCTTTGTTTGAGGTCTTGTTCTTCTTAGTGATTCGCTTACTAGGCTCACGGAAAGCGAGCTCCATGCGAGGGTTAGTAGTACCGTCCTGGATGGGCTTGAAAAAGAATGGGTATGACTTGAACATAGGAACCACCTTCTTCATGAAGATGTTTTCCTGTGCATCCTTACCAGTCTTTGATTGTATACCGAGTAGTTTATCTTTTACTTGAGTACCTTCGTCAACTAGGATGGCAGCGGACATATTGGTGTATCCAGAACGTCTACACTTAGTATACATCTGACCAATCGAGCGTGGGTCAGACTCACAAGCGGCAAAGTGAATAAACAGCCTTCTCTGGAACTCAAGATAGTCGGCATATCCGATATCCATCTTGCTCCATTGTAGCATCATATAGTGTCTCCCTGTAATGTAGATGCGGTCACCATTATTGAAAAACCAAACACCCTCACGCCTGCGTTTAAACTCCTGTTCGATATATGGAGAAAAGCGTTTCTTGAAATCGGAAGGCATTTCGTACCACTCATCCATAGAGCGAATCCTCTGCAGTTCTGATGGCACAGGAAGTCTTTTCCACACTTGCATATCCAGCTCACTTCCATAGTTGAGGATTTCTTTGTCTGCTGGAGCTTTGGGAAGCTGAATATCAAGCCCACCGAGCTGTATGATTTCGCCAGCCGTATCGTTGGGACATATGTTGATAACATAGTCATCGTACCCTTCAACTTTTTTAAGTCCTGCCATTCCATTTTATTTTATTCCCAATAAAGAAACCTCCACTTACTTTGAGAATCGCTCTGCGAATCCTCCAGAGTAGTCTTGCTCTTCTTCAAATCCTCCTGTTTCTTTAAGTTCTCTAACCATTTGTTCGAGTCGCTGATATTCGATAAGGAGTTCTTTTGCATCTGTAGCTGTTTGTTTTATACTTTGTAATTCAGCCTTGCGCTGGGAGCCAGACAGCTCTCCATCGACAGGCTTTCTAATCTCATCAATCATATTGTTGATGGCAATCTCCATAGAGGCCAACAGCCTTGTTGACGCTTCTACTGTGTTAAAGCTACTCTTCTTCCTTGACATAGACCAGCTCTGTTGTTCTCATACGGTAGACTTTAGTACCGTCAAGAAGTTCCATTTCGTATTGCGAATTTTTTCTGTAACCCACCATATCACCAGGCTTCGTTCCAATCCATTCTGAATCTCTGGGTATAGCGAGTAGTTCTCCCTCCAGTTTAGGTTCTTTTTTGATTTCAAGAATGAGGCCAGAAGCAGTTGTTGTCTCTTCCTCCTCATCTGGGGGTAGAACGAAACACCAATCCCCAAGCATAGTAATATCACCAGCTTCGTCTTCGATTGCGATAGCATGGTTTCCATATCCACCTTCTGGGTCGTAGTTAACAAGGTATAAGTTATCACCGATATCATACATTTGCTCCATCACAACGTGGTGGTGGAAATACAATACTTGCCCTACGTATGGGGCATCTTTAAATCCTACAGGAGCAGCCACTATGTGGCCGTAATTAAATCTATGTTCGAACTCGTTGAACTTGGAAACAAGTTCCAGTTCAATTCCACCTACCTTTATTTTATCTTTAAATTTTTGTGGTAGCTGGACAATGAATTGACGTAAGGGTCTCATATCAATCAAAGTTTAGGTCGTACTCCAGAATGCAGGGCATATCATCCACAGCTTTCCAAATCATTGTCCCTTCTTCGTTCTCGATGTAAATGAGATACCGTTTTTTACTGTACTTATACAAATGCGCCTCATCTTCTGTGATGGCGACTACTTTTCCAGAGCCAGCACGCATACCTACGTAATACGCCATAGCATCCTTAGGGTCACGCCCTATGATAATCTTTCTAATCATTTTAATTTAATTTATGTCTCCGTCTCTACGTCCGAAGTTTAGCCAGTAGTCTATCTTAGAGGTATCTGGCTCTTCACCCTCTTTTTCCATTCTATATGCTTCAACGCAATAAGAAAGCAAATCATCTAATTCTTCTTCGTCCGATATAGCGAATGAAGAAAGTAAACTCATGTTTGCTCGCTCATCGCCTTCTTCGTCAACGAATGAATTATCTACATCTACAAACCCAACAGCTAAGCACGCTATGAACTCATTTGTTAATTCATATTTTTTTACAACCTCAGTGATTGCAAGCATTAGCTCTTGGATTTCGAGAATAGCGTCTTTCTGCTTTTCAGTCATGTTAGATTATATTACCAGTTTCTTTAATCTCAAACTTGATTTGAGTTTGTTGTAAAAGGATTACGTTACCTGAGGCAGATGAAACAACTACTCGTAATGCTTCGCCAATACCTAGGTTAAATATACCCCAAAAAGAATCTACTTGAGTACCTGTGTATCCTTTGTATCTGGTAACCGATTTTACTGAGTTCCATACGGATGTATCAAATCGCTCTAGTGTATATGTGATATCTGAGTTTGGAGATTGAACGTCAACAAAAGCTGACATGTCAACATAAACTACCTGTTTAACACCAGATATGTTTTCTACACCGATACCACCGTTCATGCGTTGAATTTGCGCTGGAGCAGTACCAAAGTGATATGATGTTGTTTCTGATGTATTGTCAGCGAGTGATAGCGCAACAATTGTTGAGCCCCCTGCGCCTAATGGGTACGAAGTCTCTGGAACGCCCACAAACATCTCTTCATGTACTCCACCAGTTACGTTGGAACCATCAATAGTAAAGCTAGGGTATGTTCCGCTAACGGCAATACCGCCAGTGCCTCCAATAGACACCGTTTGGTCTGGAGCAGAGTTAGTAACGGTAAAGTTTGGATACGTTCCGCTAATAGATATCCCTGTGCTCGCTGTCATTGTAACCGTCTGGTCTGGAGCTGTATTGTTTATTGCTAGGTTTGGATAGCTACCTGTAATAGATATGCTAGTACCAGCGGATAAGTTTATTAGGTCGCTGAACGCACTTGTACCTAAATTTCTATATACTGTATCTCCACTCTCTACGAAAAGGGCTGAAGTAGCAGAAGCAGACACCGTAGGTGTTGTATCCCACTTAAGGCTATCGACACCGATACCAGTGGTGGAGATAGTCATCCCAGACACGTTACCAGAGCCATCTTCTACAGCTTTATATGTTGATGTTACAGTGTTTGATGCAAGCTTCAATAAAGAGCCGTATGTGTCTTTTACCTTATTTCCTGAAAGAGTAGCCATTTGAGTATCTTTGTATTCTATGCAAATTTAATAAAAATGAAGAAGCGACCACGCAAGGGTATGTTTCGTGATTTCAAGATGCGTAAAGAGGAATGGCTAAACAAAGGCTACCTTAAGTATTTACGCTTAGCAACTAGAGATATCGTAGGTAACTACGATGTAAGCGAATCAGAACTCAATTTTATGCTGTTTGTCTATGACTATGAGTTCTTTACCATAGACCATGCAGCCGATGCCTACTTTTACAATAGACTAAAGATGGCACAACGTATTATATACCCACTTCAAAACAAGAAGTACATATATAAGTACTACGACAGATTATCTCCCACGTCATATGAGGAAGCAATGTTTGACCAGGAGAGATGGAAATACAAGGTTAGATATGCCTTGACCCAAAAGGCAAGGCTACTAGTACAAAAATACTATAGGAAGATAGAGGGACAGGAACAGATTAATGTGCCGTCTTAACTTTGAATGCAACCTCTAGGCTTGCTCCTTCGTGTGGAACAAACTTACCATCGTGTGGCATAAGGTAATGTCGCCCCTTCTCGGTCATCCAATGATAACCAGAAGGAGCTTTAACCATTACTTTTTTACGTTGCGCTTTCATTTACTTTTTAAGCGCCTTCTTGAGTTTCTCAAACGCAGAACGCTTTTCGTTTCCAGCAAGCTTGTTGTAAGATTCCTTGATTTGCTTATCTGAACGATTGGCAAAACCACGAGGACTTTGATACTTGTTCAACCTGTTGGTCATTGTATCGTATATCTTATCGGTAACCTTGTTACGTGGCAACTTGGCTACAGCGTTTCGTGCATCAAATGCGTTAGCAACCTCTAGTGTCTTGTTTAGGTCTGCAGTTCCATCCTTACCTCTAGAAGCAGCAATCTTACCTAGTGCACGGTACTTACCTGCTTTAGCAGCGCTACGCACAGCTTTCATAGCTGTTCCTACTTTACCAGAAGGGTCTCCAGCAAAACGGAAAGCAGAACCTTTAGGTTTATTGACCTCACGCTTAATAGTCGGTCCACCTTTTGGCATCTTTGCCGTTACCGTAGTTTCACCTACAATACCACCGTAAGTTGGTTTTTCTGCATTAGCCTTCTTAGCTGCAGCACGGTCTTTCAACTTTTGAATAGCTGGAGGTAGAATTCCTCCTTCTTTGTATTTTCTGTCCCCCACAAAATTCATAATATTATCATAAGCTTCTGAAGCATTTTCCTTAGCAAGATATTCAGCTCGTTCAGCAGCAATTTTATTTGCCTCATCGGAAACTGTTTCCATCTTGTAACCCTGTTTTCTTTTTTTGTTGTAGGCATCCTTTCCAGCGCCCTTTACAACTTTCTTCTTGCTTGGAAGCGTACCTCCGTTATTATACTTTTTTGCTTTCATTATTTCTTGCTCCTGTTTCTTTTAGCACTCATGAACTTCTTCTCACCATGGTCATAGTCCTTGCCATCACCATTGCCATACGTACCAGCATCCCTGTTCTTCTTAACTAGGAACGCACGATACTTACGCTTGGACTTCTTCTTGTTCTCCTTACGCTGCCAACGTCTCCGTTTCTCAGCAGCCTCTGGATTCTCTGCGTAGTATTTAGCTGTTTTGCTCTTCTTTGCTCTCACGCTTTATACAGTCTTTAGCCTTATCACAGAAACACATACCGTCTGAACCACACGCAAAAGGGTCTGGTGCAGCTACACTGTAAGTGCTTAGTTTTAAGACCGTTACAGGTACAAAGATAATTAATAATACAACAAGTAGAACTAGCATAATAATGGGTTTAGATTGTACACACTGCACCGTTCAAACGGCTAATTTGCGTGTCCCATTATCTCTTTGATGATTGGCGGTGTCCATAAGAGAACCGCCTTATTGAGACTAAGCAAAGTTACGGCTTTTTTTTTAATAAATCAATAGGTAGAAAATACTAAGATTATGGTCTATAAGTACAGAATTACCCACCCAGTCCGCTTTCACGGACTAGGTATTTTATACTAGTACTTTATACTTAGGGCATATTGATTAATTTTTTGAGTTATGTAGGGGTAGGGGATTATATATATTGTTGTACGGTTGCGAGCGAGAACCGAAACGGATTGCCAAACCCCACCCCTTCCCTTAGGTCTAAAGACCTACGAAACTTTTAGGCTTTTATACCTAGCTAGGCAGATTCTAAGCCTACCTACAAAGACTACGCATAGTACAAAGTACTCACGCTCCAGTCTTCAACACGGAAGCCTTGCAAAGACTATGGAGTCAATTACACCCCCATATCTTTGATATGACTAACCCAATCCACTCTAGGGTATCTAAATACCCTCTTTCACAATCAACGTTACTAGCGTCAAGGTTTAGTCTAGCCTAAATTATAATGCACTATTTTACTACTACGTAGTAAGAAAACTATTATAAAAAAAAGTTGCATTTGTAACCTCCCCTAAAGGGGAGAATAATCTACCCCTAAAGGGGTAAAAACTTGACAAGGGGTTTATACTATAAGGGTCGGCAGAACAAACGAACCGACACTAACAAAATTTCAATCTTATGGCAACTACCAAAGTACCAACAAGCAAAGCACACAAAATCTCTAGAGTCTACGATGACATAGTCATAGACGCTGTTAAAAGTTTCACTTTTACTGCGAAGAAGGACTACGGCACTTGTTCCCTTTCAGGGAAGTCTATCTCCAAAGGAGATAAGTGTGAGATGTTAATCCTCGAGGATGGAACTAGAGTAACTACGTTACTGAGCACAACTATTGCCAGAGGCAATAAAGCGAAGAAAGTGCAGAGCACTTCTAAGCCTTCGAAGAAGGTTACTGAGCCTACTACTAAGGTAGTAGAAGTAGAGGTTAAGAAAGAGACAAAGTCTCCGTTTAGCTTCGCTAAAGCATCGGTTAACAGCAAGGCTGTTAGAGAAGCCCTTGTATCCCTTGCTTTAGCAAGTGATAGCGAGAAGCAATCAATCCTAGAGGCTTTGCCTCTGAATGTGGCTCTAACCATCATCGACCTTACAAAGTAAGGTACGAATCAAGACAAAGTATTTATAACCCTCAGAGAGGGTTTCAAAGCCCTCTCTTTAAATTTTCAATTTAACCATGAGCAAGCAAACTGAAATCATGAAGACTATTGTCTTCGAAGGACTGGAACTAATCAAACAAAATCTAAGACTTTGTACGAAACTTCAAAATTCTCACGAGATGGACTACATCATCGAAGATGAGCTAGAAGACTTAATCGAAAACCCAATCGGTCATATCGAGGATATGGTAGGATATGGAGAGGATTTGGCTCAAGAGCCTATCAAAGACTTGACTCCTTTGCAGAGAGCCTTAGCATTCCTCTATCTTGATAGAGAGGTAAATGTAAGAAGGAGTATCGAAGGACTTCTTCGAATGCACATCAAGTCAAGCAAAGAATTCAGAACATTAGCAAAGTAACCTTAAAATTTCAAAGACTATGAACGGCTATCAATTTATCATCGTTATGAACGACTTAATGTTAAACATTAAGTTAGGAATGAGAATGACCGACCCTAACAAAGGCTTGACCAGGCTTAAGGGTGAGTACAAGCAGATGCTTGGTCTACCAAAGAATACAAAGAACAAAGACTTGTTTATCGCTCTCTTTGAGTCTGTTGTTAGCATTAACAAAGACAAGTTAAACGAGGACTTTGTAAGCTCTTGCGAGGAATTCTATGGAGAATTAATGACTGCTGAGCTAAGCAAATAATACTAATCGGAGGGGGTTTATCCCCCTCCTAAAACAAAGACTATGGAAGCAAAGACTTATAACAGCATCTTACAAGATGCTACTGAAAGATTCGACAACACTATCCAACAAGTGGATAGCAACGGCAAACTACTCTATTACTTCTATGTAATAGTAGAGTATGGACTAGCAATAAAGTACTACAAAACCTATGTAATAGGTAAAGGTCGTTACAAGCAGCCAACAAGAACAAAGTTCTACAAGACTATGCATAGAATGTTGGACACTTGGGACAATCGAGTAGTGTCATGCGGATACTCGGTTACGGCTCCGCTTGGGTATGAGCACACACCTCCCCCATACAAGTTTATTGATGACCTTACTACTACGTAGTAGAAACTTAATAAGAAAAATTTATCGATAAAAACTTGACAAACGGCAATCGACCATTATATCTTTGTCCCATCAATCGGCAATCAAGCCACAAAATTTCAAACACTTTTCAATTATGGCAAAACAAGAACGCCTTCCGAAACTAGAGTACTTTACTATGAGACTCGAACAAGCTGTCAAAGATGGCTTGACTGACAAAGCTGACTACTATCGTAGTCGTATCGCTCAACTCAAAGAGGCTGAGCAACCATCTGAAGAGAGAATCTCTCTTCAAGTAGCAGGAATGTTTGGCTCTCGTGATACTTTGCAAGAAGCTTTTGACTATGCAGAGATGATGAGCAAATCATTGGACTCTCCGATTCATGCTATCACTCCTGTCTATGTCTTGTACAATACTATTGCTAAGCAATACGACCTTGTCCCAAAGGCTAAGTAACTACTACGGAGGGGCTGAGTCCCCTCCTTTCTTTAACTAATCAAATTTTCAATGACTATGAATTATTCAAAGATGTATGCCGAGCGAGTTCTAAAGATGAACGAACCTAAAGATGAAATAGCTTGGCTATTCACTAAACTTTCCGAAGAAGACCAAGAAAACCTAATAGAAATCTTCGATTTAAATTTTCAAGACAATGAGTAAAGTAGTATGGCTTGAGGGCGACAATGTCTTTGTTGTCCGCAAGGGTAAAACAAGTAACGACAAGATATCCGATGGTTCAGCATTGGTACAGACTTACACTTTCAGTGTACAACAATGGGCTTTGGCTACTACAAGCAAGGGCTTCGGTATGAAGAAGTTCTTTTCTCTTGACCATAGCAATTGTCTTGACTGCCCATTCTCTTTGGGCAATGGTAACGGAGGCTGTTACACTCACAAGTTTCAGCAGTACGTTGGCTTCCTCTCACTACTACGTAGTATCAAGCGTGAGGACTTGACTCCTCTTGACCGCAACAAACAAGCCGACATAGTCGAGATGTGCTTCAACACTTATGTTCGTTTCGGTACTTATGGTGAGCCATCTTTGATGCCAACCAAAGTAGTCGAGGCTATGGTATGGGTAGCAAAGTCTTGGACTGGATACACACACCAATGGAACAAGGATTGGGCTAAGGACTATGGCCAATGGTTCATGGCTAGTGTACATAGTCAAGACGAGGCTCTTACGGCAAGTGAAAAAGCATACCGCTCATTCATTGCTACTACCGATGGTAGTGAGGATGCTGTGTCTTGTCCTGCCTCTAAAGAGATGGGCTACAAAAGTAACTGCGCCAAGTGTGGACTATGTAGTGGACTTGTCGGTAAGGGTAAGCGAGACATCAAGATTTTACAACACTAATTTAAATTTCAAAGACTATGTCAATTAGAAAACTAAACAAAAGAGAAGAAGTAGCAGAATGGTATGCTATGAATGTATTCAACAACATTGAATGGGCTGAGACTGAGTCTGCTGTAGAGTGGCTCGTTATGAACCTCAGCCGTAACGCCTTTAATGAATTAAAGGAAGTATACGATGAACAAATGTCTAACCTAGAAGCTGAAGGCTTCTTTAAATAAAAACAATATGAGTAATTCAAATAGCAAGTGGGCTATCACTATCCTCGACTTTGCATTAGGCAAAGTCTTTACCTACACACTAAGCGACAACGCTATCTTTCACAACGATGGCGATGAGATTGTCGAATACTTCGGACACAATCTAGACGATTGTCAATACATGATACATCGACTAGGCAACATGGAGCTATCGCACCAAGTACAACCTATGTAATTACTAATACTATGAAACAAAGAGGTACTGTACATGTGGACTGCACATTGTCTTTCAAGGGTAGCGTTGATGCTACCCTATGGAACGACATGACTATGGCTGAGGTAATCCACGACATCATTCATAGTGGAGACTATGAATACGAGGTAATTCAAGGAAATATGGACATTGATAATATCGAAGACTATGATTAAAATAACAAGCTTAAAGAAGCAACGCTTTCAAGATGACAAGCCAACATCCAAGCTCTACTCAGTAGAGTCTTGGATAAACCCTGACAACATTGTGTCAATCGTACCAACAAAGACAAGCATCTATGACTATGACAACGGCATAGACTATGTAGCGCAAGGCAGTAAGGTAACGATGTCAAACGGCAACCGACTGACATCCGACATGACTCCTTCCGAGTTGGTCGCACTCATAGACGAGTGCTACACACACTAGGGTGGGCACACGAAAACTATTGGGCCACCTACTACTACGTAGTAAATAATTAATAGAAAAAAAATACTTGACAACGGCTCGACTACAATACTATCTTGTATACGCAAGGAGGCAGAGAGCCACCAATTCACAATCAACTTTTAATTTTCAAACAACATGAAAAACGCAATCATCAAATTCTTAGGCATCGACAAGATTCAAGAAGAAAACCAAAAACTAACTGCATTACTACATGATGCTAAGAAACACATCGAGCGACTATCTCGCTCAGTTAACGACCTAGAGCAAACCGATTGGAACGAAATTGCTCGAGACAATATTGACTACAACGACATTGCAAGTAGCATAGATATGTACGACTTAGTCGAGTACATTGACAATTCAGACATTGCAGGACACATAGACACCGAAGATGTAGCTCGTTCATTAGACCTATCGGACATTGTAGAATACATTGATTACAATCAATTGCAAGACCAAATGACTGATGCTATTGATATGGATATCCTTGCTCAGACTGTGTCTGAAAAGATTGCAGACCGAGATGGTATGCACCAACTAATCTCTGAAGAGATTGAGAATCAAGGTGTGGGTAATAGTGTCAGCACTGATGCTGTTCAGTCTATGATTGATACCTCTATCGAGCAGTTCGCTGATAGCCTTGAGGTAATGGTATCTGCTAAACTTAACTACGAAAAGTAATGAAGTATACCACTTGTAACCTTTGTTGCTACGACATCGTAGATGACAATGGAGATATTATGGAACACGAATGTATAACTGAGGGGGCTGATACCCCCTCTTAAATTTCAAAACAATGGATATAATCAAAGTAGCAACTGACTATTGCAAAGACAAAGTAAAAGAGTACCCTCAACTTTCGGAGGAAATCAATGACCTCTATTCTCTATTTAGAATGGAGATTGAAGATGATAGCACCTCTTGGGATAACGAATGGGAACTGCTATATAGCGATGTTAAAAACTTAATTGAAGAATATAATACTAATAAGTAATGACTATGAATATAGACAAGGCAGATTTCTTGGCTTGGTACTTTAGTGGTAGCGACCAAGAGCAGTACGACCTAGCATTTCAAATTGGGCAAGAGGCTCGTGAGAATCTAGAGGAATGCGGAACATATACTATTAATGTAGACGACCTTATCGCAATGTGCGGTGAGGTTTACCTAGAAGAAAAAGGACTATGAAAACAAAAGAATTAATACCTATGGAATTTATCAGTAGCGATGGCTATGTCTATGTAAACGAAGATGGAACTTTAGATTCCATAGAATGGGCAGGGTCAATGGATAAAACAAGTTGGCTACTCGATATAGAACGAGTAGACATAGAAGAGCTAAATAACTATCTAAGTTACTATGACTTTGAACTCGCTGATGGTGGCGATGTATTAGACTTTGGTTATTGGGATAAAAATGGTGTGTACCACCTACCTAGTAGACAATGGCGAGAGGATACCTTTCACAAAGTACCCATCTCCGATGAGGAGAAAAAGTTTTGGACTAGTGAAGAGATAATGAAAGTAATCGATAAAAGTTTCAATTGGATAAAAGAAAATAGACTATGACACAAAAAGAAAAACTAGAAAAGGTAAAAGAGTTGGTAGCTAACCTATGCTTTGACCATCAACGTATGAGTTCAAGCGGTCAGTATTACTATGAAGAACTATGTAAACTTTTAAATATATAATCTATGTACGAATTTAATAATATAGAAGACTTGGGTAAAGCTGTTGATATGTACGGCAACTACTCTAAGGAGCAATTAATCCAACAGCTTTGTTACTACAAAGACAGATATGAATTAGAACACAAGCATCTTGAATGGCTTGACTTGTTAGCTGACTATCTTCGTGATACATCAGACAAAGAACAAGAACAAGCCTCTAGCGAAGCATACGAAGAGTATCAGTTCTATTCACGTAAGTTTAACAAGAAATGGTATTAACTATGAATGATTTTGTAATAATAGATACCCCAAACAAGTTAGGGGTAAGTGAATTAAAATACATGCAGTCTAGTACTGGACATTACTGCGGTTATGCTGTGCTTTCTCCTAGTCACATATTCACTCAGTTGTACGATAAGTATGGATGGGATTTTATAAGAAAGTATTGGTGGTATCAACCACATGGTGGTGTAACCTACCATGAGCTTGACTCGGATGGTAATCTTGTGCTTGGCTTTGACCAAGCTCACATTGGCGATGATGAATCAGGCATCAATGATAACCCAAAGTATGTGACGAATGAGCTCACTAGATTTGGAGCTGAGCTGATGCGTCAGCAAGGTGGTCGTAGTAGCGTAATTCAAAATAGAATAGACGAGATACTATTCGAACACATGCAGTTAACGATTTTAGAAAAAGAAAAAATACAATAAACTATGAGTAAATCAAACGTAACAAAGCTTGGACTTTTCACTGTAAAGCCTCAGCAATCAAGAAAAAAACTAGTGGTGGTTGACCCAAAAACCAAAGAAGTCAAGGATATACCCAATGACAAATCAATTTAATTAAAATTTTTCTCGCTGATAATCAAGTAGTTAGCTATGTTGACGAAAAAAAATATGGCTAATTACTTGACATCGGCATTCATTTCAATTTATATTTGCAACGGCAATGATGCCAAATTAAAACTCAATTCAATGGAAACATTTCAAAAAACATTTGATGTCTTACAAAGTACTGGTCTTAATTGGTCAGTAGAAAAGAAACCTCTAATATCTGAGGATGGTCTACCGACTGAGAGTTACGGAATCTTTCGTAACGACAACAACGCTTGGCTAGGTACAGCAGGAGAGCGTTACACACCCTACCAAAACTCTCAACTTGTAGAGCGTATGGTAGAACTTACCGACACAGCAGGTATCCCTATCACAAGCGGTGGTTCTTTGCAAGGTGGTAAAAAGATTTACTTACAAGCAGAGCTTGAGCAAGAGCGTGTTGGTGCATCCAACATCAAGAGATTTATTACAGCTATGAACTCTCACGATGGCTCCACCTCTATTGCATTCGGTGTCGCTAACAAAGTGTTGGTATGTAGCAATGGATTCTACCGCACACTTAAGGAGATGAAGTCTAAGCACCGCCATACTCGTAATGCAGAATCAAGCATCGACATTAGCATTAGCCAATTGCAGAATGCTATCCGTGAAGAGTTCAACTTGATTCAAACTTACAAGGCGTTCGATGCAACTACATTGACTGATGAAGCTGTTGACCGCACCATTCGTGCTATGTTTAACGTTAGCCTTGATGCGCCAACTGATAGTGTGTCAACACGTAAGTCTAACCAAGTACAAAGCTTTGCACAATCACTTGTGACCGAGGTCAATACACACGGCAAGACACTATGGTCTTTGTTTAATGCTGTTACTCGTTACACTAACCACGTTGCAGCACCTAGAGATGCAGATGCAAAGAACACATACCTCATGGTAGGTGGTGGCTACAAGCTGTCTAACCTTGGGTACAACGAGGTACTCAAGATGGTTGACGAAAACACCTTAAGAGAGTTTGTAAATGTATAGGACTTTAATACTAGTCAACAAAGTTGTACCGCTAAACCTAAAGCGTATCAACAAGAAAACGATTAGTATTAATATACTAGGCAGAGTATATATACTCAGGAGGCGGAGGGTTTTTTAACCCTCCCCCCCTTATTAGATAATAATAGATAAATCATTATCCCCCCTATGGGGATAATGGTTTATATAATAATATAATATATAATAATACACTATGAACAAAGTTTTTGAATCTGTTTATCAATTCAGCAAAAAGAAATTAATCCAAGCTAATAAGCTTATCTCTAAGCCCAGCCAACACAGAATCCATAGATTCTACAAGGACAGAGACGGCTGGTTCATCGACCTACCTAATTGGATTGGCTCTAAGTATCAGCTTGCGATGGTGCAAGGCGCAGATACATTCCTTGACAACATATCCAACCACACCGATGAGGTGTGGGTTGAGATGTCCATCAATCCTATGGAGGGTAATTTCTATGAGCTCACAAAGTATCAAGACTTATCCGATGGCGCTATGTACAAGTACTACAACGACCAAGACAACCTAGATGTTATGTGGCTATGTGGTGTTACCGAATTTGTATTCGGCAACATGCCTGATAAAATTTATTGTCGAAAAGTTTTGGTAAAGTAATTTTAATAAACTAGATTGCATCATAATTCAATTCAACCAAATGGAAAAATTAGTCAAGGCACTTATCAAAGTGCAGTCAGAACTCAAAGCCCCTAAAGGGCAGTACAACAGCTTCGGTAAGTATTCTTACCGCAGTGCCGAGGATATCTTGGAAGCTGTTAAACCTTTACTTGCAAAGAATGGATTGTCTATGCGTGTGACCGATGAGGTCATGGAAGTAGGCGGTGCTGTTTTCATCAATGCGACTGCTGTCGTTACCGATGGTACTGACAGCATCTATGCTTCAGCTCAAGCAGGTATTGACCCTAATCGTAAGGGTATGGACATTGCTCAGTCTTACGGTAGTTCTAGCTCATATGCTAGAAAGTATGCACTCAATGGTATGTTCCTAATCGATGATACCAAAGATGCTGATGCTACCAACACACACGGCAAGAGTTCACAATCAACTCCTACTACTACTACTACAGCATCGCCAACATCCGATGCTTTCCAAAAATCTATAGACTACTTAAAGTCTGCTAAAGACAAAGCACAAGCTTACGCTCAAATCGAAAGCAAGTACGGAAGTACTTTCTCTGAGAAACAATTAGGTGCGCTTAAGAAATTCGTCAAGTAATGGACTTCGCACTTAGATTACAAGAGGTAACAGGTAAGGGATATCTATCGTACTCCGCTCTCAAGTACGCTGCAGATGGTTCACGTGACCAAGACATGAAACTGTTTGAGCTATACATGAGGGGTCTGCTCCGAAAGGACTCCCCTGCGCTGTCCTTTGGTAAGCTATACGATTGTCTACTTCTTGAGCCTGAAAAGGCTAGTGACCAATTCTATGTGTTAGACGATGCTGAGATAGTCTCAGCGCTAAGCAAAGACTATAAGAATCCAAGGTCTTCTAAAGCCTATAAAGAGGCTGTGGGGGCACAACAAAAGGAAGCGGAGGATTCTGGAAAGCTTATAGTCTCCGAAGAGGATATGTCGATGGCTGAGAATATGATTCTCCGCCTCGACAACTCTGAGGTTCTTGACATAGAGACTGGCGAAATCAAAATGGTTCGAGACTATCTGACTGGAGATGCTCAGTACGAGATTAACGGATGGATAGATGAGATACCTGTGAGAGGGTTTCTTGACGTACTAGGAGATGGATTCATCTCTGACAGCAAAACTACTCGCTCTATAAGTGGATTTAAGTACGATGTAAATAGTTATAACTATGACATTCAAGCTTATATCTACACCACAGTTTTAGGCATTGACACCTTCTATTGGGTTTGTCAACAAAAGTCAAAGCCTTATCTGTGTGCCGTTTACAAAGCTTCGGAGTCTACCATTTCAAATGGGGAACGGAAGTTTTGGTCTGCCATTGAGAACATCGATAGATGGCTCAACAATCCTACCAAGGATACAAGCACTTTTGCATTGTTTAATTTAATCTGATTTTAAAATGTCACAAAATCAAAACAAAGACAACTCACCGCTAGTGGGTTACTGCGAGACTCCTCGTCTCGAATCTCGTTTCTCTTTAACAGTCTCTGAACTAGATGACTTGAAGCGTTACGCAACTCAAGGAAAAGACGGTAAGCAAGGTCGTGTGTACCTTACTGCTGTGTCTGGAATGAGTAAGGCTGGCAAGGCTTACAACATGATTAAGGTCTACGACCCAAATCAAGGTAAAACTGCTAACGCTGACCTGCCGTTCTAATGAACAAGGAATCATACCAAGGCGCTATGTCTAAGAATTGGAGTAACGCTATTGGAATGTATATGGCTTTGGATTGGGGACTCAAATGCGAGTCCCTCAATCCTCCATATGCAGAATTCATTTCGCCAAAAACCAAGGGGAAAGTCAAGTTCGAGATATACTTTACGAACTACTATGTAAAAGATAATACAGCTTACATAAATACCGATTGTATCGATACTGATACCCTTGGAGACTCAGACTACGCTGTGCTTTGTATTTGGAACAAGCCCAACAACAACTGCGTAGTACTGAAGACCGAAGATGCTTGTATGCTGATGAAGAATAACAAAGACAGGTTCTTGATGTCTGACCTTATTCCTGTAATTAAACGTAAATTCGAGATAGGTGTCAACAAATTGGACAATGCCGATTTATCTGATGAAGCTGTTAGTAAGCTACAAAAAAGGGAAATCGACACTCAAGCGTGAGATTGAGGTGGTCAGTAAAGGAGAAAATGTCGCTGAACTAAACCGCAGACCTACGACAGTGCAACGAGTAAAGGACGCTGTCTATGGTAACGCCAAACACGGAGATGTTTTAATACTAAGAATTTTAGAAAAAAAATTAATTGGATATGGAATTCAAGATTGAAGACCTTGAATATGCACTAGAGCGTTACACCAACGTTGTTGGTAAAATAGATTCTAAAGCTGATAGAGAGAACACAAATAAAAGACAAGCATTTATTAATGCCTTTATAGATTGTGCTAGTATCTATGACTTGAGAGACTTGTTCAACATAAAGGACACCAACAACATTAGATACGCTGTAAAGAAACACGAAGAAAAGTATTTAACCTACCTTGATTATTGCGATAGCTTCAGAACAGCTGAAGCTATTAAACACATGATGAAGGCAAATAGAGTTTTGAAAAATGAAAAAGTATTTAAGAAAGCAGATGCACCTGCGTTACACTAAGAGATATATCTCAGACTTACATTGGGACATCATTAACACTGTTGTCAGTTCATCAGCAACTGGATTCCACAACGGAGTTGATAAGCACCTAGAGAATATGGGAAATCTTATTAGAAAATATGAACGAAGATTACGATTACTAAAATTCTAAATTATGGCTTATCACGACAGCAAGGCAGACAAAGCAATCATTGATTGCGTATTAGAGCAGAACGCAAAGCTGTTCCAGAATCTAGGAACAGATTGCTCAAAAGCTGATTATCAAAAAGCAAAAGTACAAGAGCGACAAAAGTTACGCAGGATTCTACACCTCGATGAGGAGAAGATTGGTAGACTGATTAAAGACTCGCTAGATGACTAGTGCTTTTGATAGAGCCATGGAACTGAGAAATCAGATGGGAGAGCGTGAGGCAATGATACATGCCGCCCAATGTCTAGTGTTGGCTCCCATAGGCCCAAGAAGAGAGTATTGGTGGAATGTAGTAGAATTTATTAAGTACAATGGACAAAGATTTGATTCGGTTTCGGAAAGCCGTGAAGATGGTTATACTGCTTCAAGCAACGCTTGAGCAAATGGACGAACTAAAGACAACTGGAGTGTACAGGCATGACATCAAACAACTGATGAACAGACTTGAGACAAAGATTGAACGATTTGTTCAGCCCCATATCAAACAACTTGCGGAAACGGATGAGTTTATGATGATGCAGATTCAAAGAGGAGTAGAATCCATACTTGAATCTACCTTAGAGGAAATACACAACCATAATACCAAGGAAAATGAATGACGAAGTTTCTAAGATTGTAGGCTCAGTAATATCATTTGAAACCTTGAGAAGGTTTTGGGATGATTACACAAAAGCAAACAAAGTAGGACCTAGTCGTGAAAGACACAATGTAATCCATAGACACGCTTTTATGCACATCGCTAGAGAGAATGTTGCCCTTCCTCTACAGAGGATAGGCAAGATTCTCGGCAAAGACCACGCTACTGTTTTACACGCTTGTCGAAATCACGAGATGAACTACAGGTTTGATGGAGACTACAAAGTAATATGGGACAACCTTAACCGAGAAGTTGAAGACCTGCTAATGGACAATGGCATCGTGCCTAAGACCATAGCCACTGCTGATTCAGCAGGAGATATACATTTCAGATATCTTGAAATATCTCGTAAACTGAGAATGAAGATTCAAGAGTTTGAAGAATATAAGAAGAGTATAAAGAAAGATTTAAAAAAGATTGAAGCTGTCAAGAAGTATGTCAAGGGTCTTGAGACTAGAAACCTACAGCTTGACCAAGAACTTAGAAGAGTAAAGAACCTGCTATGAAAAAGTTATTTAAAGTTATTTGTAAGGGGGTTACATATGGAACCTACAACACAATTGAACAAGCACGTAAACTGCGTACCATACTACAACGCAGAGGTAAGGATGAGATTGTTATTCGTGTAACTGAGGAAGACTTGCCTTGATGCGTACCAAAGTGGTACACAAAGTAAGGGTATAACCTTACGATGTTGTCACATAAGTAAGGTAATAGTGTGACAAAGTGTAAAATATCGTGTATTGCGATATGCAATAATGTTTATTTAAACAGATTGAATGGTGCTTATTTGCACCAATAATGAGCGTTTAAGCATATAAAGATGGGCTTATCCATCAAATTATAAGCGTAAGCATATAAAAACTAACATTTGCCAGTATCACAGATTATTGGCATTATTAACCTTTAAAACAAAATAAAAATGAAAACAATTAAATTAAACTTTGAAAAGTGGTCAAACGGAGCAAGCGGTGGTACACTTCGTAGAATCTATAACAGAGTATATATCAAAGGCTACATTTGGACTCCTATTGTAATCGTTACTTGGAAAAAACTTAACACCAAAGAGAGATGAAAGATATATACACTGAAATAGAAAGTAGATACGAAACCATACCTCACAATTACAACAGAAGTCCAATGGAGGAGTTGCTTCGTGAAATGAAAATCGCTTTTCTTTCAGCCCAGCCTAGCCATATGTTTGGTCTTGCTAAAGCTTGTGAAATAGTTCAAAAATATGTAGATAATGAGCATAGTTGATTTATGTCTAAGAGATTTAGACGATAACGGAATCGAGAATGATTAGAAAGAGCATAGAAGAGGACTTCGCTCCTAGCGAAGATGTCCTATTTGCAGATGGGTTGGACAGAGCAATCATAGGCTTTGACCCTAACCTTTGGAAAGTAGTTTACTCAAGAAACAAAGTAGTAGATATACTTATGGAACGTGATGGGATGGGTGCTGATGAGGCAATAGAGTTTGCTGAGTTTAACATCTTTGGTGCGTATGTAGGAAAGAAAACGCCTGTGTGGGTAGAAGATTATAATTGGAAATAAAATGGGACAAGCAAAGAAAATTGAATTAAATCTTACAACAAAAGACAAGATTAGAGCTGTAGGTCAAGAGGTTATTGATTTACTAATTGAAAAGAACGAGAGCTATGGAGACTCAGCTCTAGAACCAGCAAACGTATTTGCTGATGGTAGCGCAGTGGACAATCTGTGTGCACGTATTGACGACAAGCTTATGCGTATAAAGACTCAAGGCTTTCGTGGTTATGGAGAAGATAACGTTAAAGACTTGATTGGTTACTTAATTTTACTTAAGATTGCAATTGAAGATGAGAAAGACGAGCCGCATCTACGTGACTGGCAAGAAACCATTCTTGCAGTAGAGGGTTTTCATCACAAAGGATATCATCAAACAAGAACTTAATTAAGTAAACCAAAATGAACCCCAATGAAATCCAAGTAACTTGTTTCCGTGATATATGGGACAAGGATAATCCAGAATACATCTCTTTAGGAGATGCTATCAAAAACATTAAGAGAGGAAACTCCAAAGACCTTGTTGAAAAACTTCGTATTACCGAGGATAAGGGGCTAAAGAAACAGCTTCCAGTAGTATTGTTCTCTGGAACATTTTCATCTAGAAAAGATGATGACATCTTTGAGCACTCAGGATTTATTGTAATCGATTTAGATAACGTAGATGTACCATCCGTGAAACGTATGCTTGGCACGGATGAATACGTCTTTTCTTGTTGGGTATCTCCATCTGGAAATGGAGTTAAAGCTCTTGTTAGAATCAGTAATCCAGAGAGACACGAAGACCATTTCAGAGCACTTGAAAAATACTTTGAAAGAAGCTATGGTCTTGAGGTAGATGGAACTGGTAAGAATTTATCTCGTGCATGCTTTGAATCTTATGACCCAGAGCTAATCGTTCAGATGAGCGCTAAGATTTTTTCTGCGTTCATAACTGACCACGAAGCAACTAAGGTTGAAGTCAACGAAGACTATGTCTTTACAGACTACATGAAGCTGAACACCGCAGCTAGAATGGTACGCAGAGCGGAAGATGGTCATAGACACAACACCCTTCTGAAAGCTTCTATCCTTTGCGGTGGGTACATTTCAGCAGGTAGGATGGAAGAGGATGAGGTTGTACGTGTACTATTTCGTGAGTTCTCTAAGAGAGAATACGATAGCCACTATGACCCTATGGCGACCATTGCAGATGGTATCGCCAAGGGCAAGACAATGCCCATACATGAGATTATAGATGCGGAAGACAAGGCGCAACGTGACATGCTCATCAACGATGGAGACATGTCATTCGTATCCTCCGATGATGAAGATTTTAGATGGATTTGTGATTACGCTGAAGGTAAGATAGACTTGGGTCTGGATACAGGTTCAAAGCTGTTGGACGAGTACTGGAGGTACAAGACTAACTATACAATTATAAATGGTCACTCGAATGTTGGTAAGACCACATTCGCTTTATACCTAATCGTAAATTCAGCAGTACGTCACGGATGGAAGTGGATTATATACTCCTCAGAGAACCGAACAGCTTCAATTAAAATGAAGCTGATGTCATTCGCAGCAAACATGCCGTTAAAAGATATGTCGTATGCTCAGCGTAAACTTATCTATGAGTGGGTGTCAGAGCACTTTGTACTGATTAGTAACAAGCAGGTATACAGCTATTACGACCTTATCATATTTGGCGAGAAGCTGTTGGCTAAGGATGGATTTAAAGGATACTTTATTGACCCTTATAACTCTTTGCGTATTGACATGAGTGAGCGAAGTGGGTTATCGACCCACGAGTATCACTATGAGGCATCTTCTGAGTTTCTAACCTTTGCTAATAATCACCAAATTGCAGTATGGTTGAATATGCACGCAGTTACCGAAGCGCAGAGAAGAAAAGGAGCTGATGGTCTTCCAGTAGCTCCTTATGCAGAGGACACTGAAGGAGGCGGTAAGCATGTGAATCGCAGCGATGATTTCTTGACATTTCATAGGAAAGTTCAAGCAAACGACCCTGTTGACCGAAGAACCATTGAGTTTCACGTCAGAAAAATACGTGAGACAGAGACAGGTGGACAGCCTAGTAGTGTTGATGACCCATTGAGATTTCAAATGAATTTATCTCAAAGCGGATTTACTGATGCTTACGGAAAGCCTTTGTTTAAAAGCATTCTAGATAATCCTGTGGATGTTATTCAAACACAGATAATTGACCCAAACACCGCTTTCTAATTGTTAGTAAATGAAAATATTATTAATAAAAATGTTGCATTTTTCACTTAAATTAGGTATGTGGCTAAGAAGAAAAAATCTTTTGGTATATATAGGAGCGGATTGGAGAAGTACTGCGGTGATTCTCTTAAGCAACATAAGTACAAATTTGACTATGAGCAAGAGTTTGTCCTTGTGGAGGGGTTTACATACCCCTCCGACTACTTTAAGTCTGTTCCAAAAAACAAGGAGCTAGTAAATGCTACAGGTAAAAAAGTTTTACCTATTAAGTATAAGCCAGATTTTTACTTACCGAAAGAAAAAGTCTTTATAGAGACAAAAGGATTCGTTAGAGCTAACGATTCGTTTCCGCTTAGGTGGAAGCTGTTTATGGGTTACTTAATGAGTGCAGGTATGTCTGACCACGCTTTGTTTATTCCAAAGAACAAAGGTCAAGTAGATGAAATTATGAAATACCTAAACTCAAGATGACACTAGAAGAATTATCTAAACTTTACAACTTGTCGTGCTTGAATGCGCACCACTTGTTAGATGAGCTTTACGAAGCTTGTCATACTGATGAAGGAGAACCCAAGGCATCTCCAGATGAAATCAAAGCTATTAAACAAAGGTTCTTGACAAAGATTCGTCAAGAGCTTGAGTTAATCCAAACAGCAGCGGATGAATCATCAGAAGTGTAGTGCGTGCCATAAAGAAAAGTCTTTAGAAGAATTTCATAAAGACAGGTCACGAAAGTCTGGTAG
>Ga0255753_1001329_pt1 | contig 29922 bp, 16 predicted proteins | sample 041ome_10_FD_179953 | JGI IMG/M metagenome (GOLD analysis project Ga0255753, IMG submission 179953) | Coastal salt marsh microbial communities from the Groves Creek Marsh, Skidaway Island, Georgia - 041412US metaG (version 2) | ecosystem: Environmental > Aquatic > Marine > Intertidal zone > Salt... | reverse complement strand
GCGCGATGACGCGACGCGGCGCGGTGACGGCGGCGACGACGGAGGCGGCGGATCGCGCGGACGACGCGGCGCGCGGCGAGGGCGACGCGCGAGGGTCGACGGAAGCGCGGGGGGGGGCGCGGTCGGGCGCGCGCGGCGGCGGCGGCGGCGGCGGCGGCAATGGCGGCGGCGGCGGCGGCACCGGCGGCGGCGGCACCGGCGGCAATGGCGGCGGCGGCGGCGGCGGCGGCGGCGGCGGCACCGGCGGCAATGGCGGCGTCGGCGGCGTTCGCGGCGGCGGTCGCGGCGGCGACGGCGGCACCGGCGGCGGCACCGGCGGCACCGGCGGTGGCGGCGACGGCGGCTACCCCGCTGGCGGCGACGCCAACAACCCTTGCGAGGGCTTCTGTCAAGCGAAAACCGACGCGGACTCGTGCGACGCCGCGATCGCCTGCGAATGGGGCGACGCGGACTCGACGTGCGTCCCGCACCCCATGTCGTACGCCATGGGCTTCGACGCGTGCCCGAAAACATTTGGCGAGTTACAGACGTTCGTCAAGACTACCAACAACACTCAGCAGATCAACCTGTGCGAAGTCGAGTGTTCGATCATCGACGACCAAAGTACGTGCGAGGCAAACGCTGGTTGTGAGTTCGACAAAGGTAACCCTAACGGCGGCGATGAAGAAGGCCCGCACTGTCGTCCGAGGTTCAACATACCGGAAGTCAACACTGGCTGCGAAGACGCCTTGGCTCGCGTGGACGGCGAAGACGCCTTGGCTCGCGTGGACGGCGGCGACGGCGGCGACGGCGGCGACGGCGGCGACGGCACCACCGGCGGCGATCACCCCGTCGGCGGCGACGGCACCACCGGCGGCGATCACCCCGTCGGCGGCGACGGCACCACCGGCGGCGGTTACCCCGTCGGCGGCGACGGCACCACCGGCCACGACGGCGGCGATGGCGGCGACGGCGACGACGGCGGCGGTGACGCCACCAACCCTTGCGTGGAGGTTTGTCAAGAGGGCACCGATGCGGACTCGTGCACTAGCATGATTGCCTGCGAATGGAACGAAGAGCTCCCGAACGGAGCACTTTGCGTCCCGCACCCTGAGTCGGACGCCATGGGCTTCGACGTGTGCCCGAGAACATTTGGCGACTTGCAGACGTTCGTCAAGGAAAACAACAAGCAGGTCGACCTGTGCGGAGTCGAGTGTTCGATCATCGACGACCAAAGTACGTGCGAGGCAAACGCTGGTTGTGAGTTCAACGAAGGTAACCCTGATGACGACGATGGAGAAAGCCCGCACTGTCATCCGAAGCCCAACCTACCGGAAGTCAACACCGGCTGCGAAGACGCCCTGGCTCACGTGGACGGCGGCGACGGCGGCGACGGCGGCGACGGCGGCGACGGCGCCACCGGCGGCGATCACCCCGTCGGCGGCGACGGCGCCACCGGCGGCGATCACCCCGTCGGCGGCGACGGCACCACCGGCGGCGGTTACCCCGTCGGCGGCGACGGCCCCGCCGGCGTTCCAACCTTGGGCCGAGCCCTCTACGCCGCCTCGAACTCCCACGCGTCGCTCATCGGCCCATCCGTCGCTCTCACCGGTTTCCTCGCCTTGGCGTTCGTCGCTTACAGGCGACACCGTCACGCGTCGCCCGAGGCCGCGCGTCTCCGACGCGGCGCGCGCGGCGCCTACGGCGCCGTCTGAGCGAAAATTTTGTCAACCCCGACCGTCGCGCTCGATCCTCGATCGCGCGATGATCACCGATAATCACCAATAATCAATCACCGCCGCGCGTCCTCGGTGCTCCGCGCGTGTATTTTCATTTTAATCAGCTGAATCCACACGGACCTTTTGTCGTTCAACACCCAAAACGTTCGCGATGGCGCGCGTCACACCGCGACCGCGCGCGACGGCGGCCATGAGCGAGCGCGCGGCGCTGCTCGGACGCGACGGCGATCGTCCGTCGTCGTCCCGCGCGACGCGCGACCGCGCGCGCGCGCGCGACGACGCGTACGACGTCGAGCGCGCGCGCGGCGAGATCGACGCCGACGACGGCGCGCGCGACGCCGGCGACGACGCGCGCGGCGGGAAGACGACTCGAGCGAGCGACGGCGCGGGAAGGGATGCGCGGCGACGCGGACGCGCGGCGTGCGTCGCGCTCGGCGCGATGGTGGCGGTGCTCGGGGCGCGCGCGCGAGGGACGGCGACGGGGGACGCGCGCGCGCGCGAGAGCGCGGCGCTGGGATTGACGCCGGTCGAGCGCGAGGCGTTCACGCGCGTTCCGGATAACGCGGGCGTCGCGTTGAACGGATGGTTGCACCTCGAGGATTGGTTCTTCGCGAACGGTGAGAGCACGTTGGTGGATTCGCCGCTCGGGCGCGCGCAGGGAAGGGTGTTGCCGCCGTTTTTCAATTCAGCCGAGGAGCTCGGTTTTTCGTGGTCGAGCGAGGGGGAGTTGGTGGCGAAACTCGCGAAGAAGTATGGGAATTTGAAGACTGTGAAGATTATGAACGCGTATCGATCGAGTTGGATGACGAACGCGGACGTGGAGAAGATCGCGCGAGTGGGATACAAGACGCTGCGACTACCTGTGAATTGGGCGGCGTTCATGGGCACGGAGAAAAGCCCGACGCGAGTGGTCGAAGACCCAAAGTATAGCGATCGAGCGCAGGTGACTGTCGATCAGATGACGTTGACGAACGTTCTTCGAATCTTGCACAAGAAGACTGGGGCGCGAGTGGTAGTCGACATGCACAACATGCCCGGTGGCAGCTCGGAGGGCACGTACAACGGCGTGTCTCCGCACCCACCGGCGTTTTGGGACGACGCAAAACTTCAAGACGTGGGTGTGAACGCGATTCACAGTATGTTCAAGTGGTACAACCACCTCACTGAGGATGATAAGGATTTTGTCGATGGCTTCACGCTTTTGAACGAACCCGCGCACTTGATGCCGGCGAAACGCGACGCGATGCTGGCATGGATGGAGAAGGCCATCTTTGCGTATCGTCAGCTCGTGGCGCGACCCCGCGAGATGTCGGGCAAGCGCGTGCCAAAGCTGTACGTCAATTTGATGGAAACGAGTGGGCTAGCAGTACAAGAGTACGGGAAACTCATGAGAAAGTGGTTCGATCGCGAAGAGCTTAGAACGTGGGCGGTATTAGACACACACTTCTATCTCGCTTGGGGAGTGAATGGATGCAAGTCTGGGTGCGCTTGGAGTTGCTCGGACTCGTCGCAACACATCACTGAAACCGTTCGATCTGCCATGGCCGGGCACATCGCGAAGGTGAAGCGCACGGCGGAGGACATCGGAGTGCACCAATTTAGTGTGGGCGAGTGGTCGCTCGCGACGCATCACGACAGCGCCATGGGCTGCGACGAAGATAGAGTGAAACATGCTGTGTACAGGGGTCAAATGCGAGCTTTTGAGGTCGCAAACATGCCAAACTTTTTCTGGGGTTGGAAAATGCAACGCGCTGGGAAGCATCAAGATTTCTGGAGCATGGAACACTTCCAAGCGTCCCTCGGCGCGTTTCACGACGACTCTGAGGTGAGTGGTGGTAACGTCACGACAAACGCTGGTCGAACCACACCGGCAGAACAGGCGCAAGCGTTGCCACGTCCGACGGCAGCGAGGCTTGGTGCATCGCAGGAAGACGCATCAGAGGAGTACTCAGATCCCATGACGCTGGCTGACGCGATGAAGGCAGCTACTTCAACGGACGTGTTACCTACGCCCGTGGCGCCGGCCTCATCTTCCCCAGTTCCAACCACCAGCCCGAACGCAGCGGAACAGCAGTCGCTGACTGGCATTGAGACGAACGCAACCGAGGTCAATAGTTCTAGCACATTGGGATTCGAAGGCCACGCGGCGCCCTGGGAGAAGGCGTCGAGAGGTTTACCGCCCGTCGATTTCACGCAAGAAAACCAGAACGGCGGACCGAATCGCGAGCAGAAGCATCACAAGAGCGACATTTCGGACGAGTTCGAAGAAGTCGAGCCGAGGCACAGCAGTCACAAGGAACAACCGCAAGCTGACCGCGAGCAGAAACATCACACGGTGCGGCAGCAACCGATTGCTGCGCAGCCGACTACGTACCAGCAACCGCAGCAGACGGCCACGTATCAGCAGCCAGCGCAGCCGACTACGTACCAGCAACCGCAGCAGACGGCCACGTATCAGCAGCCAGCGCAGCCGACTACGTACCAGCAACCGCAGCAGACGGCCACGTATCAGCAGCCAGCGCAGCCGGTACCCATGTCGGGATCGTCACAAAGTCGTCCAGCGCTTGCGCCGGCGCGCCAAGTGGTGCCATCTCGCTTTGCTCCGGCTGTGCAAGCCCCGGTCACTTCTTCGACAACTTCGGACAAGCCAATTGTGTACGCGAAAGATAGACACGATGGTTCATTTTGGGGCACCTCGTATGGATTAGACGCGCTCAAGCCTCCAGAAATTCATCAAAACTCGCTCATGATTGACGACGAGCAAAACGTGGACGAGACAGAATATTACGAAGAACCGCGCGAAGCTGTCGCTGCTCGCACTGGCGCCAAGTTGCCGACATACGCTGATGACGCGGCTGATCATTTGTATCAACACCGCTCGACGTACTCCATGCACGACGCCAAACATATGAAGCACAAGATTTCGTACGATCTCTTCTCCTCGAGCGCCTCCAAGGCGAGCGACTCGTACGACGATGACGACGACGACGTCGACGAGGACACGCGCGATGCACACGGACATGGACGAAAGAAGCATGATGAAAGCGTCGACTTCGAGGCTCTCGCGGAATCACAGAGTTTTGTCCCTAAAGAATCTTCCAAGCACAATAAGAATCCGTGGGACGACTCAGTTGAGCGCGCGCCGAAGAAGAAGAGCTCTCATCGCAGTAGTTCCGCGGACTTTGACGAAGACGACGACGAGGGTGACGAAAACCTTTCGACGCACGCTCAGCACGGTTCCTCGAAACACTCTCACAAGTCCAAAAAGCACGCATCAAAGTCGGACGCGTACTCCGCCGACGCTCTCGAAGAATCCTTCGCCGAGGACGACGTCGACCACGACCACGAGCACGAAGACGACGACGAGGGTATTCCAGCCTGGATCCAATGGGACGCCGCCACGGCCGCGTAAAGCGCGCAACATTCCTGTAATAGTTTTACACAACCAATCGTAGCTTCCCGCCCTCCCGTCGTTCCGCGCGTCGTTGAAAATCTCTCTGGATAACGAGAGATCGCCATCGCCGCCGGAGCCGCGCCCGCACACATCGCCTCGTCCGCGGATCCATCGCTGCCTCGCGCACACCGACGCGATGTCCACCGTGCGCGCCTCGACGCTCGCCGACGTCGCCGACGCCCGCGCGCGCGACGTCGTTCGCCGCGCGCGCGCCCAAAAACCGCTCGCGGCGTCCCGACGCCCTCGCGCGGTGCGCCGCGCGCCGTGCGCGCGCGCGTCGAGCGGTGACGTCGATCCGCTCATGCTGCGCGCGATCCGAGGCGAAGACGTCGAGCGACCGCCGATCTGGATGATGCGACAGGCGGGGAGATACATGAAGGTGTATCAAGACTTGTGCAAAAAGCACACGACGTTTCGAGAGCGAAGCGAGACGGTGGATCTCGCGGTAGAGATCTCGCTGCAGCCGTACGAGGCGTTTAAACCCGATGGGGTGATTTTGTTCAGCGATATTCTCACGCCGTTGCAAGGGATGAACATTCCGTTCGACATCGTAAAGGGAACGGGGCCGATCATCTTCAACCCGGTGCGCGAGATGGACGATATCAAGAGCATCACGCCGTTGGAGCCGGAGAAGAGCGTGCCGTTCGTCGGGGAGTCGTTGAAGGTGTTGAGAAATGAAATTGGGAACGAGGCGACGCTGCTCGGGTTTTGTGGAGCGCCGTTTACGTTGGCGTCTTACATCGTCGAGGGCGGGACGAGCTCGCACTACAAGGTGATTAAGAAAATGGCGTTCGATTCGCCAGCGGTGTACGAGGCGCTCATGAATAAGCTCACGGACGCCGTGATCGAGTACACGCGGTACCAAGCGGACTCTGGGGCGCAAGTGGTGCAAATTTTCGACTCGTGGGCAAGCGAGTTTTCGCCCGCGGATTTCGAAGTGTACTGCCTGCCGTACCTCCAACGCATCGTCGCCGAGTGCAAGCAAACCCACCCACACGTGCCGCTCATCCTTTACAGCTCTGGAAGTGCCGGTTTCTTGGAGCGCTTAGCGACGACGAACGCGGATGTTATCAGCTTAGACGGGACGATTGACATGGCGGACGCGCGCGCTCGACTCGGTATGGATCAGGCGGTGCAAGGGAACATGGATCCGCTCCACCTCTTTGCGTCGCAAGATTTCATCACGAAAAAGGTGCACGAAACGATCGCCAAGGCTGGAAACAAGAAGCACGTCATGAATCTCGGTCACGGGGTCATGGTCGGCACCCCAGAGGAAAACGTTGGACACTTCTTCAAGACCGTTCGAGACTTCCGGTATTAAGCGCCGAGCGGTTTTAAGCGGCGCGCTCTCGCAAAGGCAACTGCGCAAAGGCGCGCTTTAGTTTGGAAATTGATTTAATTTGAAACTTTCTCATCTCATTCACAACCTTTTTCGACTACACACCTACTATTTTTTGGCGAGTGTCAAAAATCTAATACCCGGTGGCTTCGATCAACTGTTGCAAATCGCCGAGTTGCGCATTCGCCGCAGCCTTGGCCGCGGCAAACTTGGAGTTAGCCTCCTTCTTCTGCGCCCAGTACTCAGACGCCGCAGTTTGGCGCTTCGCCTCGAGCTCCTTCACGATCGCACCATGCTTCCACCCGATTTGTTCGCAGAAGTCGCCGAGCACGCAGAAACGGTGCCCCTCACCGAGGCGCAACACCTTGAGCGCTTCCGGAACGACCGCGCGCTTAACCTTGTCGTACGGCGCCGGGATGCCTTCGTACGCCTTGAAGCGTTCGAAAGCAGCCGCACCACGCACAGTCTTGTGCGGAAGCATACCGCGAACCGTCTTCCAGAAGATTCGAGACGGCGACGTGTAGTGGTACGGACCCTTCTTCGGGTTCGTGTTCATCCTCTTGTTCTTGTAGCGGTCGTGCGCCATGCGACGACGAACCATACCACCGGACATGCAGATACCCTCGGTGCGAACCACAACCTATTCGTTACGCAAACCATCGCGCGTGCTTTCGTCAGTCTTCGCGTTCGTCGTTCGCGCGTCTCGCGCGTCAAAGCCCTAATCCGCCACCACCGATGCGACCGACATCCCGTCGTCCCGCGCCTCATCTGCGTCTTGTCGACGTCCAACGCGCGCGCGAATCATCGCATGAATACCACCATATCCATCGCTCGCCATCGCGTCGCGCTCCGTCGCCTCCACGGTGCGCGCGCGCGACGCGATGATCGCGCGCCCAACGCGAACGCGCGCGCGTCGCCGAAATCGATACGCACCACGTGCTGGCCTTGCAACAACTGCTTGGAGACGATCGAGGCCAATCGCCCGAAAAGGTGTCCCTTGGCGTCGATGACGATAACCTGCGGGTGCGTCGCGCGCGCGTCGGCGTCAGTCTTCGCGCGTCGGCGTCGTGGTCGATCGCGAAACCCTACGCGATGCGGGGCGTCGCGTCGATGTCGCGCGCGTCGCGCGCGTCGATCGAGTCGATCGCGAACGCGCGCGATGTCGATGAAGACGCGCGCTTCGACGCGCTCGGCGCGCGCCGTACCTTGTCCATGGCGAGCGTTCGAGGGCGTCGCGTAAAGACGGATCTCGCCGCGGGCGTCGGAAGGTCTTTGGCACTTTTGACCATGTTATTATACGAGTCTCGGTGCGCAATGTGTCTGTTTTTATGGTATGAAAGATGTGTGATTGTATTTAACACACGGACTTTGTCCGTGGTCACCGCTGCGCGGCGGAGACTTGCCTGTGAAGCTGCACTAGGAACTCGCCGTAGGACGACGCGCCGGGCACGTTGGCCGCGCCTCGATCTTCGATGAGGTAAGGGAATAATTGCGTCTCACTCGGATGGCCTTGGATGACGACGGTGAGGGCGAGATGACGCGCGCGGGACGCCTCGGCGCGTATGTCGTCGACGACGGCGCGCGCGCGACGCGAGACGTCGGTGTCCAGATGAGGGAGGTTGCAGTCCACATCCGCGCTCGGAGGACCGCTAGGGCCGAACAAAGCGGCGACGAACTGTGGGTCGAGCATCTTTCCGAGCCATAAAAGCAGGCGACGACCGTCGTCGACGAGGTAGGCGCCGCGAGCGTCGATGCGCTCGCCCGCGAGGACGGTGCGCGGCGGCAAAATCACTCTGCCGTATTCGTCCTTCGTACCCGCTTCCTCGGGCATCGTGTGCAAGGCGTGCATCGTGGGATACAGCAGCTTTAAGATTTCTTCCGTCGAGGCAGACATGAAGTCGTACACAGCGGCGATCCGCGCGTCGACGGGGACGTCTCGCGGGCCGCCTCGCATCGCCGTGCTCTTGCTCGCGGCGAAGATCCACAACGGAAGTAACTTCATGCTCTCGGGGAAGATGAGCCTATTGAACGCTCTCGACGCTTGCGTGTTGAGCAACTTGAACTCACGCAACGTGGCGACAACCTTGGTCATCACCGCCTCGCGCGCATCTTGCAATCGCACCGTGAGCGTGCGCTCGGCGCCCAAACGCGCCATGAACGCGCCCATGGCGCCGCAGTCCACGGCGCGGTACATCTCTGCTATGTCTGTCACCACCGGAACCGCCATCGTGTGCACTCGGATTCTGCGTTCTCCTTCTGCGGAGGTGTACAGTAGCGCACACTGCAAGTACGAAATGTTCGTGCTCGGAACCACTTCGTCGTGCGCGATGTGCACGCCGTACGCCTTGTCGCCATCCGTCGCCGGGAGCGCGAGCAAGTCCATCGATCGAATGAAGAAGTGCCCGTTGAAGGCGCAGATTCTAAATCCTCGACTGCATCGCACCCGACACACGGCTTCCCACGCGGTGAAGCGCGTGAGATTATTTTTCAGCTCCTTTGCGTACTTTACCCCATCCTTGTCCGGCGTAAAACCGGGGTAATGTCGCAACTCGCCTCCGGTGAACTTGCACAACACCGCCATGGAGGCCAAATCAGAGAACGGCGCCGCGATGGTGTACAAATCGATACAAATCTGATGTCGTGAGCACTCTGCCGAGGTCTTCTTGAAGAAACCATCGACCGGGCCGCGAAGCAGGTGTTCCTTCGTGCTATCCGTGCTCGCTCGCGTGTCGTCGCGGTTGATCATGCGTCCCGCGCCGAGCGTGGGCAGGCAGGATTGGAACACGAGAAGCTTACCACCGATGTGAGACATAGCTAAGAACGCGGCTTGAATCGCCGGGCCCATGGCACTTTCCATGTTTTGCGTCTGCGCGTACGTATCGCACACCATGTCTAAAAATGCATCAATCACCGCGCGCGACTCGGCGAGATTCACCAGCAAGTCGTCTGGCATCGGACAAAACGGGTCGTCGAGCTCGGCGACTACCATCATTTGCGGCTGAGACTGATTCGCCTTCAGGCTATAAAAGTGTAACGTCGAATCGTACGTCAAGAATCCGACCCGCGTGCGCTCGCTCTTCTTCGACATGACGTCGAGGGAGTCCCGAATCACCTCCACCGTTTGTTTCAAAAAGCCGCTATTCACCGCCGTGTGCGACACGTCCAAGGCGAAGAAGTAGGACGGCGGCATCGGCGGTCGCACCATGTACTCTTGGCTCGCTAAAAATTCAACCGTTCCACTGTTCAACTCAGGGCGCTCGGCGATGTCTCGACGCACCCCGTTCGCGTCGAGCGTGCAAAAGTAATCCACCGGCACTTCGTTGGGCAGCGCGCACACGTTGCACCTAAATCGCCGCCCGCCGTCTGTGAATTGCACGAAAGGGTTTATGTAAGTTCGACATCTGCGGCATCGCACGATACCCGAGCTCCCGAAATGCGCCGTCTTCACCGTCGTCTCATCTCCAGGTCTGAGCGGCTGGACGATGCATCCCAGCGGCATGGCGAACCTCGTCTTCAAGCTCGGGCTCGACGGCAGCGCCCCGCACGTCAGACGCATGTACTTGGGATCGCACGAAAGCTCCAAGTTCGGACGCGCTTCGTCGTCGCCCGGTCGAGGAAACGTCGCGGGATCCATTCCAGCCTCCCCACCGGGACCACCGCCCGGACCGAGGTTCAGAGACGCGAAATCCTCCACAAAGTTCATCGCCGGCGCGCCGTAACCGCCCGCCTGCGGGTACCCTCCCATCGCGGGCATCCCCGGACCTGGCACCGGCGGCGGCGCCATCGCCCCCATCGGCGGTTGCGGTGCCATCCCCATCGGCGACTGCGGCGGATACTGCGGCGGATACTGCGGTGGATACTGCGGTGGATACTGCGGCGACTGCGGCGGCGCGCCGATCGGCGGCGCGCCAATCGGCGGCGCGCTCGCCGTCGACGGCACCATCCCCTGTCCGTACGCCATCGCCGCCATCCCTCCCATCGCCGGCGGCGCGTGCATCCCTCCCATCGCGCGTCCCATCGTCACCGGCGGCGCGATCCCGGTCCCCGGCGCCCCCGGCGTCGGCGCGCTCGCGCTCGCGAATCCGCCGCCTCCGTCGAATCCGCCGCTCGATCCCATCGCCGGCGCGCCCCGTCCCGCGCCCGCGCGCGCGTCCGCCGCGACCGCGCCCGGCGCGACGTGCGTCTGACCGCCCGCGCGCGTTTGCCCGTTCGGTTCGCCCGCGCGCGCCGCGCGCGCGTCCGGCCCATCCATCCCGCGTCCCGGCGCGCCGCGCCAATCGTGCGTCGAACGCGCGTCGCGCGCGCCCGCGTCCGCGCCCGGCGCGCCGATCGGCGGCGGCGCGCGTCGCGGCGCGCCGATCGGCGGCGGCCCGATCGGCGGCGGCTGCATCGGCGCGTCGCGAAGTGCGGCGGCGTCAGATCGCGACGCCCGGCGCGAATGCGCGTCGCGATCGCGCCCCGCGCGCGCGTCGCGACGCCGCGCGCCGCGCTCGGCGCGATCAGGCGCGACCTCGTCGACCTGCCGGGCGATCCGACGCTCGTCGTGCACACGAACGTGGACATGGGGTCGAGGAAGCGCGCGTTCATGCTCGCGGCGAGCCGAAGCGTCGCGAAGACGCTGAAAAAGCCCGAGAGCTACGTCGCGGTGTGCGTCGTGGACCGCGCGGACATCGTCTGGGGAGGGTCCGACGACGACTGCGCGCTGTGCAGGCTGACGAGCCTGGGAGGGATCGATCTGGAGAATAACAAGGCGGTGAGCGAGGACGTGTGCGCGCTGTTGGGCGAGACGTTCGGAATCGCGGGAACGCGCGTGTACGTGACGTTCGAGGACGTGGCGCGAGAAAACATGGGATACGATTCGGCGACGTTTGCGGGGGGACCGGGGGGGGGAAGCGAGCGGCGAGGAAATCGCGGGGCGAGTCGACGCGCGCGTCGCGGAGACGCCGGGGACGTCGTCTAGCGCTAGCGCGCGTTACAATGTGTTACAATCAGCGAAACGCGACGCCTTCGTCGCGCGAGGCCTTCGTCGCGCGCGCGAACGAACTAAATCATGCGAAGCTTGACGATGTCGCTCGAGTGAGGAAACGCGTCGACGAGCAAGACGTTGGGATCGTCGTTCAACTCGTCCACGACGCCGTGCCAATAAATCACCATTCCGGGCCCGAATCTGTTGACGTATCCCTGAAACTGTTCCACGCCCTTCTCCACGTGCACCAAAGGATCGCTGAACGACGCCTTGGAGTCTATCCAATTCACTATTCGCCCGCGCACGGCGATCGGCACCTCGAGTTTGATATCCGGCGTCCGCGCGTGTCCGTCCGCGCGTAAATCCCGCTCCGTCACGAACGGTATCCCCTCCGCCGCGAGCATCTCCTCCAACAATTCCTCGTACTCCTTCCCCGCGTTGTGTCGCAGCGCGTCCACCGCCGGCGACGCGTGATGATCCCACGCCGTCACGCGTTCGACGTCCAACCGCAACCGCCGACACAGCGTCGCCCCGCGCGCCGCCGCCGGCGTCCCCGCCGCCGGCGTCGCCGGTATCTTCCCGTGCGGGTCCCTGAGCAGCGCCCCCACCGCCTTGTGCCCCACCCCGAGCAGGTGTTCGAGCAGCAACCGCATCAACTGACACGCCGGAAAGTCTAAATTCTGCGCCACGCTGAACACATCCTCCCCCAGCAGGTACCGCCGCGCGTGCGCCTCGATCGCGCGCACCTGCCGTCCGTGCGCGGCGCGGATCCTTCGCGACGACTCCTGCGACGCGATGCTCACGAGCGCGTCGAGCGTGAGCTCGGGATGCGCCGCGCGAAGCGCGTCGACGTTCGGGTAGGCGTCGCACGGCGTCGCCGCGATCTCGCGTCGGATCGCCTCGTACGTCTCCAGCCGCATCGACGGCGCGGCGTTTTCGGCGCCGGACGCGCGCGGCGCGCGGCGCGGCGCGGAGTGGCGCGACGCGGCACTGCGCGACGCGGCACTGGTCGACGCGTCGAACGAACGATTCATCGATTCGCCGCGATGCCGCTCGAGATCGCGCGCGAGTTCGGCTGCGTCGTCGCCGCCGTCGGCGCGTGCTACGCGCCGCTCGTCTACGGCGCGGTGCGCGTCGCGCGCGCGCGGAAGGCGCACGGCGTCGAGTACCCCGACCTGTACGCCCCGCCGGGACACGAAAAGAAGAAACAGTTCGACTGCGTGCAGCGCGGACACCAGAACACGCTGGAGAACTACGCGCCGGTGATCGCGATGGGGACGGCGAGCGGACTGGCGTACCCGCGGGCGTCGGCGATCCTGCTCTGCGCGTGGGCGGTCGGTCGCGTGGAGTACATTCGCGGGTACGCCACGGGAGACCCGGCGAAGCGACGGCTCGGGGGACTCGTGTCGCACCTGGCGGACGTGCCGCTGTTCTTCATGACGTTTTTCGCGGCGAAGAAGATCTTGGACGCGTGAGCGCGCGGACGCGGAGGCGTCGCGCGACGACGACGACGCGCGCGCTTTATCCGGCGCGACGCGACGCTCGACGCTCGACGCTCGACGCTCGATTTCGATCGGACGCGCGCGACGCGCGGCGCCGCGGCGTCGCGACGGCGCGTCGGAGTTTTCGTTTTGTTGTAATTTTGTTTGTTTCGGCGTCCATCGCGCGCGCGAATTCGCGTTCGTCTCGTCGCGCGCGTTCGCGGCGTCGGCTCGCGGCGCAACAGAATCGGACGGGCGACTCGTCGTCCCGTCGCGCGCCGCAGACGACCGCGCGCGCGCTCGCGATGCGCCGCACGGCGAATAACAACTCATCCGTCACGGACTTACAAGGTGCGAATCGCGCGCGCGGCGTCGATCGACGCGCGCGAAGCGACGAAACGCGGAATCGGAGTCTTGGGTTTTTTGGTGATTCGAGCGGTCGAGACGCGCTCGCGGCGCGCGCGCGCGCGGGCGTCGCGCGAGAACGACGGACTGACGATGCGCGCGATGTGGTCTGCGAAACGAACAGCGCTGATCGGGGAGGACGCGAACGATGGGAAGCCGAACACGATCGGCGGGTCGAGCGCCGATCTCAGCGGGGCGAGCGGGGCGAGCGAACCGCGCGTCGAACGCGTCTTCATCGTCAGTAATTCGTTACCGCTGAAGATGCGAGAGGACGCGGAGGCGGGGAAACCGTACGGACACAAGTATGCGTTCGAAAAGGATGGGGATAGCATTTACGATCAATGTCGGGAAGGAGCGGAGGCGAACGGGGAGTACGACGCGGTGATAAACGTCGGACAGTTGCCGATGCAAGTGCCGTTTGAGTTGCAAGAGGCGGTGGCGAACGATTTAGAGGCGAGATTTGATGCGGTGCCGGTGTTTTTGCCCGAAGATACCAAGGAGAACTTTTATAAGGGGTTCTGTAAACAGTATCTGTGGCCTCTGATGCACTACGTCTTGCCGATGTCGCCGTTGGATTCGCGATTTCAAAAACATCAGTGGCAGGCGTACATCGCGGCGAATAAGCGTTTCGCGGATAAGCTGATGGAAGTGGTGTGCAGTGATGACGATCAAGTGTGGGTGCACGATTACCACTTGATGCTTTTGCCGACGTTTCTGCGTAAACGCTTCAACGCCGTCAAGTGTGGTTTCTTTTTGCACTGTCCGTTTCCGTCGAGCGAAATCTTCAGAACGACGCCGAACCGAGATTTAATCCTGCGCGGACTTTTAAATGCCGACTTTGTCGGTTTTCATACGTTCGATTACGCTCGACACTTTTTGTCGTGCTGCACGCGGTTGCTCGGATTAAATCATAGGATGGAGCGCGGGTCGCTCGTCATCGACAACTTCGGCAGACTCGTGTCGGTTAAGATTTGTCCCACTGGCGTGAAGACGTCGCGTTTGCGAGATGTTTTAGACGCACAAATGTGCAAGGATCGTCGGAAAGAACTCGTCACCGAAATTGCGGGGCGCAAAATGTTGCTTGGTCTCGATGATTTCGACGAGTTCAAGGGAATCGATCAGAAAATCGCGGCGTTTGAACGCATGCTCGACGAACACCCAGAAATCGCCGAGCAAATTGTGCTGTATCAAGTGTGTAATCCACCTCGCGGAAGTGGGCGGGACATTGATGATTTGCGAGCGACCGTGGATTCGATGGTGGCGAGAATAAATGACAAGTATGCCAAGAATGGTGTCAACGTTGTGAAGTTTGAAGTGAGGCCCGTGCCGCTGCACGAGCGCATCGCGTTGTACTCAGTCGCGGACATCGCTGTGGTCACGGCCACGCGCGATGGTATGAACCTTGCGCCATACGAGTACATAACTTGTAGACAGGGTCCGAATGACGAGTCCCAGGGCACGTCCGATGGTTTCTCGTTGCCACGACAATCCTCTTTGATTATTTCTGAGTTCACCGGGTGTTCGCCGTCGCTCTCAGGGGCGCTTCGCGTCAACCCGTGGCACGAAGAGGATGTCGCGGATTCCATGTACAAAGCACTTCAAATGAGCGGTCACGAGCATGAAGCTCGTCATGAGAAGCACTGGCGCTACGTTAGCGAGCACCACGTCGGCTTCTGGGCGCAATCTTGCCTCGCCGAGCTTCAGCGCGTGACAGAGAAGGCTCAGAGCAACCGATGCTACGGTTTGGGTTTCGGGTTGAACTTCCGTGTCGTGCATCTCAGTTCGACGTTCCGAAAGCTCGACACGGCCGGTGTGGTGGCCGACTACCTCAAGGCGACTCGTCGAAAGCTCGTGATCGATTACGACGGTACGCTGGTACCACTGGCATCCTTTGCGCAGCCGCCGACGGCGCATTTATTGTCCCTCCTCACCGTCCTCGTAAATGACGACGCAAACGAGGTGTGTATCGTGTCTGGACGCGAGCGCGAGACTTTAGACAAGTGGTTCGGTAATATTCCTGGTCTTTGCATGGTGGCTGAGCACGGATACTGGTTCCGCCGCGGATCAGACGTGGCGTGGAACGAGCTTGCTCCGAGTGGCACGGACAACAGCGTGCTCGAGTGGAAAGATACCGTCCTACCAATTTTAGAGCAGTATGCCGAAGCGACGGACGGTTCGTTCATCCAGTCCAAAGAAAGTTCTTGCGTGTGGCACTATCGAGACGCCGATCCCGATTTTGGGGCTTGGCAAGCCAAGGAACTTCTCGATCACCTCGAGAGCGTGTTACACGGCGACCCCGTGGACGTCATCGCCGGAAATGGCACCGTCGAGATCAAACCCAAGGGCGTGCACAAAGGTCTGGTGATAAACCAACTTTTAGACACGCAATCTTCCGCTGACGTCGCCGATTTCGTTCTCGCCGTTGGCGACGACCGTTCGGACGAGGACATGTTCGTCGCCGTCAACACGCACGCGCAGCTCCCGCTCTACGCCGGCGCGTCCATTTACACATCAACCATAGGTCAAAAACCGAGCAAGGCGCCTGCGTATCTCGACGACACCGACGACGTGGTCAACATGTTGCAAACGTTGGCTCAATACAACGTCTGCCACAGACACTGATTCAATTTTGTATTACTATCACGGAAACGTATCCATCTCTTTTTCGCTTGCATCGTCTTCAAACGACCGCGCGCGGTTTCGCCATCGCATGCGTCGCGCGCGCGTCGATATGTTTCTCACATTCGTTCGTACCGCGTGCGCGCGCCCACTGGCTCCGGCCGAACGACTCACGCACGCCGAGGCGACGCCGAGGCGTTTGAAGTTGGACTCGTCCCAGTCGGCGACGACGACGTCGTTTCCATCGCGCACGCGAGGCTTCGCGCTTCGCACGCGCGCGCAGGCGAACGCCGACGATGCATCCGAGGTGCCTAGGAAGAAGACGCGCGCGGACGTCTTTGAATCGCTCAAGAATCAACCACTGAGTGGGACAAAGTACAAATCCACCGGAGCGTTTCAACCGACGCGCGTGGACGACGCCAAAGCGCAAATCGTGCGATTTCTCGAATACAAACCGCGCACGCGTAAGGAGTTATTTGATAAATTGACGATCGATAAGGGATACGAGGCTGAGGATGCGAACGAGGCGTTGGATGCTATGCAACGCGCGGGGGTGCAAAGCGACGCCGCGTACGCAGAGGCGTTCGCGAGGTACAAGTGGAGAAACTCGAGATGGGCGGCGTGGCGCGTGCGAGGGGCGCTGCGACAGAAAGGCGTGGATGATCGAGACATAGACTTAGGATTTGGGCCCGTGTTCGCGGAGGGTGGGGCCATAAAGATTGATTTATTTGAAGACGACGAGGACGACGACGAGGACGACGAGGAAAATTTAGAACGAACGCGGGCAAAGGAACTCTTGCAGGCAGCTCGAACGCAGTTTAAGAGGAATAAACGCGGAGACTTTCAGGCGCGCGTAAGACGTCTGATGGCTTGGCTCGAACGGCGCGGACACGGCGGTTCGGTGATTCGCGATATCGTCACCGTGTTGAAGCGAGAAGAGGAGTACTCGGACGACGACGAAGACGACGGCGCGTTGCACTTTGACGATTAGTAAACACACGTACAATAATTGAATTTCAATCAGCCTCGACAGCGCGCGAGCAGGGCGCTACACCGCGCCCGTCTTTGCCGTTTTCGCGGCTGCCAACAGTCCGCCGAAAGATGACAATTCTAGCGGTACGCCCGTGAGCGCTACGATCAATCCAAACCCGGCAAACATGTACGCAAAAGTCCCGACAACGTTGATGCAAAACACAGTCAACGCAAACGCCCACTTCTTATCGTTATTCGGCGCGTACCTACGAAAGAACTCCACGATTCTATCCGTCCCCGGGGAGATGGCCACCGACAACGCGAATCGCGCCGGGCGCAAAAAGTTTTGAATCATCCACAACCCAAAATACGACGACGCGAACGTCTTCATCGACAGCGAATTCACCAGCGGGCTCGCCCCCGTCGTCTTCACCGCCGTGTACGTCGCCAGCATCAACGACGTCACGTAAAACACGTTACTCACGAACCCGTACGACAGCAACGCCGCCGAACCGAGCGAGGCAATCTTCTTCTTATCGATCTTCGCCGCGTCTCGCCACCACGCCTTGACCTTTGCCATCCCACTCGTCTCGTTCGCGTCGTCGCTCGCGTCGTCGCTCGTCGCCGCGCGCGCGACGACGACGCGACGACGCGCGTTCGCGCACTCGTGAGACGCAACGATGTCGACGCGCGCGCGCGCGCGCGCCGCGCGACCGACCGCGATCGTCCCGCGTCGCGGCGTCGGCACCGCGCGCGAAGGCGCCACCGACGGGCGCGCGCGCGCGATCGCGCGCATGTCGCGAATCGGCGCGCGTCGCGGTGTGAGGCGCGCGAGGCGTCGCGCGCGAAGGCGTTCGACGAACGCCGTTCGTCCGCGCGGTCGTCGCGGCGAAAGCGTCGAGTGCTATCATACAAACGAACGTTTACGGCGCGTTTTCGTGAGATGAGAACACGGCCACCGCGCGACCGAGCCAGAGACGCGTTGGCGAGCCGAACGCGCTCTTGAGAACGATTTTGACGGACGACGGCTCGCGCGCCGCGGTGGTCGGAGAGTCGTCGAAGCCGGCGAAATCGGCGATGATTTCGACGTAGCAACCGGCGTTCCAGTCGCTCTGCGCGCGGGCGATGCCTCGAAGAAACTCTCCGGGCGCCGCGCGCGTCGTCGTGGTGTTATCGCTCGTCGACTCGAGGTCGAAGACGAGGCGCGGAAGGGGTTGGGGCGGGGCGTGTCTCGCGATCCAGAAGTGTGCGGAAGTGAGCCGAGTGTCGTTTCGCGCCGTCGCTCGAAACGCCAAACCACCACCCGAGTGTACGAGGATTTTCAACGACTTTGAAGCGCCATCGACGCCGTGCGCGTCGTGCGGTGCGACTTCCACCTTGTAACTCCAATCCTCCCACGTGCGTGTGTTCAAGCCGAAAATCGGACTAAAGATGACGCTTTGGTCGTTTCGCGAGAGACGCACAAACGATTCATTCGAGGGAATTCGACACGCCGTCGAGTTCGGCGGTCTCGGCGTGCCGCACTCAAGGCTCGCGCAGCGTCTATCAATCTCATAGCTATGGACCAAACACTGCGGTAAATCGTTCGGATCAAGTCCGAGCGTGATGTTCACGTCTCGACGTCGAACTCGCGCGGCGTTTTGGACGCCGCACCACAAACCGCATTTGCCTTCGGCGCAGCAATCACCGTATTCGCTCCAAGGACCGACATCTGGGAGCGCGCACGAAGTGTTGTCGAATCCTACGCGTGGTCGAAACCGTCTGAACGCGCGCCCACGTCCGTTGAGCGCGGCGACGCGCTCGGATGCCCTTGTCACAGAAATCATATTCACGTCATCTGTGTCTAAATCAGATTGGAAATTTCCTTGCACGAAGACGCCTTCGGGGTATTCGCGGCGAGCCCACGTCGCGCGACGTCTGAATTCTTTCGCGTCCCTGACGACGAACAGGGTGCGACCGGCGCCGAGAACGGTGCCCGGTTTCAGCGTATATTTCCACCCGCCTCGAGTTTCGACTATCCAAAACGACACGTCCACGGCATAGCCGTTCGGATTACTAATCTTGACGTACGCTTCAACGCCATACTTTTGCGCGTGTGAGACGTACACTCGCGCATTCGAAGGCGTCGACGATGGTATCATGGAGCTGTATTGGTTGAACAATTGGTCTCGGCGTTTCGGGACGATTTGCGAGAGCAGCTGAAGCACGCCTTGGTCGATAGCTCGCACGGCGCCGACCCCCCACTTCTCTGAATCCCGCAGAGCATCTTTGCGTATAATGTTCAACGTGCGCCTCGCGTAGTCGTCGATGAACGACGTTGCCAAAATCTCATCCATAAGCGTGCGCAAGCGGGTGAAGTACATCTCCTTGACTGGCCAGACTGCGAGCATAACGTCTATGAGAACATTGTACGTTGATCGAGGGTCTTGCTCGGGAGATTGAGCGTAAAAGATGTCCTGGGGATGATTTCGGTCGCAGTACAGCGGCGAGTTGAACTTTTCGCACGACAGAATGCAATACGCGGTTGATTTCTTGTCGCATTCACTCGGCTTACAGAGGTCGATGCCGTATCGTTTATCTCCCGGAAACACGTCTTCCACGTCCCACGGAATACGCGACCATTCGCCCGTCCAGTCTTTGTGCATGTAGTAGTTCTTCGTACAGCGATCGGCTCCGAGCATGAGCGTTTGTGCAGCCATTTCGTTCACCAAGGCGGGAAGATTGGTATGATCGTACAGCAAGTACGCCTCGCCCCCGGGATTCCTGCGTACGCGCTCGATCACTTGCGTGAGCTCCCACAAATCGTCCCAATTGTCACGATTCGCCCTTGAAACTTTACGATAGATTTCCGGACAACCGTCGTTCATCCATTCTCGCTTGTAATCGGGCGTAGCGTACGGGCAAGGCAGGTTCGGATCTCCCGCTCGAAGATTGCTGTACTTCCAATTCACCGCCTTATACAACGCTCCTTCAGGATCGAGATAGTTCCGGCGAAGGAAAGTCGAGTCGACTTGCTCGATCAACGAGAATAATCCGTAGAACTCGTTATTCACGCGGACTTGTACGTGCTTGGTCAGCGACGCCGGCACGCCGGCGCGGCGCAGTATGGCGAATCCGAGATTCTCGCGTAGGTACGTCTCTTCCCCTGGCTCTTGATAATGCGACTGCAAATTAATTTCCTCTACCTTGCGCTCGTTCTCGTCGAACTTGAACACCCGACCGTGAAAATCGAGCTTAAACTTGTGCTTGGGCCAATTCGCGGCGGACAAATCGACCCCGATCACGGCTTCCTTACGATTCGATCCTCGTCGGCGCATGAGGACGTCGTCGTAATACCGCCCCTCAAAGTACACCCCAACCCGTTCGCCCTCGTCGGTGGTCATCTTCCAATAGTCCGGGGCGAACACGTGCACGACGCTCAGACTCGTATCCGCTCTTAAATCTTTTTCGAGAACCGTCCCGTAATATCTCGCCCGTCCCGTCGGCGCGAACGCGCGTTCCGGCGATTCCACCTCCCATCGCCACCGCACGCGTTCACCCGCTCGCAAACCATCCGTCGAGCACTTCGCCGCGTACACGCCGTCGTTCGCGACGTCGTCCGGCCATCGTCCGTCGTCGCGCGCCTCGACGCGCGTCTCGCCTTCCCACCCCTTCGCGCACCGCGCCGACACCCGCGTCCTCGCCCGCGACCGATCCGTCACCACCCGCGCGCGCACCACCGCGTCCTCGCCCGTCGCGACGAACCCGATCGACCGACTCGTCGCGTCCTCGACGACCGCCGCCTCGACGATCGCCGCGCACGCCGCGACGACGACGACGACGCCTCGCGCGCGCGCGCGCCCGCGAGGGTTCGCTCGAGCGGTCCCATCCGCGCGCGACGCTCGATCGCGCCGATCGCGCGCCATGCCGAGGCGGAGAAAAATCTTCGCGTCGCGCGCGCGCGCGTGTGCGCCGAGAGACGGCGGCGTCGCGCGTCCTCGTGCGTCCGAACGCGCGCGTTGTTGCCCGCGCTCGGACGCCGCGACGGCGCGCGGCACTTCGTCGCGCGCGCGCGAACGACGTCGCGCGCGCGACGCGACGCGCGGGTTAAATTATTGCGCCGCGAGCGCGCGCGACGGCGGGCGATTCGCGGGATCGGCGCGTCGACGCGGGTTTTCGTGAATCGGTTCGGGACGGGACGCGCGCGGGCGAACGTCGAGCGGAATGGTGCGACCGTCGCGGCGCGCGCGCGCGACGCGCGACGCGGACGCGGGAGGAGACGGATGCGACGGTTTCGCGCGTCGCGGACGACTGACGGTGGGACCGGGACGGAACGACGCAGAGACGGAAGCAAAAACCACAACGCGTGGAGCTGGCGGGGCTGGAACGCGTCGGCGACGAACGGGACGGCGAGGAGGAGGAAGAGCGCGCGACGGTTCCCGGAGTGACGTTCGACGTGGATCGACAGAGAGATGCGCGAGCTATGGAACACTCGAAGGCGCACCCGCGGATGCTGAAGAGTGCGTGAGAGATGTGAGGGGGAAACGCGGGGAAAGCGGCGCGCGATCGCGGAGAATCGGGACGATCGCGGAGACGGCGAGTCGCGGAGACTGAAGACTGACTGATGCGGAGCGTCGCGTCGTTTTTGAGCGCAGGTAACGCCACGAGTCACGTGTGGCCGTTAGGGGCGCTCGCGGAACTGATCGATAAGTGCGTTTACGAAGCGGAGCGATGCGATTTTGAGAGGCGCGGTGAATCTCGTTTTCGCTCGATTTTCTTCGTTTCGACGCGACGGAACGCGAGACTGACGCGCGCGTTCGCTCTCGCTCGAACGTAGCGCGCAAGACGCGGAGTGTGGAGCCAAAGCCGTACACGTCGACGTCGTAGAGCTTTCTAAAATGGTCGATCCCAAGAATAATGTGGGCATCATCGTTCAAGACGACGGCGTGGGCATGGATCGTCGGCGACTGGTCGGCATGCTGTCGTTTGGTTTTAGCGACAAGGAACACAAGGCTGGGAACGTCGGGCGGTTTGGTATCGGTTTTAAGTCTGGATCGATGCGATTGGCGCGAGACGCGTTGATATTGACGAAAAGAGATGGGTACGCCCACGTCGCGTTCCTGTCACAGACGTTTTTAGATGACGCCGAGCTGGACGACATTCTGATTCCGATGTTTTCGTGGAGGATGGAGCGAGACGCGACGACTGGCGGCAGGGTTTCATACGTCGCGAGCGAACCAGCGAATACGAAAAAATGGGATGAACACATGTCTGTGATCTTGCGATATTCATTCGTACCCTCGGAGCCACAGTTGATGCGAGAGTTGGACAAGATAAGAGGTTCACACGGGACGCGCATCGTACTTTTCAACTTGCGCGATCCGCCCGAGTTGGATTTCACGAGCTACAAGGATGACATTCGTCTGGTGGGGGCTATCCCAGATGACGAGCGAGCGGTGCGCGGACCGATTTTCCAACAATCGCGCGAAGGCCAGCAGGCGTCGATTGATGTGCAGGAAGACTATAGTTTACGTGCTTACATGGAAATTTTGTACCTGAAACCGCGGTGCGAATTCACGCTTCGCGGGCGACCAGTCGTGCCGCGAGACCCGATCGCGCATCTCGCGCGAGAATATTATGTGTTTCCGGAGTACAAGCCGCGAGGCTTGGACGCGGGAATCACGATTCACATCGGATACGCCGCGGATGAAACTTCGAAGAAGTGTGGGTTCCACATTTACAACAAGAACCGATTGATTCGCATGCACCAACGCTTCGGTTCGCAGCTGCAGGCGAACACAATGATGAAGGATATGATCGGTGTCATCGAGGCGGACTCCTTGGAACCGACACACAACAAACAAGCATTCAAGGAGGCCGACATCACCTATCAAAAGTTCAAGCGTCATCTAGTGCAATGCATGCAGGATTATTATTTCGGTATTCAAAGGTATCGTTTAGCCGGCGGCGGCGGCCGCGGCGCGGGAACGACGTCTTTGAAGCAAACGGCGAAGCGACGAAAACGTTTGCACAAGTCTAGCTCGTTCGACGAAGACGATGAAGATGGAGGGAGCGACGGTGCGAATAAGGCTCCAGCGCCGCGCGGTAGGCCGAAAGGCGGACGTGTCGCGACCCCACTTACCCGCATCAAGTCGATTCATCGCTCTCTCATGGTACACAAGAACGCGTACATTTTCTTGCGTCCAGTCGATCCGGTGTACTGGGAGATTCCAGACTACTTCGAAGTCATTAAAAATCCGATGGATCTCGGTACGATTAAAGAACGCATCGACGCGGGGTATTACGACGAGAAAAATGTCGAGGCGTACGCCGCCGACGTTCGACTGGTTTGGTCCAATGCGATGACTTACAACAAAGACGACACGCCAGTGTTCAAGATGGCGCGCATCATGTCAAGAGAGTTTGAGTATCAATGGCAAACTAGAATTGAAGACGAGGAATTCGTGGTTTCTGCGCTAGCGTCGCACGCCGCAGCGGACGCACGCGGGCCGACAAGAACGGAAACGGACACTGGCGACGCGTTCCACTCCGCACCGACGTCCGCACCGACTGCGGTGTCGCGGCGCGAGAATTTAATGCGAGAGGCTCAAGTGCGCACTGCGGTCGATGATCAAACGGTCGAGCCTTCGCCTGCTATTGCCGTTCCTCCACTTTTGGTCAATAAAGTCGCGGCAGCGGCAGATGCAAAGAAAACAGTCACTGAGAAAGAAGAAAGCAATATGGAGCGTCCTGATGTCAAAGCAGAGCCAAACCAGATGGTTCGAGTTCCCAAAGCGCTCTCAACCGTCATCGATGAGAGCTTCTTCAAGATTCTCGAGGAAAAGTTCGTGCAGCTCGAGACAGAACTCGCGGAGGAACGCGCTGCAAATGCGCGTTATATTGATCAGAATATTAAGAGGGGCATCAACGGCTCTTCCACCGTGAGCGTAGAGGAAATGAAATCATACGCAGGAGAGCTCGAAAGATTACGAGTACGCGTGCAAACTCGTGAGTTCCAGCTCGACAGTTCGCGCGCGAAAGTACGCGCTCTGCAAGAGGAGAATGTGCGACTTAGAGATCGGTTGGAGTTGAAGAAGCCGAAAACGACCGCCGCGAAGCCAGTCAGCGAGGTTCGCGAGACGAAATTCACCGTCAGAAACGCGACAGCGAGCGAACTTGAGAAATTGTACGCGTATGTCGAAAAGCACGCGCCCAATATCGACATTCGCGGTCGCGGCTGGCGTGTAGACGTGTTTGAGCGAAAAGGTGGACGTCTTGCGGGGACTTCGTACAAAGAATTCCTCTCACCAAGCGGCCACAAATTACGTTCGATGAAAGAAGTGCTCGCTTACGTGGCGATGATCGATGACTATCGAGCGACTCATTTTGTCGACATGAAATACTCGAAAGGCGACGCCAAACCCACGCAAGAGCAGGGGGGTGCACATCCGCTGCAAACCAAAACGGTTCCGGGCGTACCTGTGGCCGCGCCCGCGCCGATGGACACTGATGACGTGGATGCACCGGCACACGAAGTGCACGCGACTACTTCCATCGAAGGAACCGTCGATGATGCGCATGCACCGGCGCCTGAAGCGCCCGCGACTACGTAGTAACATATATTAGACGCAACCGCCGCGCGCGAAAGCTCAACTAACCGCCGACCACGCCTCCTCAGACCTCGACGACATGCCCGACGGCGTCGACGGCGCGCGCGCGCGCGAATCGAGCGCCGCGTCGAGCGCGCGCGCCGCGACGTCGATTCCGTTCTCGCACCTCACCTACGCCCCGCGAACGAGCGCGAAGGCGACGAACGCCGACGATTGCCTGAGCTGTCGAGTTTTAGGCACGTCCGCCTGCGCCGTGGGCGCGGCGATGGTGACGTGGGAGGTGTACCGAGAACCTCGACGCGTTTTGTCGCATAAGATCGCCATGGGGGCGTTCGCGGCGGCGTTCGTCGCGCTCGGGGTGTACCGGGCGGTGATGTAGGGCGAGAGCGGGACCGTCGCGTCGAGCGTAGCGTAGCAGAAATAGTTGTATTGAATCGATAGCGCGCACTAGGTCTTCTTCTTCATGCACTCCGGCCACTTAGACAAGTCCATGTGCTTGATCGGCGCGAAGGTTTTCCTGTGGTACACGCACGGGCCGTGTTTGTCGATCGCCGCCATGTGCGCCTTGGTGCCGTATCCTTTGTGGTCCTTGAAGCCGTACATCGGAAATTCCTTGTCGATTTCGAGCATCATTCGATCCCGCGTGACCTTGGCGATGATAGACGCGGCGGCGATGGCGACGTTCTTCGCGTCACCTTTCACGATCGCTTCGGCTTTGCCTTCCAGCGGCTTCGGAACGCGATTCCCGTCGATTAACACCCAGTCCACGTTCGGCACGTCGGCGGCGCTTCGGTGCATCGCCTCCATCGTGCACTCCAAAATATTAATCTCATCGATGCGATCTTGATCGATCACGCACACCCCGTACTCGATATCCTTATTCGCCATGAGCTCCTCGAAGATCTCCTCTCTGCCCTCCTCAGTGAGCTGCTTGGAGTCGTTGACGCAGTCGACGACGCAATCCTTCGGCACGAAGCACGCCGCCGCCACCACAGGTCCTGCCAACGGTCCCCGTCCCGCTTCGTCCACGCCTACGACTCGATGACGACCTGCTTCCCAGTGTTTCTTTTCGTGCGAGCGATCGGGGCCGGGGCCGGCCGCTTTCTTCGCGCGCTTCGCCGGCGACGCTTCGAACGACGCCGGTTTTGAAGTCTTTCTCCCGCGCGACGTCGTCTTCTCCGCCTTCGTCGCCTCCGCGCCCGCGCCTTCCGCGGTGTTCGTCGAAGCGCTCGCCGCGTTCTCTTTCGCCTTCGCTTCGACGGCGACCGCGCGCGTGGGCGCGCTCGCGGCGAGGATTTTGTTTTCGCTCATCTTGACACCCTTGACGAGAAAAGCGCCGAGCCCCATCTGCGCCTTCGGTTTGGCGGCGCCGAGAGCGGTTATTTTGTTCGACATCGTGCGTTGTAAGACGATTTGAAATCGCGCGCCGACGCCGAGGAGCATGCGCGAGAATGCGGCTGTCGTCCCGCTCGGCTGTCCCGAGCGAGTTTGAAAACGCGAGGTTGAAAAGGTGAAACGTCTAATTTCAAGCGCTACGAGCGTTTAGCGAACGATTAGTTTTCCACGAACGCATCACTGCGCGGTTTGCATCTGCGCCATGACGAGCCAAGACGTGGCGATCAAACCGAACGTGCACCACCCGAGGACGTCCCAATAAAAGTCGTGCTCGTCGTCCGCCTTATTCGCCCCGGCGCCCATCCCACCGCCGCCGCCCATCCCACCGCCGTACGCCTGCTGATGCGCCGCTTGTTCCGCGAGCTGTCGCTGCAACTCTGCGTGCAAACCTGGCGCTTTATCCGTCATCTCCAGCGCCTTGCGATAAATCTCGTTATTCGGCTCCTCCTCCAGCGCCCGTCGGAAGCACGACTTCGCTTCTTCAAAGTACTTCATCGCCTCGCGCGCTTCCGGGAACAGGAATCCTTGACTCGTCAGCGCGTTTCCCAGGCACCACAGCGCGTCGTGTTTCTTCGGGTTGATCTCCAACGCGCTCTCAAACTTTTCCACCGCCTCCTCGATCATGTCCACGGCCTCTGGGCCCTGTCGAAAGTGCGCCAGCTCCAGCAGCGCGCCGCCCCATCGCGTGAGCACTTGCGCGTCGTGCGGGTTTTGTCTGTGCTCGGCCTCGGCGCGCGCTCGCGCGTCCTCGAAGAAGAGCATGCGCTCGACCTCCTCGCGCGGTAATCCTTCCGCCATCGCGATCGATCGGTTTCCTCCGCGTGCGTCGCGCGCGTCGACGGTCTCGCGTCCCGAGTCGCGAAGTGCGACGGTTTCTTACGATACGCGCTCGCGAACGCGCGCGCGAGGCTTTCGAGGCGCGCGCGAACGCGTCGAACTGTGACGACTCCATCGAGGTTAACGCTGAAATCGCACAGAGCGACGCGCGCGCGGCGCCCATGGCGGTCCTGCTCGAGACCTCGAAAGGGGACATCGTCATCGACCTGTTCGTCGACGACGCCCCGAAGACGTGCCTGAATTTCGTCAAGCTGTGCAAGATGAAGTATTACAACCACTGCAAGTTTTTCGACATTCAAAAGGATTTCATGGCGCAGACGGGCGATCCCACGAACACCGGGCGCGGTGGAGACTCGGTGTTTAAGTTTCTGTACGGCGAGCAAGCGCGGTTCTTCGAGGATGAGATACACGCGACGCGGAAGCATGAAAAGTTTGGAACGGTGAGCATGGCGCCGGCGGCGGAGAACGCGAACGCGTCGCAGTTCATCATCACGACGCGCGCGGGCGCGGTAGACGCGTTGGATGGGACGCGAACGATATTTGGGGAGGTTTCAGAGGGGATGGACGTGTTGAGGGCGATTAATGAGGCGTATTGCGATGAAAGTGGACGACCGTGGCAGAATATTCGCATAAAGCACTGCGTCGTGCTGGACGACCCGTTCGACGATCCCCCGGGGTTCGCCGAACTCGTCCCGGACGCGTCGCCGCCTAGAAAAGAGGACCCCGATGATGATAGGTTAGAGGATGATTTCGATGTCAACGCGGAGATGAATAAGGATGAGGCACAGATTGAAGAGGAGAAGCGTGGGCGCGAGGCGCACAATCGAGCCGTCGTCCTTGAACTCATAGGAGACTTGCCCGATGCGGACGCAAAACCGCCGGAAGAATCGCTCTTTGTGTGCAAATTGAACCCAGTGACTACGGATGAGGATTTAGAAATCATTTTCAGTCGATTTGGTAAGGTATTGTCGTGCGACGTCATTCGCGACTTCAAGACGGGAGCGAGTCTTGGGTACGCCTTCGTTAACTTTGAGCACAAACACGAGGCCGAGCAGGCGTACTTCAAGATGGATAATGTTTTGATCGACGACAGACGCATTCACGTCGACTTTTCGCAATCGATGCATCATCTTTGGAAGAATTTCAAGCGTTTCGGGAAAAACGGTGGGACGGAGGAGGACTTTGACGAGGCGGATGGTAAATCCAGTCGAGGCATGAAGCGCACGTTTCAGGGCGCTGGGCGAACGTTTGAGATCAAATCTAACGCCATGGGTCATATCAGCGGTGGCAATGCGCGTTACGCCATGGTGCAAGACAATAAGAGCGCGGGCAAGCGCGACGACAAGCATCGCGACCGCAAATATTCGCACAGAGACAAAGACGAGCGTCGCGACCGCAAGCGAGACCGGTCGCGATCACGAGACCGCGATCGCAAGCGAGATCGATCGCGATCGCGAGACCGCGATCGCAAGCGTGACCGATCGCGAGACCGAGAACGAGGACGGGACGACGGTCGCTCGCGACGTTAAACGTCGACGTTTCGCCAATCTTTTCACTCAATCGTAGACGCGTTGTAAATCAGTCGCAAAGTAGTTCTAAAGTAATATTTACAGTCATCAGCCGCACCAACGCTACAGTTTCGAACGCGTGACCGATCCCGCCGCGGCAGCGGCGGCGAAACTCTTTTCATGCATCACGCGCTCGCAAATGACTTCGGCGAGACGATACACCTCGCGCCACGCCGAATCCCACGCTTCGATCTTACTCACGTTTGCATTTGCTTCGCGCGCGTCTCGCATGTGTTCATCGATTCGCTGGCATAAATCAAGCTCGATCTCCGACTTTACCCCGACCGCGCTGCGTTGATCGTTGCGTTGAAATGCGCCGAAGCAGTCGCGCGCGAGCTTTTGCGACAAAATACGGCTATCTCCTTCGGCAAATTTGCAGCACTGCAGAAAGTCCGTGTTGTCGAATCCTGTGCCAGACATCAAGGCATACGACCCGACTTCTTGCTTCAGGCGAAACGCGAGATCGATCGCGCCCTCCACGGCTTTTATCTTCGCCACGGCGATGGCTTGGACTAGAACCGCGTCTGGGATTTCGCGTCGCCGCAAGCACTGGCACAATTCATTTTCGCACTGCTTCACGTACGCATCCAAACGATCGATCGTCGCGTAGCCTTCATCGTAAAGCGCGCGCAGTTGAGGTACGTCCGTCAACGCCGGCGAATCACCGCGCATAGTGCAGGGCTTCTGGTCCGAGTACCGCTTCGTGTCGTCGAAGAGTCTGCGCACAAACGTCAACGCCGCCTGCGCCACAGCCACGCGCCCGGTGAACAAACGCTGACCGATCATGTCCATCGTGCGAATCCCTTCTTTTTTCGCCACGTACTCACCGGTACTCGCGTCGACGTCCCCATATTTAGCCAGTAACGACTCCGCGGGCGCGCGAAAGTCGTCGAATCGCACCCAGGCGTTGTCGAGATCGTTACCAGTCGTTTTCAAACCCATATCGCCGACGGTGATCCCTCGCGCCAGACGCCCGAACGCCCCCTCGCGCATCGTCACCAAAAACCCGTGCGGTCCGAAAGATCGACCCTTCACGAACAAATTCGCGACGACGACCGCCGCGTCCGCCGTCAACCCTTGCGAAATCCAATTCTTCGTCCCGCCGTCCCCTTCCCCGCTGTTGATCACGTACCCTCCCGTCTTCCCGTCCCAATCCGCGCGCGTGTGCACCACCAACCCACTGTTCACCCCCGCGAGCCGTTCCGTCAAACAAAAGCACCCCAGCGTCCCGCGCCGTCGCAGCGTCTCCAACCGCGCGCGCTGCGCCTCCGTCCCCAGCGCCGCGCACGTCCCCGCGAACAAGTTATACTCCACCGTGAACCGTATCCAAAATCCCGGTCCCAGCGTCGTCGCGTGCGTCGCCAGCGCGCGGTGCGCGGCGAAGAACCGCGCCGGGTCGTCCTCGACGTCCGTGAACGTCAGCGCGCCGCGCCGCGAGACGAGCGCGCGCAGCGCCTTCGCCGTGGTGCGCGTCGCGCGTTTCGGCGCCCTCGCGAGCGCTCGCGCGACCGCGTGCACGTCGGCGTGGTCGTCGCGCGCCATCGTTCGACGGCGCGCGACGGCGAATCGATCGCGACGG
>Ga0255753_1001328_pt1 | contig 29964 bp, 32 predicted proteins | sample 041ome_10_FD_179953 | JGI IMG/M metagenome (GOLD analysis project Ga0255753, IMG submission 179953) | Coastal salt marsh microbial communities from the Groves Creek Marsh, Skidaway Island, Georgia - 041412US metaG (version 2) | ecosystem: Environmental > Aquatic > Marine > Intertidal zone > Salt... | reverse complement strand
GCTTATGTAGCAGTACAAGTGAGTGCCTCACATAGGAATACACCTTTCTCATCCGGCACCATCTTTGATGTTTCACTTGATGTAACCAATCGAATTGCAACAGGTTAACTGTCTGCGGTTGAATTGGTGTGCAACAAAATGAGCAACACCTATGCGGCAAGTTAGGTGCGTTATCGTGATGGTATCTCCTATTATGGCCGGCATGTACCGCACGATCTAACGGATCACTTCAATGCATATAAATGTGTCTAGGTAAAGCCAATGCCTATATGTGATGCATTATTGGTGATCTTTTTAATGGGTGACAGCAATGACAGCAATGACAGAGAAAATCGAAAGGCGCTCATAAGAAGAATTGGCAGAGGTTTACAGATCAGTTGTCATTCGGGGCATTTATGTCATTATTTGGGAGATGGCGGATATTCGAGGGCGATGTCTTGGGTGCGTCTGCCAAACATGCGGTTCAAAAAGCTCGTCAGGCTTTGCGTGATTTGCCAGCTTGATTGAGCTGAGGGAAGTAGGGTATTTTACTTCGCTTGCTTGGCGCTTTTGAGTTTCAAATGATCCCGTCGGGATCGGCTCGCTTTAACCGGTGTTTCATTTGAAAATTTAAAACTATTTTGATTGAAAACTTCTAGGGGTGGATATTATGAAGAAAACTTTCGCTTTGTTGGTGACCAGCGCTTTGCTGGCAACACCAGCGTTTGCTGACAATGTAAAAATCGGCGTGCTTCTCGGTTTCACCGGACCTATCGAGTCCCTGACACCGGATATGGCCAGCGGTGCTGAATTGGCGATGAAAGAAGCCAGTGACAGCGGTGCTTTCATGGGAGGCTCGAAAATCATCTCTGTTCGTGGTGACTCAACTTGTGTTGATGCGGCAGCAGCAACCGCAACCGCAGAACGGCTGATCACCGCAGATGGTGTCAGTGCCATTATGGGTGCCGACTGTTCAGGTGTGACCACAGCGGTTTTGCAAAATGTTGCGCTTGCAAAAGGCGTGGTTATGATTTCACCGTCAGCTACCTCACCGGCGCTGTCTACGGTTGAAGATAATGGGCTATTTTTCCGGACTTCACCATCAGATGCACGTCAAGGTCAGGTGCTAGCGGAAATCCTCAAAGAGAAGGGCGTGAAATCGGCAGCCATCAGCTATACAAATAATGACTATGGCAAGGGTCTTGCGGCCAGCATCCAGAGCAATTTTGAGGGTTTGGGCGGTAAAGTCACGATCTCGGCCTCGCATGAGGATGGTAAGGGTGATTATGGCGCTGAGGTTGCCGCATTGGCGCAGGCTGGCGGTGATGTGTTGATTGTCGCCGGTTATCTTGATCAAGGTGGTAAGGGCGTTATTCAGGCGTCAATTGACGCCGGTGCATTTGATGTTTTTGTTCTACCTGATGGCATGATTGGCGACAGCCTTCCAGCTGCAATCGGTAAGGATTTGAACGGTTCATATGGCACTTTGCCGGGCACAGACAGCCCGGGTGCAGCAAAATTCAATGGTCTGGCTTCGGCGGCTGGCTTTAAGCCGGGGCCTTATGCGCCACAATCATATGATGCAGCGGCATTGATGATCCTTGCCATGCAGGCATCCTCGTCTTCTGACAGCACCAAATTCAAAACGAAGATTACTGATGTTGCGAATGCACCTGGCGAAAAAATTTATCCGGGCGAATTGGCAAAGGCTCTGAAAATCCTCGCCTCTGGCGGTGATGTGGATTATGTCGGCGCGACGGATGTCGAGTTGATTGGCCCGGGTGAGTCTGCTGGCTCTTTCCAAGAGATCATTGTCAAAGATCAGAAAATCACCCCCGTTCGTTATCGCTAGTCATTAACCAAAAATACGGCCCTGAACATGCGTTTGGGGCCTTATTTGAAAGCTGATCCATGCTATCTGTTCAAAATGTCAGCATGCATTTTGGCGGCATCAAGGCTGTTGATAATGTTAGCTTGTCTATCGAAACCGGTTCAATTACTGGCTTGATTGGGCCAAATGGCGCCGGAAAAACGACGCTTTTCAACGTAATCGCCGGTCTTTACAAGCCCAATACTGGCCGAATTGTTCTGGATGGACAGGATATCACCGGTGCGGCGCCGCATGAATTATTTCACAAAGGCCTGTTGCGCACCTTCCAGCTGGCGCATGAATTTTCGTCACTGACAGTTCGGGAGAATCTAATGATGGTTCCGCCCAACCAGTCCGGCGAACGCCTGATTGATATCTGGCTTTTACCAAAAAAAGTCCGTACCGAAGAAGCCGCAAACCGTCAGCGTGCCAATGACGTCATTGCGTTTTTGCAAATCTCCCATCTTGCCGATGAATATGCTGGCAACCTATCGGGGGGGCAAAAAAAGCTTCTTGAACTGGGTCGAACCATGATGACAGACGCCAAGATTGTGTTTCTAGATGAGGTGGGCGCTGGTGTGAACCGGACGCTTTTGCACCAGATTGGCGATGCAATTTTGCGCCTTAACAAAGAACTTGGGTACACGTTCTGCATGATTGAGCATGATATGCAATTTATTGCGCGCATGTGTGATCCAGTGATCGTGATGGCACAAGGCAGAGTGTTGGCCAAAGGGAGCGCAGCCCAAGTTCAGGCAAATGAAGATGTCATCGACGCCTATCTTGGCACAGGCCTAAAAAACCAGACACGCAAAGATAGAGACCGCCCGTAATGACATTTCTGATTGGTGAAAATATGGTTGGCGGCTATGGCGGCACAGATATTTTGAACGGCTGTTCCATTCGTGTTGACCTTGGCGACATTGCGGTTGTTGTTGGTCCAAACGGCGCCGGCAAATCCACTGCGATGAAAGCCATTTTTGGCATGTTAAATCTCCGTAGTGGCAAAATATCAATTGGTGGTGAGGATATAACCGCACTCGCGCCATTTGAACGGGTGAAAAAAGGCATGGCCTTTGTCCCACAAACCCACAATGTTTTTACCTCTATGACGGTTGAAGAAAACCTTGAGATGGGCGCCTTTATCAATACCGGCCCGATCGCTGGCATCATGGAGCAGATCTACGAGCTGTTTCCGGTGTTAAAGGAAAAGCGTCACCAGTGCGCCGGTGAATTATCCGGTGGACAGCGGCAACAGGTGGCTGTTGGTCGTGCGTTGATGACAGAACCAAAGCTGCTAATGCTTGATGAACCAACCGCCGGCGTCTCACCAATTGTGATGGACGAATTGTTTGATCGCATTATCGAGGTGGCACGCACCGGCATTGCTGTTTTGATGGTTGAACAGAATGCCAAACAGGCTCTTGCCATTGCTGATCAGGGCTTTGTGCTGGTGCAAGGCGAAAATCGCTATACCGACAGTGGCACGGCTTTGCTGCGCAATGCCGACGTTCGTAAGGCATTTTTGGGGGGCTGATCAATGGAAACGCTATTAAATCCACTGGTGCTTTTGGCGAATTTCATTCTGGTTCCCGGCCTTGCCTATGGCAGCCAGCTTGCCCTTGGTGCGCTTGGGGTGACGATGGTATATGCGGTGCTGAATTTTTCAAATTTCAGCCATGGCGAGATTATGTCTTTCGGTGCCATGTGTACCATTTTGGCAACCTATTGGCTGCAATCTATCGGCTTGTCGATTTCACCGTTACCAACGGCCCTTTTGGCACTGCCCTTTGGCATTCTTGGCGCGATTGGTCTGTGCCTATTATTGGACCGGCTGGTGTTTCGCTTTTATCGCCATCAACGGGCAAGTTCAGTCACCTATTTGATCGTTTCAATTGGGGTGATGTTCGTGATTGGGGGGGTGATACGTTTCATCATTGGGCCAGATGATCGAAATTTCAATGATGGCGACCGGTTTCTGCTGAAGGCCCGCGCATTTAAGGAAATAAGCGGCTTGTCCGAAGGCTTGGCAATCAAATCATCGCAGGCCATTACGGTGATTACTGCCGTCATTGTGGTGGCCGCTATATTCTGGTTTTTAAACCGGACGCGCACCGGCAAATCAATGCGTGCCTATGCCGATAATCAGGATCTGGCGCTTTTATCCGGCATAAACCCGGATCGTGTTGTCAGCATCACTTGGGTTATTACAGCGGGGCTAGCGGCGATTGCCGGCACCTTATATGGACTTGATAAAAGCTACAAACCGCTAGTTTATTTGCATCTTGTTCTCCCTATCTTTGCCGCTGCAATCGTTGGCGGTGTTGGTAATCCAATTGGGGCAATTGTCGGTGGTTTTGTCATTGCCTTTTCCGAATTACTGCTCACTTTTGCCTATAAAAAAGTGGCCGCCTATTTATTTGGTGACGGGTTTTTTGGCGATGGGCTTTTACAGATATTATCTACTGATTATAAATTTGCAGTCTCCTTTATGATATTGGTTGTGGTGCTACTGGTAAAACCAACCGGCATTTTTAGTGGAAAGTCATTATGAACAGGCCATCAGAAAACACGCCTGCGCGCCACCGTATATTTCGTTTGCCCGCGGGATGGCCAGCCCATTGGCGCAATCTGGCGCTCGCTTGCATCATGGCATTAATGCTGAGTTTTGTCGGGTTTGTGCAAAGCTGGAATTTGGCGTTTTCACTCCTAAACATGTGCCTGATTTCTGCGATCATGTCGCTGGGGGTGAATATCCAATGGGGCTATGCTGGATTGTTTAATGCCGGGGTTATGGGGTTCGCTGCACTTGGTGGACTGGCTGCAGTGCTTGTGTCGATGGACCCGGTACCGGCTGCTTGGGCTGCTGGCGGGGGCGGGATAGGTCTGGGTTTGGTGATCGGCTTTGTGACGATTTGTGCCAACATCTATCTCTGGAAACGGGCTCGGTCACACGGCAGGAAACGCTATTGGCTGATCGGCCTCGTTATTGTTGTTGGCTATAGTCTGATGCGTCTGGCGATTGATCCATCGGTCGCCGCGATTGAGGCGGTTGATCCAGCCATGACCGGTTACCTTGGTGGGCTTGGCTTGCCGATTATCCTGTCATGGTTCGTTGGCGGCTTGTTTGCGGCTGCAGCGGCGTGGGTTGTTGGCAAGATCGCGCTTGGCCTTCGTTCAGATTATCTGGCTATCGCCACGCTGGGTATTTCGGAAATAATTCTTTATGTGCTGAAATTTGAAGATTGGCTTACACGCGGTGTAAAGAATGTGAACGGCTTGCCGCGGCCGGTACCCTATGAAGTGGATCTGCAAGAGGCAGCGTGGTTTCAAGAAATTATTACGCAGTTTAACCTGTCAATTGTCGAGGCTTCATCCTTGCTGGTAAAGCTATGTTATGCAGGCCTTTTCCTCATTGTTTTACTAACCATAATTTGGCTCTCAGAAAGCGCCCTGCGTGGACCGTGGGGGCGGATGATGCGCGCAATCCGCGACAACGAGGTCGCGGCAAATGCGATGGGCAAGAATGTTACCGCGCGGCATTTGCAGGTGTTTGTTTTAGGATCGGCAGTCATTGGCATTGCCGGTGCGATGCTGGTAACGCTTGATGGGCAATTCACCCCGACAAGTTATCAGCCACTCCGGTTCACCTTTCTGATTTGGGTAATGGTGATTGTTGGCGGCTCGGGTAATAACTGGGGCGCGGTTCTGGGCGGTTTTGTTGTCTGGTTCTTCTGGATTGAGGCTGAACCAATTGGCCTTTGGCTTATCACCATGCTGACCTCGGGCATCGAACCAGCCCATTGGCTGCGACTGCATCTAATCGAAAATGCAGCGCATACGCGCCTTATAACTATGGGGCTGGTCCTGTTGTTAACGCTGCGTTTTGCGCCGCGCGGGTTAATCCCCGAAGTTAAAAGATAAAACCGGCGTTTATTCTGCGCAGTCAAATAGGCGATGAATTTTTAAAACCAGCATCCGTTCAAAAGGGAAATGACTGATTAAGTCTAGATTGAAAACTGAAAGGCAACATACCCAGTACATAAAGCAAGGCGAGCCAAGGTAACAACGCTTGCGTGCGGCTGTGGAGATCAGGAGATGTGGCACGTAAACGCCCCCCGCGTAACCCTTCGGCGCATCCTTTTGTAAAAGACGTCAGCCGTGAAGCTGGCGCCCTTATTTATCCGCTATTTATCCGTGATTTATTCGCGCAAAATGCAGTGAGGTTGTTTATCAAAACAAAAAACCTAATATAGATAAATGTAAATTAAATTTATCGTTAGGTGTTCCAAGGTGCCGGTAACTGCTAATATTGAACAGCCAGCTTTGCAGCGCGCTCGTGGCACCATTGATCTTGTGATGAAATCTGGCAAGGTCGACCGGTTTTACCAATCGGGCTCGGCCAAAATATTCATGCCGAGAACCTATGCGCAGACGATTGAGGCGGTTCTGGTGAACACTGCTGGCGGGTTAACGGGCGGGGATGAATTTGACGTTAGGCTTGGCGCTGACGGTGATACGCATCTGACCGTTTCAACGCAAACTGCCGAACGGGTTTATCGCGCATTAGGTCCGCAAAATGCCGAAATGCGTGTCAATATGACGGTCACCGGCGCGGCCACGCTTCATTGGCTGCCGCAGGAAACAATCATATTTGATGGAGCTCGATTCGCCCGTCATTTGGATGTTCAAATGGATGAGAGTGCCAGCTTTCTTGCCAGCGAAATGATGGTTTTTGGCCGGACTGCAATGCAAGAAACCGTGCGCCAGGCCAGCATATGCGATCAGTGGCGGATATGGCGTGACGGCAGATTAATCCATGCTGAAGCATTCCGTCTTGATGGCCAGATTCACCAAAAACTACACCGCAAGGCCAGCGCGGCTGGCAATGTCTGCTTTGCCACGACAATATATATCGGCACGGATGCCGAAACTAAGGCAGAAGCAGTGCGAGAATTTTTCAATAATGTTGCCGATGTTGACGCCGCGGTTTCTGCATGGAACGGCAAGCTTGTTATCCGCAGCCTTTCTAATGACACGGCAAGGTTGAGAAAACTCTTGGCACAATTCATCGAGCATTTCCGCCAAATTGCGAACCCGCGTGTTTGGAATTAACCGGCCCCTATTTATTTTGATAAGACTGCGCGTTCAGGTCACAAGGAGATTTTACCAATGAAATTAACCCCCCGTGAAAAAGACAAATTGTTGGTTAGCGTGGCCGCTATGGTTGCCAGAGGGCGGCTGCAACGTGGGGTCAAATTGAACTATCCCGAAGCGATTGCGCTGATTACCGATTTTGTTGTCGAAGGTGCGCGTGATGGCCGCAGCGTTGCGGATTTAATGGAGGCTGGCGCGCATGTGGTGCGCGAGGCTGATTGTATGCCGGGCATCGCCGCGATGATTCATGACGTGCAGGTCGAAGCAACCTTTCCCGACGGCACCAAGCTGGTAACCGTGCATCACCCGATCCGCTGAGGCAAACCCCAAGACAAAAGGACATCCCATGATACCCGGAGAAATTATTGTTGCCGCTGGCGATATCATCCTGAATGAAGGGCGCGAAGCCATCACCCTGACTGTGGCAAATACTGGCGATAGGCCGGTACAGATCGGTAGTCACTATCATTTTGCCGAGACCAATGCAGCGCTTGATTTTGACCGCAAGATTGCGCGTGGAATGCGACTAGATATCGCCGCCGGAACCGCTGTTCGGTTTGAGCCCGGGCAAACACGGGACGTTCAGCTGATCCCGATCGCTGGCGCGCGACGGGTCTTTGGTTTTAACGCACAGATAATGGGAGATCTATAAATGCCAAAAACAATGTCCCGCAATATTTACGCTGATATGTATGGGCCAACCACTGGCGATCAGGTGCGTTTGGCTGATACTGACTTGATTATCGAGGTTGAGCGCGATCTGACGCATTATGGTGAAGAGGTGAAATTTGGTGGCGGTAAAGTCATCCGTGATGGCATGGGCCAGTCACAGGTAACCCGTGCAGATGGCGCGGTTGATACGGTGATTACCAACGCGCTGGTCATTGATGTGGCAGGCATTTATAAGGCAGATATCGGGATAAAGGACGGGCGGATCTGCGCCATTGGCAAGGCTGGCAACCCTGACACCCAGCCAGATGTTGATATTATCATTGGCCCCGGAACCGAAGCAATTGCGGCCGAGGGGCATATCCTAACTGCGGGCGGGTTTGACAGTCACATTCATTTCATTTGTCCGCAACAGATAGATGATGCGCTCCATTCGGGTCTTACGACGATGCTTGGCGGCGGAACGGGTCCGGCGCATGGCACTTTGGCGACCACTTGCACACCAGGCAGCTGGCATATTGGCCGGATGCTGCAAGCGGCCGATGGCCTTGCGATGAATCTTGCCTTTGCTGGCAAGGGAAACGCATCACTGCCGGCGGCACTCGAAGAACAGGTTATCGGTGGGGCCTGTGCGTTGAAACTGCATGAAGATTGGGGCACCACACCAGCGGCGATTGACACGTGCTTATCGGTTGCTGATGCAATGGATGTTCAGGTGATGATCCATACCGACACGCTTAACGAAAGTGGCTTTGTTGAAAACACTGTCAAAGCGATGAAACAGCGGGTCATTCATGCGTTCCATACCGAAGGGGCTGGCGGTGGTCACGCACCTGATATTATCAAAATTTGTGGCGAGCAATTTGTCATTCCGTCATCAACCAACCCGACGCGCCCCTATACCGTCAACACGCTGGAAGAACATCTCGATATGCTGATGGTCTGTCACCATCTGGATAAATCGATTCCCGAGGATGTGGCCTTTGCCGAAAGTCGTATTCGGCGTGAGACGATCGCGGCTGAGGATATTCTGCATGATATGGGCGCGTTTTCGATCATTGCCTCGGACAGTCAGGCGATGGGACGTGTTGGCGAGGTTATAATTCGGACATGGCAAACCGCGCATAAGATGAAAATACAGCGGGGACGTTTGCCCGAGGAAACCGGTGAAAATGACAATATCCGTGTGAAACGCTATATTGCCAAATATACGATTAATCCGGCAATTGCTCATGGCATCTCAAACCATATTGGCTCAATTGCCGTTGGCAAGCGGGCCGACTTGGTTTTGTGGAAGCCTGCCTTCTTTGGGGTGAAACCGGAAATGGTCTTATTGGGGGGAAGTATCGCGGTGGCACAAATGGGCGACCCAAATGCATCCATCCCAACACCGCAACCGGTTTACACACGCCCAATGTTTGCCAGCCTTGGCCGTTCGGTTGAACATTCAGCAGTTACATTCGTCAGTGATGCAGCACAGGCAATGGGAATCAGATCGCAGCTGGGCCTTGCCAAGGCGACCCTGCCAGTTAGTCATACACGCGATATCTCAAAGGCCGATATGGTGCATAACAGCCATTGCCCTGATATCGAGGTTAATCCGGAGACCTATGAAGTGCGCGCTGATGGTGTTTTATTGACGTGCGAGCCGGCGCATGAATTGCCAATGGCGCAGCGTTATTTCCTCTATTAAGGCAGGGTAAGACGATGGATCAGGCGAAATCTCAGGAACTAACATATGCCGGTCATATCCACCGCGATGTAACCCGCCGGGATAGTGATATGATGATCACGCTGGAATTTGAGGCGCGGTTTTTGCGGCGCAAACGGATGCTCACTGATTGCGGGCTGCCGTTTATCGTGGACCTGCCCGAAACCGTTTCGCTTGATGCTGGTGATGCCTTTCTGCTGGACGATGGCCGCCGGGTTATTATCCGTGCTGCGGCCGAGCCGGTGGTAGAAATACGCCACAAAAATCTCGCAAAAATTGCCTGGCATATCGGCAATCGGCACACCCCGTGTGAGATCAGACAGGATTATCTTATCATCCGCCGCGATCATGTTCTGGAAGATTTGCTGATGCGGCTTGGGACGACATTGGCTATTGCCGAGGCGCCGTTTAATCCTGAAGGCGGTGCCTATGGTGTTGGGCGCACGCATGGCCACGCGCATTGATCATGGCAGAACCAATAGACACGATTAGTCAAACACAGGTTCTGGCAGCACTGTTTTCACCGGCTTTCCCCATTGGTGCTTTTTCCTATTCGCATGGCATCGAGGCTGCGATTGCCGCGCGTGATGTTGTTGACGCCGCAACCGCGCATGACTGGATTGAGACGATTCTTCTCGGGGGAAGTGGTCGTAACGATGCGATTTTGATGGCGAATGCCTATAATGCAGCAAGCCTGCATGCCACCAAAGGCGGCGATTTGCCCAGTGGCAGACATGCCGAGATCGAGGCAATTAACGAGCTGGCCTTTGCGTTATCGTCGGGTGCCGAGCGTGCGCAGGAAAGCCGTGAACTCGGGATAAATTTTACCCGCATTACCGCGCAGGTCTATCAGCTGGATATCGGGTTATCCCCGCCGCTTGCCTATCCTGTTGCGGCCGGGCTTGCGGTGCGGCATCTTGGGTGCGAATTGCGGCTTAGCCTGAGCTTTTTTCTGCAAAGTTTTGTCAGCAATCTCATTTCGGTCGCGGTGCGGGCGGTACCACTTGGACAGTCCGATGGGCAAATCATCCTTGCCCGATTAATGCCGGCTGTAGCAACGCTTGCCCATGCGGCAGCAACAACACCGCTTAATGAAATTGGCGGCTATGCGATTCTGGCTGACCATTCCGCTATCTTGCATGAAACCCTCGAAACAAGGATTTATCGAACATGAATATTCATCAGCAAGAACCTGCCGGCACGCCGCGAAAGATTGCCAGCCGCAATGGACCCTTGCGTGTGGGAATTGGCGGGCCGGTTGGGGCCGGTAAAACAAGTTTGACCGAGGCGCTTTGCCGCTATCTGGCGCCGCGGATCTCGATGGCGGTGATCACCAATGATATTTACACCCGTGAAGATGCCGAATATCTGATGCGGGTTCAGGCCCTGCCAGCTGAACGGATCAGGGGAGTTGAAACTGGCGGCTGTCCGCATACAGCGATCCGCGAGGATGCATCGGTCAACCTTGCGGCGGTGGCTGATCTTTGTGCGGCTATCCCGGATCTTGATATCATCCTGATTGAATCTGGTGGTGATAATCTGGCGGCAACTTTCAGCCCGGAACTGGCTGATCTGACAATCTATGTGATTGATGTTTGCATGGGTGGTGATATTCCGCGCAAAAAAGGCCCAGCGCTGACGAAATCGGATATGCTGGTTGTCAATAAGGTCGAGCTTGCACCGCATGTCGGGGTAAATCTTGAGACCATGGCGGCAGATACCGCGACCGCCCGCAATGGAAGGCCATTTATCTTTGGGTCAATGCGCAAGAATGACGGTGTTGCCGCGCTTGGTGATTTTATCCTCTATGAGGCCAACCTTGACGGCTAATCCGCTTTGCTTATTTTTGCGGTATTCGCATGGGCATGATAAATCATCATAATTTGCTAGCAGGCCTTTTGCCCAAGGGCCGTATATCCAGATCAACAGCAATCGGAGACATATCACCATGCCGACTGATAAGGACGATTTATTTGTGGCTGCTGAAAAAGATCTGGCAGATTTTCTACAAGGGCCAATTAAATCATACGAGCATTTGCGCAATTTTGATTTTGGCCCTGATGACCGGCGCAATGTCTCGTGCCTGTCGAAATATATCTCGCATCGCGCCCTGTTCGAATATGACGTGATTGCCAAAACTCTGGCGGCCTACAGCCATGAGAATGTGGAAAAATTTGTTCAAGAAATGTTCTGGCGGATTTACTGGAAGGGCTGGCTTGAACATAGGCCGAGCGTGTGGGATGAGTTTGTGTCATTCGATTTTGAACGCGCCGAAAATGCTGACTATCAAAATGCCATCAGCGGCACTACGGGTATCGCGTGTTTTGATAGCTGGGTGAACGAGCTGCAACAGACGAATTATTTGCATAATCATACCCGGATGTGGTTTGCCAGTATCTGGATTTTTACGCTTGGGCTGCCGTGGCAGCTGGGCGCGCGGTTTTTCATGCAGCATTTGCTTGATGGTGATGCCGCATCAAATACGCTTGGCTGGCGTTGGGTGGCTGGCGTGCAAACAATCGGCAAGCACTACCTTGCGCGCGCCGATAATATTGCCCGTTTTACCGATGGCAGGTTTGGCGATGATACATTAAATGAAGATGCTGGGCCGTGCCGTGACACTCGCGAGCATCCGGTCATTGCCATTGATCCGGCGGGCGGCATGACCCGCAAATATGCGACGCTTATCGTCTTTGATACCGATCTTTATCTTGCCAGCCCCGAGACCTATGCTGGCTATGATAGCACTCTTGTTTTATGTCTTGGTAATGATGAACGTAACATTGCGCTTGGTGAGCCGGTGCTTGCGTTCAAGCAAAAGCTGGTCAGAGGTTTTGTGGCGCGCTGTGCTAATGCCAACCTGATTGACACTGACAATATCATGGAAATGTCATCCAGCATCAAAGGCGTCGATGTTATATACCCATTTGTTGGGGATAATCTGGATTACCTAAAACGTCTTGTGGCCAGAACAAACCTAGAGCTTCATATTCTGAAACGACAGGAAGATATCCATTGTTGGCAATATGCAAAAAAGGGATTTTTTAACTTCAAGAAAAATATCCCAAATATCATTGATAGGCTGGGTTTGCAGACGTGATGGACCGACCAACAAATGTGAACGCAAAAGCTATAGATAGCCCGCAATGAGATGAATTGGCGGGCGATACCATCATGCTGGTGCGACGGAAGATTGATCCAGAATCCTACATCTTCAGTGCGTTAAATAGCCCGCAATGACGATGTAACCGCTGGCAAGCAATTGCATAAGAAACACGGCAACCGATATAAGATGCAGCCGGCCAAACATCGTTTTTGCCGCCACATCACCATCTAGAACAGCATCGCGATAGTGATTGATCTTTGGCGTTAAAATGAACGCATTCCCCAAAAACCCGACAGCAATAAAAGCCGATATAAATCCGTTCATCGAGTGATTTTCAAAGATCGCCGCAACGACAGCACAGCTTGACGTTATAAAGCCGAACAGAAACATCCTTGGGAATAGTTTCCTGAGATATGCACCAGCTGCCTTTTGCGACAAAACCTTAAAAACCGTTGGCGCAACAACGGCGGTAAACATCACCATAAAACCAATATTGGCGGCATGAATTAGAATCGATAGCTGCACGTCGTTCATCCTTTTATGAGATTGTCATGAAGCGGTTACCCGAATATTGGTCACCCAAATACCGGATTTAGGCTTTCGGGATTGTTCAGCCAATGCATCACCACCAATGATGCAAACAGCAGCACAAAGATAATCGAGACGACTAAGATAATTTTACCAAGTCGGTTTTGGGGAAATGGACTCAAAGACAAAACAGGCTACCTCATGATCTAAATCAAGCTCTAGCAAGCTCAGGGCGTCGCCCTTTACGGCTGATGGTTTCTGATCGCCGTGCGAAGGTCATCCAGCTCACTGCATCCAAGCCAGCATATCTTGTCGAGTTTCTGTAAATTCTTCTCGGCGCTAGCTTTATCACCAAGCATCAAAAACAGCTCGCCCTGATATTCTAAGGCGCCTTTATGCTTGGGGTCTAGGGTCAAAGCAGCGTTGTAGTGTTCCGCGGCTTTGTTCAACTGACCCGATTTCCGGTGGGCAAATCCCAGCAAGTTCTGAACATCAGCATCCTTTGGCGCCGCCTTTTCAGCCGCCTCAAGCTGGATAATCGCGTCAGCATAATTCTTGTCCTTGATCATACCAACTGCCGCATTATATGCCGCTGGTTTGGCCGCCGTGGGCGCATAATCATCACTGCCGGCGGCAACGGCCGCTGTGCTAAATGAAATCGCCAGAATGGTGGCAACGATATGGATAATTTTGTTAGCCTTCATAATCAACGTCCTTCAAATGAGGTTCATGGGTGGCTCTTAGACAAAATGGGTATTGCGGTGGTAATTTCAATTAGGCGATGCATTGCGTTCATCGCATAATAGAGTTGTCAGCACGGCAAATCATAAAAAAGGAAACCCAGCCAGCCCGACCAGCTACCGCGAAAAGGGCTGTCAATTATCCCAGTAATGTGGCTATTCTTGGCTGTGCCAGCATGATCAAAACTCTTCGATCAGACACTCATAGAACGATGCGCATATCAGGGCAGGTCAATGGAACGTAAACCAATCGTTGGAGTTATTACGAATGAAACCGTCGGCTTTAACGGCAGACAGCTATCGCATTCTACTGGAAAACGTTACGTCGAATCGGTGATGAATTTCGCCAATGTTGTGCCAATTCTGATTCCCACCTGTATCAGAGACAATGATCTTGGCGCCTTGCTTGATATGGTAGATGGGATTGTCCTAACCGGGGGCAGGGCCAATGTAGAGCCGCATCATTTCAACGGACAAGATTTTCCGGATGATGAGCCTATTGATCCGGACAGGGATCGAACCGTGCTGGATATCATCCCGCAGGCTGTCCGACGTGAAATGCCGATCTTTGGAATTTGCCGCGGTATTCAAGAGATCAATGTTGCCTATGGCGGCACGCTTTTTTATCGGGTGCATCAACAAGCAGATAAAGATGATCACCGAATGCCCCAAAATGACGATGCGCCGTTGGAGGAAATCTTCAAGCCTCGACACCAGATTGCATTTACCGAACATAGTTTCATACGAAAGGCGCTGGGACAGGATAGCTATATCGTCAACAGCCTGCATGGTCAGGGCATTGACCAATTAGGCGCAGGGCTCTCGGTCGAGGCCTATTCACATGATGGGCTTATTGAGGCGATCACGATAGATGGCTATAACTCCTTTGCCGTGGGAATACAGTGGCACGCCGAGTTTCACCCAGAGCGCGTGGAAAATTATCTGAACCGGCTGCTATTTCAAAAATTTGGCGATTCTTGTTGGCAGTTTTCCCAAAAAAAATCATAGCGCCAAAATCATCAGGCCAAATGAATCAGGCAAAGCACTGTCTTTTTACCTTGGTTCGCCTGGGTGATCTGCCATCTTGATTGGCCATATCTGCCACTTCATCCCATATATTGAAGAACTCACGCTACGCCCGGTGATAGTATATTAAAGCTATAAAAATGATAAAAATTAGGGTTAAAAACTAAAAAAGGCGCAATTTGAGAATATTTTAGTGATTAAAAATCTTTAGCATATTGTACCACTCTAAATAGAAGCTCTCGTGATCAGCCCGCCGTTGATTACAATAGGGCTCAGATTTTGTTTATTGACAAAATAACGCGCTGGTTCAATGGTTTGACATAGAGCCACGGAGGTCATTACCAATGTGTGAAATATTTGCCAATCAGCCGCAAGAATCCTATGAGCCGATAACGCGGAATATTCGCCTTAATGGGCAAAGCACGTCGATCAGGCTGGAAAGATCTTTCTGGGCGATTGTCGATACAATGGCCGAAGAGGAAGGTGTCTCAACCCCCACATTTTTGTCGACCCTTCATTCCGAGGTTCTGGAAATTCACGGTGAAGCAAAAAACTTCACATCATTGCTACGCTGCGCCTGTGTTAAGAAAATGCAGCTTATCACGTTGAATCCAAGTTCAAATCTGCTTGTCCGTTCAGCTAAGACAAACGAGAAATTGAAAAATTTTTTCCCATAAACTGCCTTTGTAGTAAAGTAATACTACCACGCCCCAATTTGCGCCCCCTAAGATTTTACCAACCATAAGGTCAAAAAACTTTGGGAGGGGAGAATTGGCTAAAGCAATACATTCGATGATACGCGTTCTTGATGAGGCCAAATCAGTGGCTTTCTACGAGGCGGCGTTCAATCTCGCAGTTGCCGATAGATTAGATTTTGAGAGCTTTACGCTGGTCTATATGAGCAATCCAGAGACTGAATTTGAATTGGAACTCACCATAAATAAGGGCCGAACAGAAGCCTATGAGCTGGGCGATGGATACGGCCATTTAGCGGTCAGCGTCGATGATATTGACGCCGAGCATGCGCGTTTTGAAGCCGCAGGACTCACGCCGCGAAAGGTCGTTGAGTTTGAGCAGGATGGCGCCCTTTTGGCAAAGTTCTTCTTTGTTCAAGACCCAGATGGTTACGAGATCGAAGTGCTTCAAAGACACGGGCGTTTTAAATAGGAAAATAGGAAATAGGGGAGGAAATAATGAGTTACGTCAAAACACTCACAAGACGAGATTTGCTGAAGTCGAGTGTCGCCGCTGGCTCACTGCTAATCATTGGTGGCGGCTTCGTTGCCGCATCAAATGCAGCTTGGGCACTGGAAGTCACGCATCTAAAACCAAGCACCATGGCAACCTTAATTCAAATGGCACGTGATATTTATCCGCATGACAATATTGCCGATGAATTTTATGCGGCGGCGGTAAAGGGTTATGACACGGCCGAGTCGAAAGAACCGGTTGAAGATGGTATCGCAGCCTTGAATGCCGCCGCCGAAGGGCGCGGGCATGCAAGCTATCTTGCCGCTGGCTGGGAACGTGACCGGGTTGATATTCTTCGCTCACTGGAATCCAGCCCGTTTTTCCAGCAAATCCGCGGCGGATTGATCACCGGCCTCTACAATCAAAAGGCAGTTTGGCCAGTGTTTGGATATGAGGGTGAGAGCTTTAGTAAAGGCGGTTATATCGATCGCGGCTTTAACGATATTAAGTGGGTATAGGGGGGGTAATATGTCTGTATCTTTCGATAAAAAGGACGACAGTGTCGTTGTTGTGATCGGCACCGGACCAGGTGGCGGCGTATTGGCCAGTGAATTGGCTCAAAAAGGTGTCAAGGTCGTAGCGTTAGAGGCTGGTGGCCGGCATGGCCCTGAAGATTTTGTCAATGATGAATGGGCGAGTTTTGGCCAGATTTCGTGGCTTGATAGTCGCTCAACGTCTGGAAGCTGGCGCGTTGCAAAGGATTTTTCCGGTTTGCCTGCATGGATTGTCAAAGGCGTTGGCGGTTCAAGCCAGCATTGGGCGGGGGCATCGCTGCGGTTCCAAGAGCATGAATGGAAAACCCAGACTGTCTACGGCAATGTAACGGGTGCTAGCCTGCTTGATTGGCCAATTGATGCAAAAACCATGGACCCCTATTACACAAAGGCCGAAGACAAACTTCGCGTTACCCGAACGGGTGGCCGTGACGGGCTTCCGGGGAACAATAATTATAAAGTGTTTGAGGCTGGTGCTAAAAAACTCGGTTACAAGAATGTTCATACCGGACGCATGGCAATCAATTCAAAAGATTATGATGATTTTGTTGCGTGTCAGCAGACAGGTTTCTGTTTCCAAGGATGTAAATGGGGGGCGAAATGGTCAGCTGGCTATAATGAGATTCCTGTTGGTGAAGCCACCGGAAATCTTGAGGTTCGGATCAATTCGCAAGCCTTGAAGATTGAACATGACGCATCTGGTAAGGTTACTGGCGTTGTTTATGCTGATGCAGATGGCAAACAGCATGTTCAAAAAGCGCGGATTGTTTGCGTTGCCGGAAACTCAATCGAAAGCCCGCGCCTGCTGTTGAATTCGGCATCATCGATGTTCCCTGATGGATTGGCAAATTCTTCTGGTCAGGTTGGCCGGAATTATATGCGCCACATGACGGGATCTGTTTATGCAACTTTCGACAAGCCGGTTAGAATGTGGCGTGGCACGACGATGGCGGGCATCATCCAAGACGAAGCTCGGCATGATCCATCGCGTGGGTTTGTTGGCGGCTATGAGCTAGAAACATTGTCGCTTGGTATTCCGTTTATGGCGGCGTTCCTTGATCCTGGCGCGTGGGGGCGTGAGTTCACGTCAGCTCTCGATCAATATGAGAACATGGCTGGGATGTGGATTGTTGGTGAAGATATGCCGCAAGAAACAAACCGTGTGTCGTTAAATTACGATGTTAAGGATCAGTTTGGCTTGCCAACCCCTAATGTCCATTTCGACGATCATCCAAACGATATCGCAATGCGTAACCACGCCTACAAGCAGGGTGCCGCAATCTATGATGCCGTGGGTGCGGTCAGAACATTCCCAACACCGCCATACCCGTCTACACATAATCTTGGCACTAACAGAATGTCTGCCAAGGCGCGTGATGGGGTTGTCAATAAATGGGGACAAACGCACGATATCAAGAACCTGTTTGTATCGGATGGCAGCCAGTTTACCACTGGAGCCGCAGAAAACCCGACATTGACAATTGTCGCGCTTGCCATTCGTCAGGCGGAACGGATTGCGTCCGAGATGTCTAAAGGCAATATCTGATTACATTGAAACCTGAGAAAAGCGTCGCATTTTATGCGGCGCTTTTTTGTTCAATATATCTGGCACTTTGCGCTAACAGCCCGTGAGCTGTGCGGGAAAACGGCAGCAAAATAAAAGTTCCCATCTAAAAATGAAATATAAAACCGGTCATAATCGGCCTGCCAGTCAGTCAGTGTCTCAAATCGCGAGATCTTGAATGCGTTGGTTCCACCGGTAAATCCATTGATGCCGAACGCCACAATATCGTTTGATACGGTCATTCTAAATGTTTCATTTTTTGACGTAATAATTTTATGCCGTTCCGTTTGCAGAATCTGCGTCGTCTCACAATAGATTGGTGTTTTGGCCTGACCGGTTGCAATGGTCGACACAAATAGACCTGTTGCCAGAAATAATGTTGATATGGATTTGCGCATAACAGCCTCGATCAGTTGCGTGTCATTGCCCAACATAGCGCCCACAGAAAACCGGTAACATCATCTGGTGTATTTGACGAAATTGCCAACGCCCAACGGCCGTCATTTGCGATAGGATGTCTCATAGCGTGATGATGCCTCATAATAATCATCAAAGCCGATCCGGTGTCGCAGTTCGGAGAAATCCATCAGACCAGCATCTTGTCGTGTGTCAGTTTTGATGTGATCAAGCGCCAATTTCATCGCTTGCATTGATGCCGCCAAAAGGGTCAATGGATAGACCGCCATCTGATAGCCGATCTCTTCAAGTTCGCCCATCGGCAAATCAGGTGTTAGGCCGCCCTCGACAATATTGGCCAATTTGCATCCCGGGACCTCGCGGCAAAGGGTGCGCATTTCATCAATTGATTTCGGTGCTTCAATAAAAATAATTTCGGCACCCAGCTCGTGATAACGCTGCCCGCGATAGATGGCCTCGCTTAGCCCATGCGTGTGATTGGCATCGGTACGCCCCATGATGACGATATCGGTATCTTCGCGGCTGGCATCAACCGCCGCCTGAATCCGGTCAAAGGCTTCCTCGCGGCTGACAACATCTTTGCCCGGCGTATGCCCACAGCGTTTTGGTGATAGCTGGTCTTCGATCAGAACGCCGGCACATCCAACTCTGGCAAAGCCGCTGACTGTGCGATAGACGTTCATCGCATTGCCATAGCCGGTATCGCCGTCAACGATAACCGGAATTGATGTGGCTTCGGTAACATTACGGGCTTGATCCAGCACTTCGCCATAGGACATCAGCCCCAGATCAGGCGCACCAAGACGCGAAGCTGATGCAGCAAAGCCGGACATAAAGCTAAGGTCAAAGCCTGCCTGCTCAATCATCTTGGCCGATAATCCGTCAAAGCAGCTTGGCATTGGCAGAAATCTTCCCGACGCAATTTGCTGGCGCAGAGTCGCGGCCATCTTGTTTATGTTTTTAGGTGCCATCGCTTCGCACATTCCTTGTCAGATATTAGAGTTTGAATGGTATGTAGAGTGCTAAATCCGGCCAGACATACATCACGAAAACAGTGAAAAGCATCAGCGCCAAAAATGGCAATACGCCCTTGGCAACATCGCCAAGCGGTGCCCCCGAGACGGATTGTATGACATAGAGATTAAGCCCAACCGGCGGCGTAATCAGCGCGCATTCGACCATGATCACCATAAAGATGCCAAACCAGATCGGATCAATGCCCATATTCATCGCCGCCGGCAATAATACCGGTACCATGATTAGCACCATCGACAAGGTTTCAAAGACCAGCCCCATCGCAATCAGCACAATACAGACCACAAAAATAAACATGGCTTTACTGTCGATCAGCATTTGGATTGCCATCGAAATTTCCTGTGGGATCCGGTAAAGGGTAATTGCCTTTCCGAAAATCTTAGCACCCGCAATAATGATCAAGATCGCGGCGGTGGTAATCATCGCCTCAAAAACCGCCTTTTTGAAATTGGCAAATGACAGTGAGCGTAAAATCCCGACCGTTAGGATTAGCGCTAACGCAAAACCAACGGCGGCAGCTTCGGTTGGGGTGAATACACCTGTATAAATACCCCCAAGGATCAGCGATGCCAGCCCGATCGTCGGGGCAACCTTGATCATGCTGCGGCGTCGCTCCTGCCAGCTTGCTGGTGCGCTTGGCGTATAGCCGCCAAAGAAATGCGCATAGATAATCGAAAACAGGATAAACAAACCGATCAGAAAAATGCCAGGCCCGATCCCTGCAAGGAATAATGCGATCACGCTTTCTTCGGTTATAAAGCCATATACAATCATCGGCAGGCTTGGCGGTATCAAAATGCCCAGAGTGCCGCCGGCCGCAAGTAATCCATAGACAAATTTCTTGTTATAGCCGCGCTCGATCATCTCTGGAATTGCCACGACGCCAATCGTTGCGGCGGTGGCAACCGACACGCCCGAAATAGCCGCAAAAATACCGCAAGATACAATTGTCGCAATCGCCAGCCCGCCCGGCCAGTGCCCAACCCATGCCTGAACAGCCGCATAGAGGTCCTTGCCGCATCCACCATAGAGTAGAATATTACTCATCAACAGGAACAGCGGGACGGCCAAAAGAATAAACCCGTCCAATGTAGACAAGATTGCTTGTGGTGCCATTAGCGGCGAGAACCCGCCAGCAACCAGAAGCCCAAGCCCGAGGCTGCCGAGTGAAAAAGCGACGGGTAGGCTGGCCAGCAGCAAACCAAACATTAAACCCAGAATAATGACGAGTTTCATTCATGCCCTCCCGTAGGAATGGGGTGCCCGTCGATCAATTTTTTAATCTCGATGATGGCTTGAATTGCAAGACAAAAAAAGAACACTGGAACGGGTAATTCGGCGATCCAGATCGGTAAATCTAACAGGCTGCCAGTGGTGCGGCCGCGTTCAAATGAATCATAGAAAATATCCCAACCGTAGATCGTTACATAAACGCAAAAGGCGATCAAAATGCCCATGGTTATCACTGCGGTAATGCGATGCGCACGGTCGGGCAGTTTTGCGGTGATCGCGTTAATTTGAATATTGCGCCGAAAGCGTAAAATCCACGGCATCGCGAGTAACGTCCCATAGATCAGGCATAGCTGACTGAATTCAGCCGCCCATCTAGTTGGCGATAGAAAGAAATAGCGCGCGATCACCTCAAAGCTAAGCATCAGCCCTGATAGCACAAAGAGCCAGGCTGCAATCCACGCAAAGATAGTCATTAGGCGCTCAAAGTTTGAGATATATGACGTCATTGGAAAGTCCAAAAAAAGAGATTTGGGCCGTAAAGACAGGCAACCCAGCTCGAAAAAAAGAAACCGGGGCCGGGGCAAAACCGGCGCCGGGTTGGTTATGGTTTTACAGTTTTGATGCTGCGTCCAACAGCTGTGTGCCAAGCGGGCCTGCCTTGGCTTTATACTGGTCATAAACGGATGCGGCCGCCGCCTTAAACGCCTGAATGTCAGCATCAGATGGGGTCACAATTTTCATGCCATTTTCCTTGGCTACCTTATAGGCATCAGCCTCGATCTCGGCGATGTAGTTGCGAACATGCGCCTCAGCAACACCTGCGGCATCACCAATGATTTTACGCTGACCATCGGTCAGCCCGTCCCACCATTTCGAATTAACCACAACGATAAATTCAATGTCGGCATGGTTGGTAACGGTTATTGTGTCCATCACCTCATAGAGCTTGCGCGACTTGACGCCGGAAACCCCGGTCATGCCGGCATCGACTGTACCGCGCTGATAAGCAAGATACTGCTCAGACCCAGAAACCAATGTTGCGGCACCGCCAGTTGCTTCGACAAATTGGCCAAGTGTTTTGCCAAAGACGCGCACTTTTTTGCCCTTCATATCATCAGGATTTGCAATCGGTCCGCCTTTAGACAGCATGATTGCACCGCCATAGGCCTGCCACCACAGAACGTTTGAACCGGTGCCCTTGATGGCCTCATCAATTGGCCCCCGAATGGGCGATCCCTTGGCCACTGCCTTGCGGACTTTTTCCTCAGAATTAAACAGGAACGGCTGATAGAAAATATCAACTGCTGGCACATCGCCAACATAGCGCGTTAGCGAAGCAACGCCGGCTTCGATGGCGCCTGATCCCACAGCTGCTGGCACTTCCTTGTCTTTATATAGCTGCGCCGAGTCATAAATCTGTACTTCAATGCTGCCATTTGATTTCGCCTCAACCTCTTTCTTGAAGAGCTGAAGATTTTGTCCCAAATGACTTTTCATTGGCAATTGCAATGAAATTCGCATCGTCACATCGGCGGCGAATGCCGACGTCGACAAGAACAGGGCTACAGATCCTGCAGCCAACGTGGTTAGCAACTTATTCATGAGAAACTCCCTAGTTTTTACTTTATTTTTTTAGCCTACATAAGTCGTAGAAAATGAAAACAGTTAAAGTGATTTAGCAATAAGCCTGAATGAGTGTCTAGATAGTCCGTGTGATCCGCGTGTGATCCCTCTACACTTGTCAGCGCAAATGGAGTGAGGGCTAGCATATAGCGTAAAAAAATGAGATGAATGAGGGTCTATCGACACCGGCCCACCGAAAAAGGGTTAAAGAAATTGATAAAGATTCTTCACTGGATAAAGACACGTGGGCTGTTATCTGCCGTGCTGTCGGTTTTTTTGTTTTTGGGGGTTAGTGTGAACGCAGCCAATTTGTCATATGAAGTCACTGCCGATGGCGATGGGGAAACTGCCCAGCAGGGTATGCAGGTATCGGTGCATTATCAGGGGCGTTTGACCGATGGTACTGTTTTTGATGATTCTCAAAAACGCGGCGAGCCGATCAGCTTTACCCTTGGCAGCGGGCAAGTGATCCCGGGCTGGGAACAGGGTATCGAGGGAATGAAGGTTGGCGAAAAGCGCGTGCTGACAATCCCGCCCGAGCTTGGCTACGGTGCTGCTGGTGCCGGATCAGTGATCCCACCAAATGCAACATTGATCTTTGACGTCGAGCTTGTCGCGATTACGATCCCGCCGAAACTGGCTGATGCTAGCCCCGCTGATTTGAAGGCTGCACAGAAAAAGGGTGTCGTGGTGATTGATATCCGCCGCGCCGAAGAATGGGCGCAAACCGGTATCATTGAGGGTGCGCATACCATTACCGCCTTTACTCAATCTGGTCAGCTTCACCCCGAATTTCAGGCGAAATTTACCGCCATTGTGCCAACGCCGGATACACCGGTTATGCTCTATTGCCGAACCGGAAACCGGACCGGGATTATCGGGAATGCGTTGGTAAGCCAGCTTGGTTATAGTGATGTTACCCATTTGACAGATGGTATCGTTGGATGGACGGCTGCCAAATCACCGGTCGTGCCGTATCAGCCCTAGCCATGCGATTATTGATAATTCTGGTGTTTTCATCAATGTTTTTGCTGGGTGGGTGCGCCGCGCCGGACCGGTCAATATTGACTAAGCAAGGTGATGAGAATCTAGATTGCACGGGGCTGAAGGCCGAATTTGATTTTGCTGCTCAGCTTGGTGACAATGCGCCGGCGCGCCGCCGGCATATCAGGGCGTTACAAGAAGAAAAGCAATGTGTGACGCCGCCAAAGGTTACAATTTCGATTGGTGTGTCAAAATCTTTTAATTAACCCTGATGCAATCCTATCTGGTTCGTGCAGTTTGCGATTTAACGCGCCGCAGTGGAATTGATGATTCGATCGAGGCCACCCCCTCGGTGCGGGTCAATTCGCCAAGTAGGAATTTTTCATAATCTTCAATATTACGTGTCACAACACGAAGCAGATAATCATAGCTGCCGGTCATCAGCCAGCAATCGACCACTTCGGGCATCGTGCTGATCCGGCGCTCAAATTTTGCCAGATTATCGTCAATCTGTTTCTCAAGCCGAACCGACACAAAGACTGAAAAACTGAAACCTAATCGGGTTTCATCCACCAGCGCTGTATAGCCGGTAATGATTTTGCTTTCCTCTAGCTTTTTTACGCGGCGGGCCACCGGCGTCTGGCTTAGGTTGATCCGTTCGCTCAACTCATTGATCGACATCCGCCCATCAAGCGTCAATTGGTGGATAATTCGCGAATCAAAGTCATCAATCATTTTTCGCTACCAAATATAATATTGTTAGTGTTTATCACTATAAAACTGGATTTCATATGGCAATATAGGCAAATTTTCCATCAAAATATATAGTAATATCTTCCCATGCTTTGATGAGGATTAAGCGATGGAAAATCACATGGATTTTGCCCGGTTACGGCAGGTTGAAACACGGCTTTTATGGCTTTCGCATTGGATGATTCATCATGCAAATCATCTGCGGCCAAATGATGAGGGCATTAAAATTGGCGGCCATCAGGCCAGCAGTGCCTCGATGGTCTCGATTATGACGGCACTGTATTTTGCGGGGCTAAACCCAGAAGACCGTGTTGCGGTAAAGCCGCATGCCTCGCCATTATTTCACGCTATGCAATATCTGATGGGTAATCTTGATGTTGCGCTGATGAAGAATTTTCGTGGTTATGGCGGTGTGCAATCCTATCCGTCGCGTACCAAAGATGTTGATGATGTCGATTTTTCCACTGGCTCGGTTGGGCTTGGGGTTGCGATCACCAGCTTTGCCGCGCTTTGCCAAGATTATATCAAAGCCAAGAAATGGGGCAGTGACCTCAAGCTTGGCCGGATGGTCGCATTAATGGGCGATGCCGAACTTGATGAGGGTAATATATATGAATGTCTTCAAGAAGGTTGGAAACATGATTTGCGCAATACTTGGTGGGTTATTGACTATAATCGGCAGTCGCTGGATGGCATTATCCATGAAGGCCTGTGGGAACGCGCCGAGAAGACCTTTACCGCCTTTGGCTGGGATGTAATCCGGCTGAAATATGGCGCCCTGCAAATTGCAGCTTTTGCCGAGGCTGGCGGTGCCAAGCTAAAGGACTGGATTGATCGCTGCCCCAATCAGGATTATGCCGCGTTGACCTTTATGGGGGGCAAGGTGTGGCGTGAGCGTTTGCTTGATGATCTTGGTGATCAGGGTGATTTTACCGCATTCCTTGATCGGCGCAGTGACGATGAACTGGCGCGATTGATGGAAAATCTGGGCGGTAATTGCGTTGAGACAATGGCGACGCAATTTGCCGCAATTGACCATGATCGTCCGGTCTGTTTTCTGGCCTATACAATCAAGGGGTGGGGAACACCAATTGCCGGCCACAAAGACAATCACGGTGGCTTGATGACACCGCAACAGATGCAGCAATGGCAATCTGATATGGGTGTTCGCGTCGGCCGCGAATGGGACCGGTTGGAGGCGGTGGATGATCCGCAAGGTTTTCAGCAATGGCTGGATCAGGTGCGCTTTTTCAAGACCAAGACACGCCGTTTTGATGATGCGGTGATTGATGTGCCGCCACTGGCACTTGATGCGTCGAAATCTGCTTCGACGCAGGCCGGTTTTGGTAAAATACTGGATATTATCGCGCGCCGTGATGATGTGATTGCCGAACGTCTTGTGACCCTTAGCCCAGATGTTTCGGGCACCACCAGTCTAGGTTCATGGATTAACCGCAAAAAGCTGTTTGCCCGTATTCCGATCCGCGATGTGTTTAAAGATTCAAAAATTCCATCAACTGCCAAATGGGAATTTGATGCAAGCGGCCAGCATATTGAGCTGGGCATTGCCGAAATGAATCTGTTTCTGGCGCTTGCTGCTGCCGGCTTATCAACCGAGCTATTCGGCAAGCGGCTTTTGCCAATTGGCACGGTTTATGATCCGTTTGTTTGCCGTGGATTGGATGCGCTGAATTACGCTTGTTATCAAGATTCAAGATTTATGATTGTTGGCACCCCATCTGGTGTCACCCTTGCGCCGGAAGGCGGCGCGCATCAATCGATTGGCACACCGCTAATCGGCATGAGTCAGGACGGTCTCAGCAGTTTTGAGCCGGCATTTATTGATGAATTGGCGGTGATCATGGAATGGGGGCTGGCGCATATGCAGGCCGATGATGGTGGCTCGGTCTATCTGCGGCTGTCGACTAGGCCGCTTGAACAGCCACAGCGCCGTATTGATTCGGCATTGGCGCAGGATATCATTGATGGCGCTTATTGGCTTCGGCGTCCCGGGCCAAATTGCGAATTGGTGATTGCCTATCAGGGCGTGATTGCCGAAGAGGCGATTCACGCGGCGGGCCATCTTGCTGAATTTCGCCGTGATATCGGGGTTCTTGCGGTAACCTCGGCCGACCGCATCTATGCCGATTTTAATGCTGCCAGCAAGAGCCAGAACCGGATCTCGCATATCGAAAAGCTATTGGCTGATGTGCCGCATCATGCGTCAATTCTAACGGTTATCGACGGGCATCCTGCCACATTGGCATGGCTTGGCGGGGTGCGGGGTAATCCAACAACCGGCCATGGCGTTGAGACGTTTGGCCAGACCGGCCGTGTTATCGATCTATACCGGCATTTTGGGATAGATCACGAATCGCTGGTGCGATCCGCATTGCATCAAACGCCAGGTCGCCGGAATGTGAAACAGGTGCATCCAGCACAAATTAACGTTGCGTAATTTGGTCTATCGCATCGTTCTGGGGCGTTTGCAGCATCGGGGCGAGGGGCTGTTTTTCATCTATCACAATTTTCTTGCCCGAAACTGGGTTGCATCATTGCGTTGAATCTATGATGGTAGCTCGTTGCTAATTAAGGCCGTGGTCAAGACCGTGGCTGGTTTGGGCTCGAGGCGTCGCAGATGGCAAATCAAAACACAAAGCTCGACAAGATCGAAGCCGAGTTGCGCCGCCATGCAGATGGCATCGCATCGGTGCATCTGCGCGATTTGATCCATGCTGACGGACGTGATGCGCTGTGTTTTCAGTTCGAAGATCTGATGGTTGATTGCACGCGCCAACCCGTGACAGATGATATTATGAACCGGCTGCTTTTGCTGGCTGAGGCGAAAGCGCTGCCAAATTTTATTGATGCATTGCTGGCTGGCAAACCGATCAATCTCAGCGAGAACCGGCCAGTTTTGCATTGCCGCCTTCGCACGCCGGATTATCGGCGCGGCGATGATTACCAGAAATTGATCGCTTTTGCCAACCATATACGGGCTGATCAGCGGATCAAATCGGTTGTTAATCTTGGTATTGGTGGGTCTGATCTCGGGCCGGCAATGGTTACTCAGGGTCTGGCCGGCGCCCATGATGGCCCAGCGATTCATTATGTCGGTAATATCGATCCGAATGCGCTGCTCGATACATTGGCGCAGTGCGCGCCGCAATCAACTCTGTTCATAACCACCTCAAAAACCTTTACCACAAAGGAGACTCTTGCAAATGCCGCCTTGGCCAAGGGCTGGTTAGAGGCTGGCGGGGTTGAGCCTAATCAGGCCATGGTAGCGGTCACCGCCTATCCGGAGCGGGCTATCGGGTGGGGGCTTGATGCGGATCATGTTTTTACTTTTGATGAGGGTGTTGGTGGGCGTTATTCGCTATGGTCGGCGGTTGGCCTATCAGTCATTATTGCGATTGGCAGCAAGGCGTTTGGACAGCTGTTAGACGGCGCCCATGCGATGGATGGGCATTTCGAAACTGCGCCACTTGCAAAGAATATACCGGTCATTATGGGGTTGTTGCGCGTCTGGCATCGTAGTTATCTTGGCCGCATGGCCTATGGTGTGATGCCTTATGATCAACGTTTGGCGCGATTGCCAGCGTGGGCACAGCAGTTGGAAATGGAAAGCAACGGTAAATCGGTCAGCAGGCAAGGCGATCCGCTTGGCCGGCCCGCAGGTTTGCTTGTCTGGGGCGAGGCTGGTGTTAATGCGCAGCATAGTTTTTTCCAATGGTTTCATCAGTCAGTTGATATCGTGCCGATTGATATTCTGGTGGCACGCAAGCCGGCCGGATTGCCAGATGATCCGATGTGGCAGAATAGCCACCGCGCATTGGTGATTAATGCGCTGGCGCAGGCCGAGGCGCTGGCGCTTGGTGTTGTTGATGCCGTGGCCCCGCACCGCCAATTCCCCGGGAACCGTCCGTCAGTGCTGATTAGCTGGAAGACAACGACGCCTTATGCGCTTGGCAGGCTGCTGGCGCTGTATGAACATATTACCATCGTGTCTGGTTTTATCTGGGATGTGAACAGCTTTGACCAATGGGGGGTTGAGCTTGGCAAGCAAATGGCAAATGAAATCAGTCAAGGGGGTAACCTTGCTTGGCTTAGCCCATCGGCAAAGGCATTTTTGCGCCATCTGGATGAGGATGGTCTGGATAAGGAATAGCGGTTTTTCTTGTCCCGCGACGGCCTAATCGGCGGTCCAGCCACCATCGACAATAAGCGCCGAACCAGTCACCAGTGCAGCGGCATCAGATGCGAGAAACTGCACCGCGCCCATGATATCCTCAACAGTGCCAACGCGCCCGAGTTTGATCTTATCTTCAACCCATTGCCGTCGTTCAGGGTTATTAAAGGTTGGCACCGTCAACGGCGTCAAGATAAAGGTCGGGCAGATCGTATTCACCCGAATCCCATAAGCCCCCCATTCAATCGCCATTGATTTGGTAAAGCCCTCAACCGCGTGTTTGGTGGCAGCATAAACGGCGCGATCAACGCCGCCGACCAGCGCCATTTGTGACGATATATTGATCAATGATCCGGCTTTTTTGGATGTGATCAGCCCTTTGGCAACCGCCTGTGTCAGGAAATAGGCGCTTTTGAAATTCAGATTTGCAACAAAGTCGAAATCTTCCGGCGTTGTTTTGGTGGCGGTGCTATGCCGCGCAACACCAGCTGAATTCACCAGAATATCGAATGGCCCTTTGGCGGCGATGCTGGTCTGCACCTTGTCAATATCTGTTATGTCGATCGGTAATATTTCGGCGATCATGCCAGCCTGGCGCATCTCATCGGCAACTGTCTCAAGGGCGCTGGCACGCCGCGCCAAAAGCGTTACCGCGGCGCCATTTTCCCCAAGTGCGGCAGCACAAGCCCGCCCAATACCCGATGACGCACCCGCAACAAGCGCCCGCTTTCCGGCAACCGAAAATGATGGCGTCTTTGGCAAAGTCATTGGGTCGGTCTCCATATGGCCGGATTATTTTGGGGTGGCTTGCGGCACGTGCAATCCGGGCACCATCGCAAGACAATCAATAATGCGGCGGCGGTATATCCTCGCTTGCTGTCAGAATGCCGCTTTCCGGCTGCACCCCTTCTAGCCGTGACTTTAGCTTTTCGATCTCGAGCAGCAGGTGAGACAGTTCTTTTTGCTGTGCATAAACCTCATGGCTCATCTGTGCCATTTCGTGCTGCAAGATCGCCATCTGTTCTTCAAGGTGATTAATCTTTGTTTCCATGATCGAGGTTTAGCATTTGTGTGTGCCTTCGGCAAAGGCGGAAATGCAGTTATTGGCGAAAGTGATTTGACCTTGGCGGTCAATTTCGTAGGGTTTAACTGATTGGCGCCAGATTTATGGGATGGTGTAAAATTTATCGGGGCATCGCTGGATTAACATCTTGCTTAATCAGCAGTCTTGAGGGGGGTAATTGACACGAAAAGCGGTAAAAGCTGGTCTCGCCGGATTGGCTTTTTTGATTCTTGGCATATGGTTGTTTGGCGCGCGTGAACCGGTGCGCCTTACCATCTCGCTTGACCGCAGTGAGGCTCAAAACCAGATGCAGAAAGCAGGCCTTGATGCCTATCTGGCCGCGCGTGAGGGGCGATTTGACGATATTATTGACGGGGTTGAAAAGCAGATTATCTGGGCTGGTGAAGCCGGCGTAAAAACACCAATTTCGATTGTCTATCTTCATGGATTTACCGCGACCTCAAAAGAAATTCGCCCAGTGCCAGACAAGCTGGCTGCTGGCTTGGGGGCAAATCTCTATCTTGGCCGATTTGCCGGACATGGCCGCGCCCCGATGGCGATGGCTGAGG
>Ga0255753_1001313_pt1 | contig 30142 bp, 46 predicted proteins | sample 041ome_10_FD_179953 | JGI IMG/M metagenome (GOLD analysis project Ga0255753, IMG submission 179953) | Coastal salt marsh microbial communities from the Groves Creek Marsh, Skidaway Island, Georgia - 041412US metaG (version 2) | ecosystem: Environmental > Aquatic > Marine > Intertidal zone > Salt... | reverse complement strand
CACATTCAAAGTGTCGGGGAAATGGGTCCACAACTAACCCAACTAGCTGACGCTAAAGAAGAACTAGAAAAGAAAGCCAAGGATGGCGACATGGAATGCTTCTTTGAATTAGAAAAAATACGTAATAAAGAAGCTGAAATCAAACAAATGTTTATCTACCAAGGGCGAGCAGGTCTATGGGACGATTATTGTAAATTTATAGCCAACAGGAAACAACTGAAAGAAAATGAGCGTAAGAGAATTGCCGCACAAAAAGCCCGTAGACGTAGACTCATTAAAGACTGGAGTATTGGTATCCTTATTACCGTGGCCACCCTTTCTGTTGTTGGGATATGTGCTTACTTCGTATATTGGCTCATAACAAGCAAAGGTAAATAAACATGTGGCTTGTATATGGAATTATCACAATCGCTGTACAGCCCGGTTTGTTGCAGATAGTTGAAAAAAGAGAGTACACGAATCCGCAAGACTGCATTAACGATGCGATGGTAATCATGGCGGACGCACAAGATCCACGGGGAATGGCTTGTGTACCAATCCCAAGTGACAAGAAGGGAACGTAATGACTGAAATTGAAAAGTATGACCTGAATGGGGACGGGGTACTAGACGCAGAAGAACGTAAGATCCTGCTTGAAGACTTGCGTAGACGCACGGACGACGAAGATGCACAACGAGATTCTATCAGAAAGATGGCATGGTTTGCGCTCTGGGGGATGCTATTATATCCATCGGGGATATTCCTCTGTGATTTGTTTGGTCTTAATACCGCCGCTAGTATTTTGGGTGATATTAGTCCCACTTACTTTGTTGCTGTTTCTGCCCTAGTCGCCTCGTTCTTTGGGGCTAGTGCTTATCAATCTAAGAAGGAAAGTAAGAATGATCCAACTACTCCTCGGACCGGCAGTAGACCTAGCTAAAGATTTTATCAAAGGCAGGGCTGATGAAGCTAAAGCCAAGCAACAAGCTAAAATAAATAAGATACAGAATGACGCTAACTGGGAAGCGTCTATGGCTGACGCTACTAAATCATCTTGGAAGGATGAATGGTTTGTCATTGTGTTAAGTATGCCTTTATTGGGCATTGCTTACGGTGTTGCGATGGACGATCCAAAAATCATTGATCGGGTAGATAGAGCGTTTGATGTACTGTCAACTACACCAGAATTTTATCAGCAGATGTTATTCATTGCCGTACTAGCATCGTTTGGGATTAAAGCGGGTACATCCTTCTTTAAGAAGTAACACTTTCAATTTTAAAAACTATAGGTATAACAATGTCATTCTCAAAGATTATTATGATGGTACTAGAACACGAAGGCGGATATGTCAATCACCCAACTGATCCTGGTGGGGAAACTAAGTATGGTATTTCAAAACGTGCCTACCCTGAGATTGATATCGCTGCACTTACTGAAGAAGATGCTGAAGAAATTTACTACCGTGATTACTTCTCTAGAATCAAAGGTGATGAGCTACCTGCTTCTGTGGCCTGTGTTGTTTTGGATTACGGTGTTAATTCTGGTATAAGCAGAGCATCTAAAGCCCTTCAGGCAGCATGTGGCATTTCAAACGGAGATGGGATTATTGGTCCACACTCACTCAGCGCAGTATGGACAACAGTAGAAAATGAAGGCGAAGAGTACCTTGTTAATGAAGTAACTCGTATTCGCCAAGAATTTATCCGTGGTCTTTCTATCTACGACACATTCGGAAGAGGATGGGAGCGTAGAATTGATGAGACCCGTGCTAAGGCGATGGAGTTAATCTAAAATGGCGTATACAACTGCCGAATTAAAGCAATTAGCAAAAGAAGCCGCCGCTGCAGGTGCTACGGCTGATGATATTGCTAAGTTTGTATCTGACCAAGGGATTGACCCTGCGCAGGTTGCTGAAGTTTATAACGTAACAGAAGAATCCGTTAACGAAGGACTAGCTGCATACAAATCCGGCGGATCTGCGAAAAATGTTGCGTATACTCCTGCACCCGCTCCAAAGCCTAAAGATGAACCTGCAAGTGCATCTAGAGATACAATAGATATTTCATCGAATACGTCACCTACTATAGATTTGGGGGGAAGTAGAGAGACCGTAGTAATTGATGATACTCCATACCCTGATGTAACTGTCCCAGATTCTAATAAGCCCTCACCGGATACTGTTCCTACTGATAATGTAGTCACTACGCCTGCCCCTGATGTAGTCACTACGCCTGCCCCTCCGGGTTTAGGTCCGACTGAGCCTTTAACTTTAGACAGTGGCTACACTTTAACTCCAGAAGAAGAAGAGTACAGGGGCAATCTTTCGGCAGATCAACAGCCTGTCTATGACCTGTTACTTAATAACAAAGGTAAAAGCAACGAAGAGATTACTAAGGCTTTAGTAGAGCAGGGTATTCCTATTGATAAAGCATTTGCTGTTGTGGGGATTACTGATCCAGAAGTACAAGCACCGTTTAAAGCAGCGTATAAAAAAGCACAAGCTGAAGCGGGGCTAAACCCTAGCTTTGACACTAAAGACTACGATGCGTACATGGCTAATGCTAAAGCTTTAGTAGATTCTGGAGCTATTACGGAAGAGCAAGCTTACGAGAACATGCTAATTGAGGTAAAGCGTCTTAGAGAAGAAGGCTATTCAATTACTGATGAAGAGTTGGCTGAAAGTATTAATAAAACGTTTGGTCAGACATTAAGTCCTGAAGACGTAACTAATTTTATTGCAGGCACACCTGAAGAGCCTGAACAACCTCTTGAACCTGTAGTGCTAGAAGAACTGGGTACGCTAGACGGGACACCTGTAGAAGCCGCTGTTGGCAATGTTGTTCCTGGCGTACCGCAAGTCGGGGAAGTAAACATTCTCGACTATATGGGTCTACAGGCAGGAAAACCGACTCTTCCTGTGGGAACTAAGCTATCGACACAAATAAAAGAAGTAGACGGAGAAGCTGTAGGTACTAAGCTAAGTGATATAAGTACACTTGAAGGTACTAAATTAAGTACTGATGGTACATATGTGGCGGAGCCAGAGGACGTTACTGCTAAACAAGTTACGTCGCCTACTCCTAAAGATGCAATTACTGGAGTTGCGCAAGAGACTGACTTAGTTGAGCAGCCAGACGTAGCGAAGATGACTGCAGCTAAGTCATTAGAGCAGATTAATGCGGAAGCGGATGCACTGCAGGCGGCTAGACAAGACCTCAATGAGATCGATCCTAAAGCTACAGTACAAGGTCAGTTAGCACTACTACAGGAGCAGTTTGCTAACGAACGTACTCCTGTGTGGGCACAGGGGGCTATGAAGCAAGTAAACGCTTTAATGGCACAGAGGGGCTTAGGAAGCTCTACAATCGCCGCAGAGGCGATTACAAACGCTCTCATGCAGTCTGCTATGCCTATTGCCCAACAAGACGCTTCGTTCTACCAGAATGTTACTATTCAGAACTTAAGTAACGAGCAACAAGCGGTAATGGCTAGATTCAGTGCTCGTACGCAAGCTATCTTTAACGATCAAGCAGCCGAAAACGCCGCCCGTAGCTTGAACACCCAGTCAGAAAACGATCTAAACAAGTTCTTTACTGAGATGGCTCAACAGGTAGCGTTGTCTAACACTGAGCAAGTTAACTCCATGGAGAAGTTTAACGCTACTGCTCAAAACAATATGATGCAGTTCTTTGAAGAGTTAGGCTTAACTGCAGAAACGTTTAACGCTGAAGCTGTAAACGACATGGCAATGTTTAGTGCAGAGCAAGCCACTGATGTTGCAATGTTTAACGCTACGATGAAGAATCAGCGTGAACAGTATAACGTCAACAACCAACTTCAAATTGATGCAAACAACGTGCAGTGGCGTAGAGAAGTTAACTTGTCTAACACTGCGGCAACTAACGCTGCATTGCAGGTTGATGCTCAGAATCTATTAGCTATTAACCAAACTGCCCTGAATAACATTTGGAATCACTACGATACATTACTTAACTTTGCGTTTGAGCGTGGAGAAAATGCTCTAGATCGTGCTACTAACTTGGCTCTCGCAACCATGCAAGAAGAGATGGCAAAGCAGATTGCTGAAGCAGAATCTGACGCAGGCTTGATTGGCGGTATCTTTGAGTTTGGTTCTAAGATCATTGCATCAGACACCGGTAAATCCTTGCTACAAGCCGGTGGATTTATTGAAACATAGAGGATTATCATGAACGACTTATATGATGCTTTGCGGTTAGCAATTCAAACCTACATGAATCCAGACGAGTTAACTCCTCGACAAAAGGCTCGTTTGATGCAGACGTACGCTAAGTATCAGTACAACTACGAGACTGTAGACAACATTATGAATATAGATGTTGAAGACGACGAGGACAGCTATGAAGACCGGTAATCTGTTTGACGCTCCAATACCCGGAGAAAACTTTGCAAAAGATACTCGTGGGTACGCATGGCATCGTCCACCTCAATACCCTATGTTTGATGACGCATACGAGTACTTTGCAGAAGAAGTTCTGTCTGCCCCTAAAAAGCTAAATGTATACGCTTTTATGGCACAGAACGGGCTATCCCTAGTGGGTATCGTACAGACTATACTGATTCAGGCTGTAGGTTCAGGGAAGATATCTCCTGATATGTCTTTAATGTTGGCCGGTCCAGTGTACAAAACGCTAGGTAAGCTGATGGATTCTATAGGAATAGAATACCTTACAGGGTTTGACAGTCAAGAAACGCTACGTATTTTTGCTGAAAAGATTAAAACCGTACAGCCAAGCAAGAAGACTATAAAGCTTACAGCGGCACAAGAGGCCGAGATGGATCGCTTAAATGAAGAGATACAAGCGTTGCCACCCGAAGGTGGTTTAATGGGACTTAGCTCTTCTACAGAAACAGTAGATATCCCTACTGAACCTACCAATACAGGGTTGGTTCCTAAGATGGACGAAGGTGAAGAATAATGGGTTTAGGTATAGGTAGAGCTTTTGGTTTGGCAGTTAAGGGTACATTAAAAGGTGTATACGAGGGTGGTGTTGTTCCTGAAGAGAGAAAACGAGAGACGTACACTACAGCTGCATTAAACGCAAATATAAAGAAGGCTCTCAAGCTAGAAGACGAAAGAATCAAAGCTTCCAAAGAAGCTCGTGAAGAGATTGAAAAAGTTAAAGCCTTAGAGGGTGCGACTAACTCTTCTGGAAAAGTACTTACAGAAGTTGAACGCACTGCGGTTGTCAGACAGGCAAAAGCTATGGACATGGACGTATATGACCTCCTTGAGGAATTTGAAGTCGTAACCAGTAAAGACGCTAAGATCATACCTGGAAAGCCTGTTATTTATAAGCTAGGGCAGGTTGCTGATTTTGAAGATAGAGAAGACGCAGGGTTTTTCGCTGCAGGCCGTAACAAGCAGATATCCGAAGATGTAGCCAAACTACTCAAAGCATCTGGCGTAGAGGATGAAGTACCAATACCTACACCAAACACTGTTGAAGGTGTGAAACTTACACGTAAGCAGAAAGACAATGCATACGAAGGGTTTGAGTATGGCTCTTATACTATTAAACAAGACGGTGAATTAAAAGTCGTTGCAGGTATCTTAAACCCAGAATTAGATCCTTCTAAAGGCCGTCTATTCCTAAATACTGAAACGAACAAATACGAAGAGGTTCCTGCCGACGCTAAGTGGAACGGTACAACACCTAAGACAACTATCTCTAAACCTTTCTCACAAACTCTTGAGGTTTACAACAATTACGATGCCGGTGCCGCTAAACGTGATCCAAGACTGTCTGTAAGAGCGGCTGACTACCGAGAAGCAGTATCTGCGGGTAATACCCTTATGGAAGGTCTAGAGCGCATGTCTAAACTTGCTCTAGATGATCGGAACTACTCGTCACTTATGTCCCTTTTTGGCAGTGTCTCTAGAGGACTAAAGAACGAATTTGCGGGTTTCAATTTTGTTTTTGCCAATAACGACGTAACTGAGAACGCCGCATACGAAGCAGACAGCCTAAATATAAGAAATGCTGATGGTACTTTGAATGTTGATAACGCAACAACTTTACTAAACACATTGGGAAAACGATACAACATTTTAGAAAAAGATTTATTAAAGAAAGCTGAAGACATTTCGTCAAATAGACAGTTAATGGAAATCCAAGCGTTACGTATGGCTATTGCTGAAATTGTAGTAGACGGAGACACAAGACCTTCTGACTTTGATGTGCAGTCTCGCATGAGAGCGTACCGAACGAATGGATCTACGTCGTTCTTAAAACTTGCAAATGAAACGATTGAAAAGACGAAGACTACCCTCAACAATAGACGCAATATTGTCTCTGGTAGTGCTGCAATTAAAGCTGCAATGCTTGATCAAAATGATAAAAACTTAAACGATTTAGAAAAAGAAGCCGCAAAACGTTTTATAAATACGTATGCCCCTACGTTAGAAACTGCGTTAAAGCTCCCGTCGTTTACACAACAAGGTTTTGATACTGATCAGTTTGTAAACCCTCCAAAAAACTTAGATCAACCTATTATTGAGTTGCACACTAAAGAGGATGGAACAAAAGTTAAACGGGTAATTATGCCAGACGGTGGCTATCTACGAGATGGCGGAAAAGTACTAGAGGCACCAGAGACTATGCCAGATGAGGCAATGATGAAGGTTGCTTCCGAGTTATTGAAGAAAGAGCAAAAGTAGACATGGCTGAAGAAACTAAAACATTAAGTTTGCTTGAGCAGATGCAAGCGGAAGAAGAACGACTAAAAGCCGAAGAGGCTGCTCAAGAAGAAGGCCGAGAGGAACAGGCAAAAGAAGGTACTGCGGATATCAAGCCGATTACCCGTCAGTCTATCTACGGCGATTCAATAGAAGAATACAAAAAGCTGTCAGACGTTAAAGACGTTGCTGATGTAGTTGCCCCATTCTTAGACATTCCTTTTTTACGTCCTCCTGGAATGAAAGAAGGCGATATACAAAAGGTACAAACAGATCTTGAACGCCAGATGTCTGATATTGAAGCTACACAAGAAGCTTCTTACGAAGGAATCCTTAACCTAGACAACGATGAGTTACAAAGCTCGTGGGAGAAACTAGGCAATCAATACGGATGGGAAACTACGGTAGACAAGGACACGGGCATTAAATACTTTGTGCCACCTCCATCGTTTGCTAATAACCCCTTTCTTACCACTGGAGCACGATTTGCCAGTGAGACAGGCCGAGGTATTGCCCAGTCTCTTGGAATCGCTCTGAAGGGCTTAGGTGCGCCTGACGACGTTATTAAAGACCTAGAGAACATTGTTCCTAAGATTGAAGACGAAAGCCAAGTCGTTACAGTCGGTTCTGAGGTCATGTCGTTGCTAGCCGGTGGCGCAGGTGTATTAAAAGTATTTAACTACTTCCTTAAAAATGCTCCGAAGGCTGCAAAGTTTTTGGGTGGTGTCTTGGGTGTAGCAGGGGGTGAAGCCCTTGTTGCCACTGAAGAGACTGGCACAATGCAAGAAGCTTTTGGATTTGAAGAAAAGACGGAAGACCCGCTAGAAAACAAGCTCCGTGTGTTGATGGAAGGAATGCTCATAGGTTCTGGGTTAAGTGCTGCAGGTAAAGCAATAGACTACATCACTAAACTGTCTCCAGTAAGAGCGGTTATTGAATCTCTACCCGTTATCATAAGTGGCAGTAAGGCTCCTGCAGAGCAAGCAGTAGGTAAGACTCTTGCAGAGACTGGTGCCCGTGTAGAACGAGGTAAGAAGGGTGTTATTGGCGGTGAAGTAAGTACTGAAGAGTTACTAGAAACTGTTAAACAAATGCGTGGAAACATCCGTGAGAACTTTGAAAAGCAGACCGGCAAGAACTTTGATGATGTTGTTGAAGGACGGGTTGAAATGGACCCAGAAGACTTCAGAACAACGTTGGCAGGGTTAATAGGTCCACAGGAGTTTGGAGCGTTTGAACGGGCCGCTGTGACGGGTGCCCCTGAAATGACTGGTGTTAAGGCAGGGCAACAAGAAGCCATAGCTCGTACAGAGGCTGAAGTAGGAACTCGTGAAGCGGCTATTGAAGCAGGTAAACGTGCTCAAACAGAAGTCAGATCATCCCTAGAGGCTCAAGAAGAATTACAAAAGGCTGCAGTCACCAAGCCGTTACAGCGTCAGGTATACGAAGCGATGGATGAGTTAGATCAACTAAGAATATCCGATGCTTCACTTACGCCTAGTGGTAAGAGTTCAAAGAGGGCCACACGTCTTAAAGCAAATAAGTTTGCTAAAAAGGCTACTGAGCGTGTACGTGCCGCTTTTGTAAACGCTAGGAATACTAAAAACAAAGCATACGATGCGTATTTAGCTAAAGCAGAAAAAGTTGAGATACCAGTTCAAGAAGTACAGAGAACGATCCTTCGGGCGTTTGGTCCAGATGAAATTGCTAATATCCCCGCTAGGCTTGCCTCAACAAATCCTGCACTACGAGACACGTTAGAGCAGATACTCAGGCAAGAACGCCAGTTAGAGCAAGCTGTTGCCGCTTACAGGAAGGGCAGAAATTTAAAAGAAGGTACTGCTACTCCTGCAGGAGTTATCAAACGAATCAAAAAAGAGATTAACTACCAAGACACTGTTAAGCTGAGTAATGTAGAAACTCTGAGAGATGCTGTAGACTTTACAGCCCGTAGAGCAGTTAAACTTAGCGATGACAACTCTGTACGTGCTACAGATATGCTTAAACCTGAAATCGCAGGGTTAATTAATAAATACCTCAAGAACAACGAAGGGCTAAGTGCTCTACGTAATGACGCTAACCGGATTCATCAAGAGTTTAAAGACACCTTTTACGCAGGTATTGGGGACGATGTAGCTGACTCTGTTCGTTTTGGATACAAGATGACAGACACCGAGATGGCAGCGGCTACTGCGAAGTTTAACCAAAAGCTTAGGGGTGCTATCCGTGGAGACATTGATGATGCTAAATACGTAGACAACGTACGCAATCAAATGCCTCCAGAAACACAGGCAAGATTTGACGCTGAGATTGAAGAGAGTCTGTACAACGAAGTACTTAACGACTTGACACGTATTGATCTTACCAGTGCTGCTGCAAAGAGTGATCCTGTAGACACGGTCAAGAAACTCAATGATAAGCTAGAAGACATACTAAATAGGGATGCATTTGCGTTGCTACCTAAAGAAGTAATTACCCGTCTAAGCTCTCGCTTTGATCCTATAATCAAAAAGGCAGATAACGTAGTTGATGCGGAAGATGCACTCAAAGCCGCCGAATCAGAAATACGTAAGATTGAAGCCGAGATTGTTAGAGATCCATCGTATCAATTTGTATCATCATCAACGAAAGAGTCATCGCCACTGACAATTGTTACTCAGATACTGCGCAAGCCAAATAACTCTGAGATTATGGAAGAGCTATGGGAACGAGCCGCTAAACAGGGTGACGTACTAGATGATGGGTTGACACAGGCACAGAAAGATCTTCAGCAAGTGTTTGCCAAAGGATTGATGGACTTTGTCAAGACAGGTGACAATCTCAGTGGCAAGAACATGAAGACTGCCATTAAAGAAAACCCGGCATACAACACATACTTCCCGCCTGAGTCATCACAACGTAAGACTCTTGATATGTTAATCTCTCAAGTAGATGCTACTAAAGTGCATACAGGAAAGCTTGCTAATCTTAGTCTGGAAGAAAACTTAAAAGACTTGGAGTTATTTACACGCCGATTGATCACGTACGTTAAGGGTCCGTTGACAGAAGAAGGTAGACGGATGAACATCCTTAGAAGCTTGTACTTCAAGCTGATAGGAGGTAGAGAGCAGTTAGAGACTATTCTCCTAGAGACTGCTCTGGACCCACGTGTTGCAGATAGGATATTAAAAGAAACACAAGAGCGTTTACAGAAAGAACTGGTAGACGCAGATGACGCTTATCTGATTTCTTTAGGAAGGTACATCTTAGGGCGTTCGGGTATTGCCAGTCTTTCAGACTTCCAGAACGAAGTGAAAAGTTTCGTCATTGAAGAAGATACGCCAGAGGCTATTCCGACTGCCCCTTAAAACGGGTGATCATCTTCCTCTTCTGTAAAATCTTCTGGGGCCACTTCAATGTGGCCTTTTTTATAACTATCCCAAATTATTAAAGCTTCTACGCCATAGCGAGCAGCTAAGGCTACTGAAACTACCATAAAAGAAAGCGATATAAGAATTAACAATAAAAAATCAGCCATAGTAGTTTCCTTGTGGTTATACTATGGCTGTTATACGTAGTTAGGCTGCAATTGCAAGGTTACTAAAATACGCTGAATCAAACCCTCTGTGCCACTCTTTCCAGTAATACGTCCTTGGTTTGTACGGATTATCTAAGTTTCCCTTGTAAAAAGCAATAACACCTTGGTCAAAAGCGTACTTAGGCTGCTTTACTTTGCTCCTCGTTACCTTCATCTTTCCATCCCCAATCTCCTACCAATCCTGCGGCATTGTAGTCGGTAACCCTCTTTTCAAAGAAGTTACTCATTGAGTCTGAGCCTAGCATAGTTTCCATCCAAGGTAAAGGATTTTCTTTTACTTTCCAGTTTCCCTTAAGACCGAGTTGGATTAATCGCCTATCAGCAAGGAATCGGATATACTGCTTAACTTCTTCTGCTTTAAGACCTTGTACTGCACCCATACTAAACGCAATATCAATAATCTTGTCTTCAAGCTTGATAGCAGTTCTAAACATTTCATAGATATCTTTCTTGAAATCATCATTTACAATCCGTGGGTGTTCTTCACAAAACCTTCTAAATAACATAGCCATACCATCACTGTGCATGGTTTCATCACGTGCTGACCATTCTACTACCGTGCACATTCCAGGCATTTTACCAAAGCGTTGATAGTTAAGAAGCATAGCAAACGCACTAAACAAAGATACACCCTCGTTCAATACGCTACGTGCAATAGCCAAAGCAGTCCCTTGATGACTGTGCATATCAATGTCACCCATAAACTCTAGCTTTTCCGCCATCTGAGCTACATCTAAGAACGCTGAGAACTCTGCTTCGTCCAATCCTAATGTATCGTTGAGTAGTGCATAAGAACGTTGGTGAATGAACTCTCGTGCCGCAAAAGACGACAACATAGCTCGTGCTTCATTGTTTTTAAACTTGGGTAGATAGTACTCTAAGTAGTTAGTACCCACAGCTACATCCGTGGTAGTAAACAACTTAAGAATTTGTGTAATGTGATTCTTTTCCTCTGGGCGTAATTTATTGTTTTTCCAATGACTTACGTCAGTCTGTAACTCCAGTTCATCTTCGATCCAATGAATACGCTCGTGTTCAATTGCCATGGTCACGAACTCTGGGTACCTAAATGGTTTGTATACAAGACTTCCTTCAAGTAGCGACATAAATATTCCTATTGTTAGTTGTGGGTTGAAGAATAAAAAGCCGGTAAAGTAACCGGCCATTTAACTATTATATCCATAAATTACCTTTTGGCAATCTAATTATTTAAATATCTTATCTAGCTCTTTACGCATTCTCTCGTTGTCTTGGCGTAAGTCATTGATCTGCTTTTGCATATCTTCTAACGATGCCAAAACGTCAGTAAAGTATTGAGTGGGCGGAGAGTAATCAATGCTACAGTTAGCTATCTCTTCGTAGAACTTTGTGCGCTCTATGATGTTACTGCCCATCCCTCTTCTCCAATTCTAGTTGAATGAGTTTAGATTCTATCTTAGCGATCTTCCGAGAGTTGTGCTTTACTGAAGCCTTCAATAGTTTCATCCATAGTTTTAGTAACTTCTTTTGCAGATCTTGCATTGATGTATTTAACCTCCTGTATAGTTTCTGTAATAACTTGTAAGTCTGTGTAGAACCATTCGTTTTTATGCGTAGAAACTTTAGAGCGCAAGCATTCGTGTATGCTAGTCTCTGCGTTGTTTCTGTTATCAAATGCTTCTTGGTACTCTAGCACGTAGTCTCTGTGCGGAGAAGATGTTTGGTAGTTATTTAACCTATCCTCAGATTTTACAGCTTTACCTACCTTATACCAACCCTGCCATGCCTTGTTACTAACAACATACACATGGCCTTCTACTGTCTTGTTATCTATCTCTGTGTGGCTCCAAGCATCATCCAACGTTTTGTATCTGCCAGGTTTCCATAAAGGATGCGTCTTGTTAACTCGTTTACCGTTAAGATACATGCGGTGCTCTGCATCATAGACACGCCAACAATCTTTACACTCACCCTGTACTCCGTGGGCTTTAGTGGAGTTTTTATAAAAGTATGTTACGGGGTGTTCTACACCACACTTGTTACAGATTTTTGTTTTAGTCACGAGATACAAACCTCACCATGTCTAGGGGGATTTGATAGAAGTATTCCCCACCTGCTATGTACTTATTCGGTACTTCAACAGGAGTCAGTGTTGCCACATCCTTTGACCAAAACATCGCAGCCTTGGTCAGATTCATATTCCATATAAAGAATGTAGTAAGCGTATTGAAGAACTTTTTCTTACGTTCAGGTAGCTGTACGCTATCAAACGGGAAGTCCCCGTGTTTCCATAAAGTCTTCACCTCACACTCGGCTAACCACTGTCGTCCTTTGTGGGATACGACTAAGTCTTGAGCGTAGTCATCGGGGTTCGGAATAACCGAAAACCCCTGTGACGACAAAAACTCAATAGTTGCTTCACGAGCAAGGGCATCGTACTGTTGGTACAAGCCCCTATTGAATTGCTTTCTTAGCCCTGACAAGCTACGCATTCTCCGTCTTCAAAGTCTTTCAAAGCTTGACGCTGTACTTGTGTACCTACCTTCTCAGCAGTAACACCTGCTGACGTACGTAAATAATACAAACCTTTAAGTCCGTCAGTGTACGCCTTTTCGTGTACCAACCGATAGTACTCTTTATCTGTACCTGATGGGAAGAATACGTTTACGCTTTGGCCTTGGCATATAAACTCTTGACGAATAGCTGCGTGTTCTATTACCCAAATCTGATCTATCTCAAAAGCGGTACGGAACACTTCTTTTTCTTTGTCAGTTAAAAACTCTAAGTTCTGAACAGAGCCTTCGTCGGCAATAATCTTTTGCCAGACAATATCAGTATCCATACCGTAAGCTTCAAGCACCTTAGCTAACGCTTTGTTTTTGATAAGGTGAGCACCTGCACGAGTAAGATGGGTATAAGCATTAGACTTAATAGGCTCAATAGAAGAGCTACAATTACAGATAATGGAACTGTTAGCATTGGGGGCAATCGCCAGAAGATGGGCATTACGCATCCCCGTACCTTCCATGTCAGGAGCCTCCCCACGTTCTCTGGCCAGTTGCTGACTTGCTTGGACTGCTTCATCCTTAATGTACCTAAACATCTGGTAGTTAACACCCGTAGCTTGGATGCCCTTCCACGGGATGCCGTTATTCTGCAAGTACCCGTGGAATCCCATAGCTCCTAGACCGAGCGAGCGTTCTCTTTCAGCACTGAATTTAGCTTTTCTAAGTTCTTCTGGTGCATTGTCGATAAAGTATTGGAGTACATTGTCAAGGAATCTAACCAAGTCTCTAACCATTGGTGTTCCTTTCCAGTCGTCGTACTTTTCGAGGTTGACGGAACTGAGGCAACAGACTGCTGTGCGTTCTTCACTTGTTGGGAGGTGGATTTCATTGCAGAGGTTAGAGCCATGAATGCGCAATCCAAGTTTTCTTTGGCTTTCCGGTAAGCCTCTGTTGGCTGTGTCGATAAAGTTAAGGTAAGGACTGCCAGTTCGGAACCTAGTTTCAAGTATTCCGTGCCAAAGCGTTCTAGCATTGATTGTATCTCTTGTAGTTCCGTCATGAGGGTCTCTAAGTTCCCAGTTTGCGTTTGCATATACTTTCTCCATAAATTTATCGGTGATATTCACCGCATTAAAAATGTTAAAACATTTCCGATTGAAGTCTCCTCCAGTCGGTTTTTTAAAGCTAATAAACTCAACAATGTCAGGATGACTGACATCTAGATAAGCCGCATAGCTACCTTTTCTAGTACGCCCTTGCTTCCAAGCAGTCATACCAGAATCGATTACTTTAAGGAACGGGAGTGGTCCCGGTGCTTTATCACTAATACCACGTACGTCAGACCAGTGCCCGCCAACACCACCACCCTTTACAGAAAGCCAAGCAACCTCTTCAGGGTGGGTAATAAGGGAATTAAGATTGTCACCAATGTAAGATAAGAAACAACTAATAGGCAAACCCTTACTGGAGCCTTTGTCACTTGGAGCATTACTAAGGACAGGACTAGAGAACATAAACCAATTAAGTGAAGCATAATCGTAAATACGTTGAGCAAACTCGTAGTCCCCATAACAATACGCCTCCGCAGCCCTCGCATACGCTTCTTGTGGGGATTCCTCCCACGGAAGCATGTAGTAATCTTTCATGAGGGCCATACCCTGTACGGATATTAGGGAATCACGTGATAGGTCAATCTTAACTTTCACTGGCCTGTTCCTTGTAAATGTTGTAAGTCTTGTTAAAAATGTGACGAAGTTCTTTCGCCGCTTGTTCTTCTTCTGCTGAGAGTTCATTGGCTTCTACCATACGTAACATCTCTTCAGTGAACCCGAGTAGTTTGACCAGTTGACCTTCTGGCAACTTAATCTTAATCATCTTGCGAGTCAAAACGAAACTCCCCTCTAGCAATCATACGATCTATAATTGAATCTAAGTACCACTTCGCTTTCTCTAGGTCTTCACGGCCATTCTTGAAAGGAGCACGAGTAACATACTCCCACGCAGTCATCCACTCGTGTGCGTCTTCGTACGGCATGACAATACCATCTGTCATAAGTTTTTGAAGCAACGCAATGCGTACGTCCTTAACTTCTAATCCGTCACGTAAGATATAATGCTTAGGAGAGTTAACCATATCCACTGCAGTAGCACGGTTGTTTTCATCTATTACAACGGACATAGTATCCCCTGTATCTAAATCTGTCAGCGTAATTACATCGTTTTCGTATTGTGCATTTACTGTTTCAAAAAAAGATTCGTAATCATCCTTAGACATCATGCTTCTCCTTTCGTATCCATACTTAATAGCTCAAGCTGTTCATCACTCAAGTTATCGTAGTATTCTTGATCGGTTTTATTAACTATAAAGTCATAGGGTCTATTACCCTTCTGTAAATACTTAACACCTTCTGAAAGTATGTTGTCAACATCGGTTTTTAATAGACTAATCATTCCCGCCATAAAAAGTGTCAGTATCTCGTTGTTGTTAAATTCGTTGGTTTCATCTTCTGGGTATATGCCACATGTAAAGCACGGTATTCCATCATCGTCTAACCGCATACGAAAAAACGCCTCGCCTTGCTCCAAGTCAACAGGTACTCTACTCATCAAACCACTCCTCTGGTATAAGTTTATCTGCGTACAGAAAGCCGTGTTTAACACACCAATCCGCATAGGATGTTTTAGAACCTTTACGAATCTTTGCTTTAGAATTGGAGAATACAAATCGTATATCATAATCTGTTTGCTCCTGTATCCATAGGTGCTTCTTGCGATCTTCTAAGGTGAACCGGCCTTTTGTTTCAACCACAATACCATTAGGCAAGATAAAATCAGGAGTATACGTTCGATTAATAGCGGGTTGTATAAAGCTAATTCTTGAAGATGAGTCTTCGTATTTAACACGAAGACCCCGCTTTTTGATTTGATCAGCAACAGTTTTTTCCAAGCCAGATCTATATCCATACTTCTTGGCCGCCTTACTGAACGTCATCGGTATACACCGTGTAGTATCGCCAAGGCTTATTCTTAGCTTGAGAAGCCGCTACTTGTCTATACTGCAGGGTAGGCCAACATTTAAACTTGTAATCGCAGTACATACATTCCTTAGCAATATATTTATTGCCTGTAGGTTTACTGCGAAACGTCTCTTCTATCTCATCAAAGCAACGCTCAAAGTCTTTGTCAGTCGCAATGTAGTTAATCGTGTCTTTAATAACGCCTTTGTATTCTTCACTGTAAGAGTTGTCTGCTTCAACAAACTTCCACTCTCCAGTAGATTTATTGATTACAATCCACCCACCGAAGGGCATTCCACTAGCGTTAGCGTAGCCGAAGCCCTGAGCGACATACCCAAATGAATCGTCGTTCTTGACATCTTCAAAACTTTTGAATTTATGCTCAAAGGCAAAAGGAGAAGCGGATTTGATATCCCAGACTTTGCCGTCGATGACTACATCATATTCGCCCTGGATGGACACATCGTCATCAAAAGTAAGCTCTACCTTTCCGTGGTAGGATTCTACTGGTATACCCGCACTTCGCATCAAAAGCAAGGACAAGACTTCAATTGTGTCACCGAGCAACATTTTCATAATAAAGTCGTACGAAAACGCTTGTCCTTCTTCTGGATGATTCTTTTGAAACCACAGTTGACAGCGAGGTCTTCCTGCGTTTGACATGCGTACAGTAAAGTTGCGTTCATTATCTCTAGTGAACTGTTTAACTAACGCATTCCGGAAGTCCTCACACGCTTGATCTATCAGTGTATCATCAACGGGGGGAGCTTCCCCCGCTGACAACTTAGACAGGTACTCACGTATCTGAACCTCGTATTGATGAGGTATTTCAGACATTAAGATGCCTCATCAAAATCAGAGTCTAGATAGCCTTCTACTTCAGCAACTATTTTCTCATCGTTAGAGTCTGATTGCTTTGAACGTAAAGCATCATTGTGTTTACCAATAATTCTCTTGTTCTCAGCGTTAACTGTTTCTAATATTTTGGACATAAATGCAAAGTCTTCACCAGTGATTTCACGGATGTTAGACATGTCTGGGTGCATCTCAATAACAAAGTAATTGACAGAACCCCGCTTCTTACGAACAGTCTTAATTACACTCTCAACCTGTGTGAACTTCAGACGCTGAGACTTAGTTGCTTCTAAAACAGCATTAAAGGCCATGAAGCTTCCGGTTTTCATGCGGAACAGGCAAGGTACATCCTTGACCTCAGCCTTTGTTCCATCTGCCAAAGTAGCGTCTGCAATCGTGACAGTAGAGTACAAGTAGCGGAAGCACGTAACACTACGCCACTTCTGCTGTGTCTCTTCATCCATTTCACGAAGGTCTTTCGACACTGGCTTACCACAGCGTACCCCGCCTTGCTCATCAATAGGCTCGTCACCCGCACGATGGATGATAGTCTTATTGACTACCGCCTCTGCTACAGGATCGTAGTTAAGGTACTGCATATAGTCAGCATATACACGTACACGAACATCCTTGCCGTATACTGTGCCTGTTGACAACGTAAGAGCAAACGCTCCTTTCTTTAGTTCGTTGCCTTTATCGTCTTCCTCTTGATAGTTTACTTTTAAGATAGGTAACAAGTTTCCTGTGGATTCCTGTTCGTCTGACTGTGGCTGTTGCATACCCATTGCAGCCAATAGTTCGTTTTCAGACATTCCATTATATAGTGCTACTTCATTCATAAATAACATTTCCATTTAACCAATTTGATCCACTCTTTATCTCGATGGCGAGTGGAATTACCATATCATAATTGTAACGCACTGATACTTCATCTGCAACATTTTCCATCGCATCAACCAAAATATCTTTTATTACATCTTTCTCGCCTGGATACACATCCACAACAATAGAATCATGAACTGTCAGTACAAGTTTAGATTTGACACCTGCGCTACGCATTAACCTAGATGCACGAATACACGCAATCGGTACGATATCTGCGGTAGCAAACGATTGTACTGGGTAGTTAACAATCTGTGTTGCATAGCTGATTCTTCCGTTAGACTTACGTTCTACGTTGGGCCAGAAGAACTGTCGTCCTGACGGCAGGGTGACTGTTCCGTCTTTGAGCACTCCTCGCTTGAGTATGTCGTGCCAGTTTGAGAGTCCTTCGTAGATGTTGAAGTATTCTTTGAAGTACTGTTGAACATGTGGAGCCTCCTGCGCCCCCTGACCGCCGTAGAGCGGCGCAAACGTATAAGCCTTCGCCTGTTGCCTTTCATTCTTAGTGATCTCCGTTATAGGCTTCTCATTAATGATGGCGGCAGTCTGCTTGTGTACATCCTTACCCGTCATGATGTCATCATATATTTGACCATCTTTAGACAGTTCACCTGCTACACGAAACTCTAGTCCACTGAAGTCAGCTTCCATAATCTCACCGCCTTCAAATCGAGAGACGACACATTCACGGATAGGGAACGTACCGCCTCGTGGCTGATTCTGGAAGTTAGGGTCTGATGAGGATAACCGGCCAGTCGCAGTAATGCACTGGTTAAAGGTAGTGTGCAGTATGCCGTCACTGCGTGTATTACGTCTCATACCACCACAGAAAGACGACAGGTAGACGTTTAGTGCATTCAGCCTACGCATACCTTGCAAGAACTCTACAGCGTCTGTGTAGCCCTTACGTTGAGCCTGACCGAGTAGAAACTGAAGTGTTGTTTTATCTGTAGAGAAGCCGGTGGCAGCCACATCACGCACAGTAGAAGGTACAAGCTTAAACCCTGCAACACGATCTGTAGGGCTGTAACATACTCCTGCACCATTACATATTGGACATTTTGTACGATTCTTGTACGGCTTACCATCCTTCTTGATCTTCTGCGTAGACCCGATGCCATTACAGGGTGTACACCGTTCAGCTTTTGTGCGATACACAAGACTGGCGTTATCTTTTACAGCCTTAGAAAACTCTTTGGGGGACATGCGAGGACGAGGTAAAGGCTTGCCTGCCTTGTTTAATCCAATGTTAAATACTTCACGCCACTTATCACGATCAGAAATTCTACGTGAGTAAATGACTTCCGACAATTGAAACGGGCTGTTCAAGTTGATTGGGGTATCTCCCATAACTGAACTTGCTAGCTCATACAGGCGAGTCTGTAGTTCATTGCGCTCAATGGTGAACTTATCTTCTACCTCATTCAGCTTGTCCATCTCAATATAGATGCCGTTACGTTCCATCTCTAGCAACACAAGTAGCATCTCATTCATCATGTCACGTACTTTACGCAAGCCGGTGAACTCAGGCTTACGGTAGTCGTGTAACTGTGATTCGTACACTTCAAGACATGAGGTTACGTCGGCACGTCCATACTCCTCTACAATGCTTGGGTCCATTGCTTCGTACCCAATGCCTTTCTTAAATGTCTGCTCCATCAGGTCAGACCGCTTCAGTGTCACCTTACGTCTCTTAGCAGTCTCTTCCAATGACAGCAATGTCTTTTGACCACGAGCCAGTATGTATTCCCCAATCATAGTGCAGTACACGTCACAGTCCACTTGGAATCCTGACTCAGTCAACCACAGCAGATCGTACTTGGCATTGTGGGCTACCAGTAAATCTGCTTCATGTATAGCTCCTTGTACAGCTTTATGACCTATACGTGAATCAACGTCCAAGTCATTATGCTTAAAGAAATAGTACTCTCCCTGTTCTTCACCGAGCCACTGAAACCCACAAGACACCAGATAGTTATCTGGATTGAACGGACTATTGTCTAATCCCTTCTCTGCCTTCTGGACTGTTGTTTCTACGTCTAGTGCTAGAACCTTCATCAGTCTACATACCTTGAAAGTTTAGGTTGAATCTCACAAATTACTGTGCCGTGCCATCCGGTAATCTTGTTCTTACCGACTGTCAAGTGGCGGGTGTAGTCTGGCTCATCATCAATACCTGATGTGTCATGCTTACCAATACCGATGATGATGTCTGCCTCAGCAAACTTACCTGTCTTACTACCCTCCATCTCTGATGGATTAAGTCGTGTGTTTCCTTCCGCATCCGCACTGGCCTGACTGATTGCAATGAGTGCCGTGTTGTGCCGTTTGGCAATCTCACGGGCTTGGGTGTAGATCTCTCGCAGTTTTTCATCGGTACGGCTAAAGTTACCAAAGACCTGTACCTTATCTAGCTGATCTACTACAAGTATATCTGGCTTGTGGTTCTCACAGTACGCATCAATCTGCTCGATAGACACACCCTGTGCATCGTACATATTGACGTTGTCATGAATGATACGCCATTCGTTAGCAACAAACTTAGGGTCTTCGTAAATCTCTTCTTTCGTCACACCGGTAAATGAAGACATAGCACGTAGCATTGTACGTGATGCTTTCTCTTCGTTGACAAAGGTATGTACGCTTGCACCTTGTTCAGCAAACCCTTCTGGTCCATAGCACAGGGACACATGGGCTGCGGTCTTACCTGTCTCTGGTCTTGCAAATAAGATCATCAGTTCACCACCGGCAACCCCTGGAATCTTATCCCTCAGTGCTCTGACATTGAACGTCCATCGGGTATCGTCCTCTGTCTCTTTGAGCAATTCAAACACATCTTTAGTACATGGTTTGATATCAATCTGAGGTGTGAAATCTTCACTTGTCTTCTCAATAAGTCTCTTAATTGATGAAAGATCATGGATCAATCCGTGGGATATCTGCGTTCCAATGTTAGCAATATCCCTACCAATTTCTTTCTTCCAGACACGAGACAGTACTTCTTCCGCAACAGAAATAGAAAGAGGGGTAGCCTCCGCCAACTCACGTAGTAATATTCGTATATTGTCTTTCTTCGCACGTGTCTCTGCGGGGTTATCGACTTCGTAAATTTCAGCCACATCTTGAGGAGTAATGTCGTCATCAGTTATCTCGTGTGCTCGTACTATGCTTTTGTAGATGGGTTTATAGTCCGAATCATCAAACATTGAATTTCGGACTCTGTGCTTATTGCTTTCATAAAATTCTTTATTTAGTAGAAGTTGAATTAGTTCCTTGTTCATCTATATCTCCCTTTGACTTTTTGCCAAATATCCTATCCCAATTGTCAGCGAACTTTTTGTCATCCACTGGGCGTTTCCAATCTCCCTTTCCGTACGCAGGGCTATTCTTCTTCTTGGGCATACCACACCTCATCAAAATCATAGGGTTCAAGTTCAGACGCAGGAAGGAATTCTGCAAGAATTAAATCGTATGCTTCAATGCGTCTACTGATCTGGAAGGCGTCTTCCTCTGGATCATTCAGCACAAAGATAGAACGTTTACCTCCTGCCTTTGTATCTTCATAATCGTCAATCATTCTCTCACGAGATTCTAGTAATCTAGGCACGAGATAGTGTTTATCTAACTCGTCCTTTAAGTTATGAATTATTTCATCGGGGACTTCAATCTGTTCAAGAATTTTGTTTAAGTTCATAATCTTCTCCTGTTCTGCATCATTCTTGTGGATCACTGCCAGGATACACGTACTCAACTACATTGTAGTTTTTTATTGCATCTTCTAAGGCAGCACAATGAACAGCCGCAGGTATTGGTTTATCCTGCTTAGGTGCAAGGTCATCCATCATTGACTTCCACTTATCATACCCAAAGGTATCGTCTGCCATGTCAGCTTCATTAGCTAGGAAGCAAGCCCACAAGTAAGCGCACTCGCCAGTCAATCCAATTTCATACCCGTATGGGCGTTCAACGTAAGGTACTTTACTCATTTCTTTTTCTTCCCATAAAACTTCATCCAACAATCAGCGCAGAGATACTGAGGCTCATCGCCTAACTTTGCATCTGCTTTCTTATTGCAGTGATCACATTTAACTTGCTTTTGCATTACTACCTCCCCAAGGTTTAGTAATCATCCAGTGGCCTAATGGTACAGGACCACTCCACTGAATTTCAAATGGGTCTTTAGTTGTCCTACCACCAACCCGTTCGGTTCTCTTCTCTAAGCCTAGCTTGTCTCTGTTCCTGCATAGAAATTGTGTAATAGCACTAGGTCTACGCTCCAGTATGACGGCTATCTTGTTAGAAGACACACCCTCTTTCCAGAGTTTAACTAAGGTGTCTACATCTTCTTTAGTCCAAGTACTTTGTGGCATTAAGTTCTCCTTTGGTTAGTAAGGAGGGATAGCTTGAAGGATACGGGTAGGGTTTGTCAACACATAAAAAAGCCCCTCACTAGGAGGGGCATCCACACAACCAACTACTTGGTAAGCAATGACCTCACAATATCGGGAGTAAAATACTTGAGGTCATCTGTTAAGAATAATAGTTCAGTTGGTACGTAGTCGTCAAGCCTTTTCTGTAATTTAATTGCCTTCTGGGATGCATCTGCATCTAAAGCCACAATAACTTTGTCAAAGACACGGAGTTGCGTAATGTGATGATCAGACAGTGATGTTCCTAACAGAGCAACGCCTGTGTAGCCAGACGCAAACACAGTACAAGCACTAGCACAATCTTCTACCAATACGGCAGTTCCTTTCTTATCCCCACACACAAACATGAGATCTTTCCTTCTGTCGTAACGCTTCCATTTAGGTAAAACACCTTTTGTCAGTGCCCTGCCGACTGCACCAAGTATCTCTTTGTTATCATCATAGATTACAAACACACAACGATTTTCTGCAATGTCGTACATGACATGAGCATATCCTTGATCTATTGCATACTGGATGTTTAATTGATCTATGTAATCTCTGCATACCTGTCTATCAAAGCATGGAAACACTGTGTCAGGTAGGCGTAAAGGTGTATTTTGATGGGAATTGTCTGGGGTTTCACCGTTAAGGAATGCCTCGATACTGGCAATACTTCTACGTACAACCTTAGCTCCTTTAGCACCACAGCTTGCTTTGTAGCAGTTGTACAAAATTTTACCATGTTTGCGGGACACAGTGAAAGTCTTGTAGCCTCCACATAGGGGACATGAAACCCGCTGCGTCTCATCATCACGAATATCTAGATCAGATATAAATTCTTGTAGATTCACTATTGACTTCTCCCAACACACTAAACTATAGTGCGTACACTACCTGCTGTTAAGCAAACCGTCAAACAAAAATCTTGTACACCTTAAAATAGAAGCTAAAAATCTTGTACACCCTATAAATATAAGCTATCAAGCATTTAAGCTTTACACCTATCTATAGAAATTATCTATCATACTCATAGACATGAGCTATCTACCACAGCCATCCAGGCTAAAGTCTAATAGACTAAAGTATAATACTAAACGATCTTAGTACCCCTTAGACTTCACCTGTCGCTAACACAAAGGGAGAACGACAATGATTGAACAGAAGTGGAAACAACAAGCAACTGACTTCTTAAAAGGTAAGACAGTTAGTGCCGTACGTTATATGTCAGCGCATGAGGCTGAAGAGAATATGTGGGATCAACGTCCATTAGCTATCTTCTTTGATGATGGATCGTTTATCATTCCTATGTCTGATGATGAAGGTAACAATGGTGGATCGTTGTATACATCCTCAGAGGAATTACCAATCATACCGGTGATGTGATGGCTTACGTAATAATACTTGTAATCGTGATTCTCATTAAATTAGCAATCGGGAGAAACTAAAAATGAGATATGTGTTTAAAGAAATCCCTAACACTGATGAGGGTAAGCTTCTTCTCAAATTGATGAAGAAGTATTTCAATCGTGACACTTACACTATGCGTGTTCGTGGTCAGTACATGAACGATGAAGCCAAGAAGAACTGGCGTAAATATGAGATGGGACAACCCATCAAACTGTCTACTCACTTACGTGTTTACATAGAGGAGAAGTAACATGGCAACATTAGTAATGAACAATGGCAAACCATATATTGAAGACGTATGGAATCTAGACGACTTCCGCAATGTAGCTGAAAGGTCTGATACTGAAGACTTCACTGATGAAGAATTGATTGAAGCAATGGAGATGGTGGTTGATAACTTTGATGCTAATTACGGCATCACATGGAGCACTGTAGAGTCTGCTCTTGACTGGATAGTGTGGGAGCGTAATCGGATTGAGGAGTCACAAGATGCCTAATAACACAGATGTTCGTGTGTACATTGATCACACAAGTAAATCCCGTATTGATGATATGGAAAATATCTTCAGTAATGGTTATCCATTTAATATGATCATCCCAATGCCTGACGATATCTTACGCCACAATCTTACGGCTGAGGATCGTGCAAAATCTGAGGGACGTAATTGGTACGATTGGTGTGTTGCGAATTGGGGTACAAAGTGGGATGCGTACAATGTTAGTGTACAGCGTTTGTCCGATACATCTCTGTACGTGATGATGGAGACAGCATGGTCACCACCGATTCCAATCTTTGAGAAACTGGTTGAACTAGGCTTTGATGTGTCTGCCTATTACTTGGATGAAGGGTATATGTACATCGGTCAATTTGAGTGTGGTGAAGATTTTTACTTTGACGTGAATGAGGAAACTCCCTACAATCTCATTGATGAGTTTGGAATTGAGTTTAATGAGGAGTGTTAAGAATGTGTACTAAGCCATTGAATGTATTGAGTTTGTTTGACGGTATGTCATGCGGACGAATTGCGTTAGATCGTGCGGGTATTCCAGTTAATGCCTATTACGCATCTGAGATTGATAAGTATGCGATTGAGATCGCCAAGAAAAATTATCCCGATACGATCCATCTTGGTGACGTACGTGGTGTGAAGGGTGATGACTTGGCATCCATTGATCTGTTGATTGGTGGATCGCCATGCCAAGGCTTTAGCTTTGCGGGTGGTCAGTTGAACTTTGATGATCCTAGATCTCAGTTGTTCTTTGAGTTTGTCCGTCTCAAGAATGAGACACAACCCAAGTACTTTCTCTTGGAGAACGTCAAGATGAAAAAGGAGTCTGAGGATATCATCTCTGAAATGCTTGGCGTGAAACCGATTGAGATCAATTCTAATCTTGTGTCGGCTCAGAATCGTAAGCGTCTGTATTGGACTAACATTAACTTTGATTGGAACATTGAAGATCAAAACATCAAACTGAAGGATATCATTGAGCATGGCATTGTGGATCGTGACAAGTCCCACTGTTTGGACGCTAATTATTGGAAGGGTGGAAACCTTACTTCATACTTTGAAAAGCATCGCCGTCAGTTGGTGTTTAGCGAGGATGGACTATGCCATGTCGGTATGGCTGATGTGAATGGGTACGATCTGATGAAGCGTGTCTACCATGTGGAAGGTAAAGCACCGACACTTAATGCATGTACTGGTGGTAATCGTGAACCCAAGATCGCAATGGATGAAAAGGTATGGCGTAAGCTCACACCATTAGAGTGCGAGAGACTACAGACTGTACCTGAAGGATACACTGAGGGTGTGTCTAATACGCAACGATACAAGATGCTTGGCAATGGTTGGACGGTAGACGTGATCTGCTGTATCTTTAATGGCCTACGTAATGAGGAGAACTTACAATGTGTAGCATAACTGAAATGGCTGAGAACTTACGTGAAGCGACTGCCATGTTGAGTCGTAATTCTGAATTAATGTCCCATCGGGATCTGATTACTTCACTCAAGATGGTTGAGGCTCTGTCTAGTGTTCTGAAGGATGAAGTAGATGAGATGACCCACATCAATGGATTGCATGAATTCTACCTTGCAAGATCAGAACACATTGATCGTCAGGATGGGTTGTACATTGAACTAGAATAGGATTATACTTCACTCACACAATAACTGAATGGGAGTTCACATTATGAATCTACGTAAGCGCAATGCGATTGTTAATGCTCTGACCAAAGCGGGTTGGGGTGCTGTCATCATGACCGATTGGGAACGTGATGGTGATCTTGCAATTAACTGTGAGGAGTATGTTGATGGTAAAGGTATGGCGGGTGATTACTACGCCTTTGATACTCCTGATACTGTTCTTTATGACGACTTCGGTACTAATCTTGAGATTGAGAAAATCTTGAGTAAGTATGGGTGCTATGCTGAATGGTATAACACCGCTGTAATTTCTGTTGCTGTTAAGTAGGGGGTGAACCATGACTAACTTTGAATCTTATAAGCATACTGTTGATAGCATCTGTAGTTTCTATTTTGAATTGGATGCGGATGAAATGAATGGTGCTTGTAACCTAGATGAAGTTCTAGGTTGGGCAAACTACGATGGTTTCTACCATTCTGTTAAGGCGTACATTGAAGTGAAGTATCCTGAAGTCTATCAAGCGCATTTCGCATGGGAGGATGACTAATGAATAATCCATACAGCACATATGTGTTTCAGTACATCAACGACTATGAACGTGATGCGGGTTTCAAACTGGAGCATGGTGAGATTGTAGAGTTTTCTGCGTTGGATGAACCAAGAGCATGGGATGAATTTGAAGCTTGGGCGAAACTTAAAGAGGAGCGTGTTGAGCTAGTAGAAATCATAGAGGTGTATCGTGATGAATAATATCTCAACCATTATCTTAATTCGTGAATTGGATCGTAGACTGTCTGATTGGAATAATGATCCTGATCCTCAGTACGATGGGTGTTTCGCCTATCTGTCAAAAGGTCAGACCAAGATGCTAGAATATAGCGTACAAGCTGTTTTGGCGAAGTATTCTAAAGCAGTTATTGAACGGGTGATCAAAGATGATCCTGATTTAATGGAATTGTATGGAGACCAATTATCATGAGTCGTACGCAAACATTATTTGAATACGTGACATCAGGTGACTATCGTGATCCTGACGCACCTACAGTCGCTGTAACCACAGAACTATTGGAAACAGCAGTTGAGTATCACATTGAGAACTTGTCCGCTTCTGAGCGCAGAGAATTGCTAGAGAACTATGTGTATGAACAGTGTGTAGATAATTGGCTGAAGCATAAGAATGCTGATTATGCTCAGAGCATTGTTCAGGAGTTTATTGATGATCATCAGCCCGAATACTTTGGTGATTAAAATCTTGTACACCATTAAAAGCTATAGGATAAAAATCTTGTACAACCTATAGAAGCTAAACCACAAATTTGCTCCCTCATTTCCCCGCCATCGTGCGGGGTTTTTTTATGTGTACGCACCCCCTCCCGCCCCGATTTTGCCCTGGATGAGAATCGTTCGCATTACGATTACGATTTGCAATGTAATAAAATTTCTCAGTTGAAACCGATAGCAGCGGACAATCGAGTCTAGGTTTTTGATTGGTTTTTACTATTACAAATCTCTACCGATTGATTGGTATACTGTGCCTACGCCAACAATGGCGGGTTTCATTAAACGGGAGTAGATGAAAATGGTTACAAAAGAACAAAAGAAAACAATGTCCGAAATTGCCAATCTGATCTGTCAGGCTCGCAATCTAGCGGACGAACTACAGTCGGAATTGTTTGAGTCTGATTTGGATGATCTGTCTTACTTTTTCCAATATGACGTACAGTTTGAATTGGAAAATATAGAAACAGCAGTAGACGAAAAACTGGAATCTCTTTCTGCTGATGACTCACAGTTTATTGATCTAGGGAGTAAGTAAAATGAATATCGTTAAAGTATCCAAGATGTCCGGTAAGCTTTCAGGCATTCCGGCAATCAACACGAACACTGTCACGAATGAGTTCTGTATCAAAATGAAAGATACGGACTCAATTTGTGGTTCTTGCTATTCGCATCGCATGTTGAATACCTACCGGAAAAATTGCCAACCGGCTTTTCAGTTCAACTCTGACATATTGAGTAAATCCGTTTTGATAGAGGATTTTCTACCGGTTATCAATTCCGCATTCTTTCGCTTTAATGGCCATGGTGAATTGATTAACATGACTCATTTAATCAATCTGGTGAATATCTGCAAAAAGAATCCGCACACTAATTTTGCTCTTTGGACAAAACGAAAGGATCTTATTAATAAATTGTTTAAGTATTCCGATTCGTATCATCCACCAAAGAACATGATTTTGATCTATTCCAATCCCAAGATAGATTGCGTACGGATTGAACCACCTAGATACTTTCACAAAGTATTTAATAACGTTTCGCATGGTGGGTACAAAAACGAAAACTGTACCGGTCAAAAATGCATGGAATGTTTGGCCTGTTACAAAAAGGATTCTGGTATTGATTCAATAATTGAGAGAGTGAAATAGTATGTTTAAAATCTGGTTACCGATTATCGGTTGGTTTTTGTATGTAACTGTCTTTTGGATTGTGATCGTTATTTAACCTGTAAATCCTTCCCTCTTTGCCCGTCTTTATGGCGGGTTTTTTTATGCCTGTTTTAACCTGACAACAGGTAGGCTTTTTTGTGTACACATTAAACAACACACCACAACAATACCAAAAAATCATATTGCATAAGTTTTGTGTATTGAGTTGTCGGCTGCAGGGAGTCCATAAATAAAACCAATTGATACCAGGATTCTAATAAATTTTAACTATGGGTACGATTACCCAACAGCTAACCAATAAACAAAACCAATCGGGCATATCAAACGCTTGTGAACACCAATAAAAGCAGAAGAACAGCAAACAAAAGAGATTTTTTTAAAAATCGCACCAAGAAGCCGAGCGCAAGCGAGAGCCTTGCCCGTAAGGGTATGTGACAGGTGGGGGTATAGGGATAGGGGTATACCACGTATACAACGGATAGGAATTTAAGGTAGTCAGATTTTAGACAGATTTTAAGCCAGTACTGTGACTAATTACTGCTGTTTAGTCATTGCGTACAAAGCCTAAGTACACACTACGGAGCGTAGCGTAGTAGCGGGGTCAAACGTACTAAGCTATAGGTATAGCCTCTGGAGTAAGTTTGAATAACCGGTTTCGGTAAAACTTGTTATATCCACATTTTGTCTATCGTCAAGACTTGTATCTATAGTTATTTTCTATTAGACTAATAGTTCCCAATTAACAAAGGGTATCGCTATGACAAAGGAATAATACATTGGATAACAAACGGCCTAGCTCTGAGCATTTCTTAGAGTATTTTTACGATTACGTAGCAAACGAAAAAACCCCAGACATGAATATGCTCCCGCACTCTGACCTATTCTACATACGTGCAGCCCTAGAGCATAAGTTCTCACCAAGACTATTTACAATGGAAGAAATACGTATATTAGTTGAACAAATTTACAATATAAAATACCCCAGACCATCTAAAAAATTATTGTGAACTATTGACAAATTATCGTTTGTGCCTATACCACCGCCTATAGTACCACTAAAGGTTTTCACTTTTACTATTATTAAAAGAGCTTCACAGTGGTTACTCAACTTGTAGGCGGAGTATCTAGTGTCGGTGCAATACCGGCCTCCGCCTGCTACTTTTTTATAGAGAGGAATTTAAAATGGCATATTGTCCAAGTTGTCCAAACAAAGCAGGTTGTAAGGCTGCAGGTAAGTGCGCTAAGACTGGTAAGAAATTAGCAATGAACGCAGGCGGTATGGCTAAGAAGAAGCCTGCTGTTAAGAAAGCTTACGGTGGAATGGCTAAGAAGAAGAAGTAATCTGAATGACCATTGCAAGAGATAGTCGTACAAAAAGCTACATTGACGATGCAACCGTAGACGGTACTGCAGTTACTTTGTACACCTGTCCTTCAAATTGTAAGACACACATGTCTTTATTGTACATAGGTAACAGTGGGACAGCCGCTTCAGATATTCAAATAAGTTGGTATCGTGCAGAAGATACAGAGACTCACCAGATCATCGCAGGTAAGAATTTAGTGGTAGGTGATTATGTACAGTGGTCTGGTGCATTTATTGTATTAGAGCCGGGTGACAACATTACCTTTACTCCCAGTGCAACGGGTGGCGGTGCAACTCCTCATATTGACTGTTTTTGTACAGTAGAAGAATTCTTCCTACCACAGCAAGCAGGACGAGTGTAATGAAAAAGAAACACCCCATGAATGCTGTGCCGATGGCTAAAGGCGGAACAAGCAGAGTCAATGAATCTGGGAACTACACTAAACCAGGAATGCGCAAAAGCTTATTCAACTCCATCAAAGCAGGTGGTAAGGGCGGTAAGCCCGGTCAGTGGTCAGCTAGAAAGGCACAAATGCTTGCCAAGAAATACAAAGCTAAAGGTGGCGGCTACAAGTCATGAAGAAGCCACAACAAAGTTTAAAGAACTGGACAAAGCAAAAGTGGCGTACCAAGAGTGGCAAACCTTCAACACAGGGTTCAAAGGCAACCGGCGAGCGGTACTTGCCAGAGAAGGCTATCAAGGCACTTTCTCCGAGCGAGTATGCCGCTACTACGAAAGCCAAGCGGAAAGCTACCAAGGCGGGAAAGCAAGTTGCCAAACAACCAAAGAAGATTGCAAAGAAAACTGCGAGATATAGATAATGGCAACTACTAAAGATGTTGAACGCC
>Ga0255753_1001310_pt1 | contig 30190 bp, 31 predicted proteins | sample 041ome_10_FD_179953 | JGI IMG/M metagenome (GOLD analysis project Ga0255753, IMG submission 179953) | Coastal salt marsh microbial communities from the Groves Creek Marsh, Skidaway Island, Georgia - 041412US metaG (version 2) | ecosystem: Environmental > Aquatic > Marine > Intertidal zone > Salt... | reverse complement strand
TGCCAAGAGATTTCATAACAGCTTCTTTTCCTGCAAATCTAGCACCTAATCTTTTGGATGGATCGTTAAATCTATTTGCATAGATTATTTCATTTTTTGTGAAACATCTTTTTTCAAACTTAGATTGATTTTTTTCTAAAAGTTTTCTAACTCGATTTAGATTAACTTGGTCGACTCCGACACCAAATATACTTGTCATTACAATTCTATCTCGACAAGGACATCGCCTTTATTTACAGGCTGACCTTTTTTAATATTAAATTCTTTCACTACACCATTTATGGGAGCCGTTATAACATTTTCCATCTTCATTGCTTCTAATACAAAGAGCGAATCTCCTTTTTTAACTTTCTTACCTTTTTTTGTCATGGTGTCCATGATTGTGCCCTGCATATTTGCAGTTATTATTCCTGGATTCTTAATACTTCCTGTTAAATCCATACCAATTTTTTTTGGTGGTTGCGGGGCAAGTGTAGGAGAACCAGTTTCATCAAGCGATATGTTTACTTTACTAGGTCGATCAGAGCTTATTTCCTCTTCAACTTCTTTGATTTTGAAATTTTCCTCTAAGAACTTTACGTGAACTCGTCCTTCTTTAAATTCTTTTGTTTTAAGAACATCAGATAAAACATTGATAGTTGTTGGGATTCCACCAACAATATATTCTTCTAGGCAACGTTGACCCTTAGACAATGCTTCCTCTCTAGACACACCCCAAACAATTAACTTGGCAATTAAATTGTCATAAAAGTGGGAGATTGCTGTTCCAGTCTTTACCCATCCATCAACACGAACCCCGTTTCCCATTGGCTCTCTATATTCTGTGATTGTTCCAGGGGTAGGTAAAAAGCTATTAGTTGGGTCTTCGGCATTGATTCTAAATTCAATACTGTGCCCTCTAGGCTCAACTATAAAATCTTCTAGTGAATTCCCCAGTGCTATTTTTATTTGCTCTTTAACAATATCAATTCCATAACGCATCTCAGTGACGGTATGTTCAACCTGTAGGCGAGTATTCATTTCTAGAAAATAAAAATTCTCATCGGCATCAGCTAAGAACTCAACCGTTCCAGCATTTACATAATTAGAGATATTTGCAATTCGCATGGTTGCATCTTTAAGTTTCTCTTGTCCATATTCGGAAAGCCAAATTGGTGGACTCTCTTCAATTAGTTTTTGATTTCTTCTCTGTAGAGAGCAATCACGTTCTCCGAGATAAACATGGTTGCCAAATTTATCACTAAGAATTTGTGTCTCAACATGTCTTGCTGGTTTTATGAACTTTTCTACATAGACTTGATCTGAACCGAAATATGCTTCACTTTCTCGTTTAACAATTTCAAAATTTTCATCTAGTTCATTATCATTTTTTACGATTCTTAAACCTTTTCCACCACCACCATGAGCTGCTTTTAGTGCCACAGGATAGCCAAATCGATTAGCGTCTTTTAGTGCTTCTCTCTTTGTTCTTGACGGTTTTAACTGACCGGGGACAGGTTGCAACCCTGCTTTTGATATCAGTTTCCTGGACTCAATTTTGTCACCCATAGATTTTATTGTTTCTGGATTTGGCCCTATCCAGGTGACTCCTTTTTTCTGCACGGCTTTTGCAAAGTCGGCATTTTCAGCAAGAAATCCATATCCGGGATGAACCAAGTCAGCTTTTGTTTCTTCAATAGCTTTCATCAAATTTTTAATATTTCTGTAGCTCTCTGCTGGAAGAGATCCACCAAGATAGTAAGACTCATCTGCTCTTTTTACATGTAGTGAGTCAGTATCAACATCTGAATAAACAGCAATAGTATAAAGACCCATTTCTTTTGCTGAACGGATTATTCGAAGTGCTATTTCACCACGATTTGCTATAAGAAGTCTTTTTTCAGTCATAAGTTACTTGATTTTGTATGCAATTAATACTGCGCCAAATCCTTTTATTAAGTCACCTATTAGAAAGGGAACAACCCCAATAGTGAATGCTTCAATTACTGAAATATTTAATATGAGCGTGAGTCCAAATACTCCACTCAAATAAATCATGCCAGTTCCCATCACGATTGCAAGTAAAGGTGTATGAGAAAGCCTACCAACAATCTGTGCAGCTAAAAAGAAGCCGATGATATAACCAATTGTTGGACTCTTTAAAATAGCAAGACCTGCAACACTTCCTGAGAAAAAAGGAAGTCCAGCTAAACCGGTAAACAAGTACATCAACATACTGAGTGAACCAAATGTACTTCCTAGCAATAGACCAGCTAAGATGACTACAAATGTTTGCGCTGTAATAGGTACTGGTGTGATTGGAAGTTCTATTCTAATTTGAGCACTTAATGCGGTGATTATTGCAAAACCAAATGAAAGAAATAAATTTCTTGCAAGTGTGCCTTTTTCTACCCATGTAATAGGAATATTTTTAGAGGGGAATGTTTCCATGCTTATCTCCTAAGTTAGTTTTATTTACCAGCTCTTTAAAAGCCTCCGTAACAACTTTTCTTGTTTCGCTTGGTTTAATAATTTTATCGACCAATCCAAGTTTTGCTGCAATATCAGGGTTGCTAAATTTTTCATTGTATTCATCTACAAGTCGGGCTTTCACAGCATCTTTGTCTGCTGCCTCTTTAATTTCTTTTTTATTAATAATATCCACAGCACCTTCGGCACCCATTACTGCAATTTCAGCACTTGGCCAAGCAAACAGTTTATCTGCCCCAAGACCCATTGAATCCATAACAATATAAGCACCACCATATGCTTTTCTGACAACAACACATACTCGTGCAACCGTTGCTTCTGAGTAAGCATAAAGCAACTTAGCACCACTCTTTATGATTCCACCATGCTCTTGTTCAACACCAGGTAGAAATCCAGGTACATCAACAAGTGTGAGAAGAGGTATATTAAAAGCATCACAAAAACGTACAAAGCGTGCAGCTTTTTCAGATGCATCAATATCTAATACGCCAGCAACTTCTAATGGCTGGTTGCCAATAATTCCTATAGTGTTTCCATTAATCCTTGCCAATGTAGTGATAATATTTAATGCATAGTTTGCATGAATAGGATATTGTTCACCATCATCCACAATATTATTTATGACATCATTCATGTCATAAGGCTGATTCCTATTTTCAGGAATAAAAGAATCTAATATATCAACTGATTTTTCTGTGTCATCCTCAGTAATGAATACAGGTGGCTTTTGTTCTGCTGACTGTGGTAAGAAGCTTAGGAGGTAACGCACTTCGTCAAATGCCTGTTGTTCATCTTCACAAATCTGATGACTTACTCCGGAAAGTGTCCCATGAGCCTCAATACCTCCAAGCTCTTCAAAACTTACGTCTTCACCCGTTACTGTTTTAACGACTGCTGGTCCGGTGACATACAGTTGTCCTATATCTTTTACTTGAAATATAAAATCGGTTAACGCCGGACTATAGACAGCTCCACCTGCTGAAGGACCAACAATCACAGAGATTTGTGGAATCTTTCCTGATGCTTGTACATTTTTCTTAAATATTTGAGCATATCCATATAAAGATGAGATACCTTCTTGTATACGGGCACCACCAGAATCTTTAATTCCAATTATTGGAGCCCTTGCTTCTAATGCGAGGTCCATTACTCTTAGAATTTTTTTGGCAACAACTTCTCCCAGACTTCCTCCCATAATGGAGAAATCTTCTGAGTATACGTAGACAGGTCTTCCGTGGATTGTTCCAGATCCAGTTATAACTGCTTCACCATCAGGATTTGCTTCAGAAGAGACATTTTCATCAATTTCATTAAAAGATCCCTCGTCCAATAGGAGGTTAATTCTTTCATAAGCTGTTAACTTACCCTTTGGATGTTGGACTTTTTTTGCCTTTTCATCCCTTATTTGAGCTAAATTTTCGTCTGACATGCTCGTCTTTCTTGTTTATTGTTAGTGTAAGTATTTGACCTATATATATGTAAAGAAGTAACACCATGAAAGTAGTTTTTTTTGATTCTATTTACAATACTCAAGATTATGCACTAGACAATTTTGAGTCAGAACCCCTACTTGTAATTAGCTATTTTCAAGAAAAAGGTCGAGGTACTGATAATAACGATTGGCAAAACGCTGACCAAGCTCTGGCAAGTTCTCTAGTATTTACAAAGGTTCCCGATGGTTTTACGAAAACCTTAATTCCTTTAATTGCAGGTTATACATTTTTAGAGACAATTACAGATGTTGAACTAAAGCTCAAGTGGCCAAATGATATTTTATTAAACGAATCAAAAGTGGGAGGAATTTTAGTTGAGGAGAGGGATAATAAAATTTGTATTGGCATGGGTATAAATTATTTCTGGGACAATCCAGGGCTTCCAAATGCTGCATCTTTGTATAACCAAAAAATTGAAAATCAGAAAATAAATCAAGATGCTACAAGATGGGCAGAGCAAACTTTAAATACTATTCAAAATGAAAAATTTGATTTAAATGAATACAAATCAAAACTATCAACACTCGAAAAACTGATCGAATACCCAGAGGGAAGAGGCTGGGCGAGAGATATTGCAGAAGATGGTTCTTTAGTAGTTGAAACAATCTCAGGCGAGATGATTAATTTAACCTCTCCCTTAATATCAGAAGTGAAGTAGGTATCATTATTAAAGGTGATTATTAAATGAAACAGTTAGTCGTTGAGAGAAATAACCCAGTACCAGTTATCTGGGATACCCCCATTCCTCAACCTGGTCCAAATGAAGTATTAATTAGGAATCACTACTCAGTTGTATCTTCAGGCACAGAGCTTGCTTCAATTGAGTCAGCAAATAAATCTGTCACAGATAAATTACAAGATTCTTCAAATATTAGCAAGGGACTAGATCTTCTTAAAAAAGAGGGGCTAGGAGCTGTAATTGATGCTGTCTTTCCAAAAAATGTTTTACCTCTACAACTTGGATACAGCTCATGTGGAGAGGTTATTCAAACTGGTAAAGATGTAAAAGATTTTCATGTTGGAGATAAAGTCGTTTCTAATGGAGCTCATGCTGAGTATGTAACCGTTAATCAGAATTTGTGTTCAAGAATGCCTGATGAAACTTCTGAAAAAGAAGCAGCCTTCACGGTTCTTGGAAGCATTGCGCTACATGGTTTACGACTTTCCGAAACCACCCTTGGTTCAAAAATAGTTGTAATTGGATTGGGTATAGTGGGACAACTTGTCTGTCGATTAGCAGAAGCTCAGGGATCAGAAGTAATTGGTATTGATCCAGATGAGAAAAGAACTCAAGATAGAGATAATTTTTATACTTCCATTGAGGAAGCTATCAGTGATAAAAGTATAAATTCGGAAAATGTAGATGCAGTTATTATTACTGCCGCATCATCAAGTAATGAACCTATAGAAGTTGCAACACGAATAGCCAGGAATAAAGCAAAAATTGTTGTTGTAGGTGATATTCCTCTTAATATTTCAAGAAATGAATTTTATTACAAAGAGTTAGAGTTAGTAGTTTCAAAGTCGTATGGTCCAGGTCGGTATGATAAGCAGTATGAGGTTCTCGGTAACGACTATCCAATAGAACATGTTCGATGGACAGAAAATAGAAATTTCTCTGCTTTTTTACAACTCTTACAAACAAATCAGCTCTCTCTAAGCGATATGATTTCTGAGGAGATAGATTTTGTAGACTCTCCTTCAATTTACGAACGATTTGATTCTGAAGACAAGCCTCTCTCTATTGTTCTAAGGTATGACTTAACTAATGAACCGAAGATTGATTTTGAAAAGCAGGACACTGAAAGTTCAACAGATAGTAAAAAAATAAAACTAGGAATAATTGGTGCGGGAAATTTTGCATCATCAACTATTCTTCCAATTTTGAGAGAGTTAAAAAAAGAGTGCGAAGTAGTAGGAGTTGCATCTTCAGGGGGTTTAAGTGCTGAAGTACTCTCTAGAAATTTCAAAATAAAGAATAAATACTCGACAGAAAGTGAAATTTTTGAATCTGAAGAGATAGACGCAGTCTTTATACTTACACAACACCATAATCATGCAGAATTGGTAATTAAAGCTGTTGATGCTGGGAAAGCAGTGTATGTTGAAAAACCTTTAGCTTTGGAAGTTGAATCTCTGACCGCAATTGAGGAAGCTATGTACAATGCAGAAAACCCTAAGATCTTCCTTGGTTTTAATAGGAGGTTTGCTGAAGCTACCCAATTTATTAAATCAAAATTAAACACTTCTCCAGCAAACAGTATCAATTTTCGTTTTAGCGTCCCCGCTCTAGATAAAGATCACTGGACAAATATGAAAGAAATTGGTGGAGGGAGAGTAGTCGGCGAGGCTGTGCATGCAATAGATTTAGCTTCATATTTGTTTGATTCACTACCACAAAGCATCTCCGCATCATCACCTATTGATAAAGAAAATGATACGGCTTTAGATAACCAAGTATTTATTAATATTAATTTTGCTAACGGTTCTCATGCAGCAATTCAATATTTTAGTGAGACAAACCAAGCTTTAGCTAAAGAACGAATAGAAGTTCATGGTGGTGGCAACTCCTATATAATGGAAGATTTCCAGATGCTGAGATACCTAGAAGGATCTGATGATAAAAGTAAAGTATTTTCAAAAGGTAAAGGTCATAAAGAAGCTATTCAGACCTTTCTCTCCTATGTAAAAGGTGAGTCAAATAATCCATATACTTGGCTCGAACTTAGATCTGTTGCTAAAGCAGCAATTTACTCCCAAGATTTTATGAATTCAGGTTCTCAACACAGTATTTTTTCATAGGCATGAATACTTCTTTCGATATATATGAATTAAATAATGCTGTCTTAGATGCTGCTAAAACTATAAAAGACATGAGAGATGATTTTACTGTTGATTCAAAAGATGCAGTGGTAGATTTAGTGACTAATGCAGATCTTAAATCTGAGGAAATTCTCGTGGAGGCTATCTCAAAATACTTTCCAGAGGATGGAATTATTTCAGAAGAATCTGATGAAGTTATTTCTTCTAATGGAAGATCATGGTTAATCGATCCCTTGGATGGGACTGTAAACTATGCTAACAATATACCACAAGTCGCAATCACCTTGACTCTACTAGTCAATAAAGTACCCGTACAAACTTATGTGTATGATATTTTTCAAGAAAACTTATATGAGGGTTATACAGATAAGGGTGCATATAAAAATTCTAAAAAATTAGAAGTCACAAAAGATACATCATTTGAGAAAGCTATTATTGCCACAGGTTTTCCATATGACAGGTTGGAGTTTGGAGAGCAATATATTCAGACTTTCCTCTCAATTCTTAAAACAACGGGTGGAGTAAGAAGGTTTGGTTCAGCAGCACTAGATGTTTGCTGGGTTGCAGATAATAAATTTGACGGATATTTTGAATATTTCATGAAGCCCTGGGACATTTTAGGGGCGAGTCTTATCCTAAAAGAGGCAGGCGGCGTTGTTGTTGATGAACATGAATTATTTCCGACAACAACTTCAAATTTATTGATTGCTTCAAATAAATCTATCCATGAAGACTTTAAGTCTTTAGTTCTTGCAAATATAGATCCTGATTTAAAAGAAAGATTTAATTAGTCTAACTCTTCACCTTAGAGGTATAAATATCATCTAATATTTTTAGTAACTCATCATTAGGTTGTTGCAGCCAAGTCTCAAACTCATTTATATATGTTCTATGATCTTTACCGTAAACATCAATAAAGGTTTGATCAAACCCTTTCTCATTAACTGTGTTCCATAGTGTATATACAGATTCCTCTCCATGATTATGCACAAGATAAGCTGTAAACCAGCTACCGATTCTATATCCGAGATCGACTCCCTGTCCTGAACTCCATGAAATGTTGTAGAGTTTTATACCATCTTGAAAAAATTGTGTTTTTCTATCTACCGGCCAAGGACCACCCTCAAGTGCCCAACGCATTTCATTTTTAAAACCCTCAAGGTCATATGTGTAGAGTGCTGAGAAAAAATCAGCATTGCCCTCACTCCACCAAGCTACATCTTCACCATTATCTCCACTTCTTTTACCCATGTACTCATCAACAGCATCGTATTCAGTAGTAAAGATATTAGACATTTGATAGATATGAAAGACCTCATGATAAGTCATAGTTTTATACCAATTACCAATTTCATTATCTTGTGGTGCCATAACCATAAAGTAGAATCCATCAACTGCACTGGAATTTATTCCGCCTCCACCATTATTTACATAGTCTTTATAAGTGTCCAATCTACACCAATCTGCAGAAGGGAAGCCCGTTGATGTTAAGTGATTACAATATTCACGATTTGCATTTTTACCTGCTTCCATATCGGAACCGGTAATCATTATATAAATAGCTTTTGCTTGGCTTTTGCCGTAATAGTCATCAGCCATCCATAGGTCATAAGCTTCATTGGCATATTGGAGAGTTAAATCTACAGTTGATTGAGGTAAATCGCTTGCAGGGAAGAGTCTAATTTTTTCATCATCAAGAAATGGTGACACTACACCAGCAACAGTGGTAGTTGTTGTGACATATGAATGCTCATCACTGATATAAGGCAAGCTGCATTCAGTAATGTTATATTCTGCACAGTACTTTTCGTGATATTGATACGTTTGTTCATCATATATTGAAGTAATTTGGACCTCTGGATAAATATCTGATAGCTTTGTCTGTAAAACCTCAATTTTTCTTAAATCTTCTGGGTATTTTGATTTTGGTGGGTCTGCGTCATATAAATACCACATTTCATTTGATACAAGTTGGTCTAAAGTATTGTTTTGTGCATAGGATTCTGTTTGAGTTAGAGGCGCTGTAATTGTTGATGTAGTTGTTGATGTTGATGTTGATGTTGATGTAGATGTAGATGTTTCAGGATTAGTTACAGTTGAAGTCTCTTCAGTGGCACAAGCACAAAAAATTAAAAGAGAAATAATGAAAACTTTATTCATTATCAAATTATAAACATTGTGTAATTAAAGAATAATCCCCCTTAGTTCCTAAAACTACCTTGCTGAATTTAAGAAACATAGGTGTTAAAATATAAGGATGAAATTAGACGGAACAGATTTTCAAATTGCCGTATGGAGAGAACTTCTTAAAATTCCATCAGGGAATACTAAAACGTACAAAGAGATAGCAATAGCAATTGGCAGACCAAATAGTTCCAGAGCTGTAGCTAATGCTTGTGCTCAAAATCCTTATGCGCCAGAAGTTCCATGTCATAGAGTTTTACGTTCAGATGGGTCCCTAGGTGGTTATAGTGCTGAAGGGGGCATTGAGCGTAAACGTGAATTGCTTGAAAGTGAATCTAAAAAAGCTACCTAAAATTATCTTTTATTTATATCGCTCATAACACTCAATATAAACTTCCGGTGTAATTGTTTTTATAACTTTAGAAACAGTCTTTTCGGGAAATAACTCAACTTTTTTAAAACGTAAACATGATTTACCCATATCTAATTTTCCTACCTCATCTACTACATCTTTAGAAAAAGATTCATACAACTCTTTGTCACAATAAACTCCATGTAAATAAAGTGCAAAATGATGCTTCTGTGCCGCTAGAGACATGACGCTCAAAGGTTTCTTATTATATGTTTTTGGATAGGTTGAAAGAGGTAGTTCATAATTAATCATTCCCCAGTCCATCGTTTCTCTTATTCCTTTTGGTAGATTCTCAAGAATTAATTTTCGGACATATCTGATCACTTTAGCTTTTTCAGTTTCGAGTTCATTTATGTATTGTTGAACTGTTGTCGCTGAAGAACTAACCATTTTTATTAACCAAACTAATAAAACCTAAGACAGAACTTGAAATGAATGAAAATAAAAAGAAATAATTTACAAAAATATTAGAGTTTTCAAATACATACATCAATGGGTAAGAAGTATATGCTGTTGCAAAATAGATGAAAGGATTAAGTGTTAGTAATTTTTTCATTTTTTAAATAATTGATAGATAATGATGGGAATAATAATAAGCATTATCTCCCAAGTGTCCCATATACGTTCTAATTCTTCAATAAAACTCATTATGTTCTTTTCTGTAAGAATTTTTTCCCAAAAAGAATCCACAAGAAAAAGACAATCCAGAAAATTGGGAATGCAATAGATTCTTCAATCCCATTAAGGCTTAGTATCATTTCGACACTAAAAAGCACCATAATCAGAACTGCTATGAAAGTTAGATACTTTATATTGATTGACGCTCTCATCACTCTTATAGTAATTGAGGATTAAAGACTTATCCCAAATTGTTTTTTCACACTGATACTAATTAGATAAAAGGAACTTGAACAAAAAATGAATCCAAATGTTGGAGGTAGTAAATTCCATAAATTTGTTCCACCTAAATAACTTCCATAAGTAATAGCATCATATATCATCATCCCCCAGTTAGGGGTCCATCCAACCTGTCCAAAAAAAGAAGCAAAGCCATAAGCAACTATTCCACTAGTTGTTACTGACAACATTAGAGCTACAGAATAGGGAATTATTAATGGCAGGATATGCCTTAAGGCTATTTGAAGCTCACTTGCACCTATAACTCTTGAGGCATTTAAAAACTCAGAATTAATAAGCTCTTTAACTCGTGTGCTTATTACTAAGTAGCAGACACCTAGTCCTCCAAGCAATCCATAGATAAAACCAACAGTTTCCGGGCTAAGTTTTTCAAGAAAATCTCCTGTACCAAGAATTAGCAAAACAATAGGGGGTGAGATTAGTACTAACCCTGAAGAGAATTCTCGTAGAACTAAGTCAAAGCGTCTAAATAGAAAAGGTACAAAAGTTCCAACAAGTAAACTTGAAACTAATCCAGTTATAAAAGAGACAATAGAGAGTTTTATTAAAGGCTCTGAACCAGCTAAAAACATACTCAAAACATCTCTACCAAGAGGGTCTGTCCCCAGTAAATGTGAACCGGAAGGTGTTACTGGATGAGGGAATACAGATAGATCAAAACCAATAATAGGATCATAAATATTTACTGGCCAAATTGTTTTTAGCAAGAAAATATGAGCAATGGATCCAGTCATGAGGAGAAGTAAGAAAAAATACCCTAATTTTCCATGGTATGTCTTATAAGTACTCCTTAGTATCAATTTAAACATTACGCGTACCTCGAAGTTGTGGATTAAATACAATTTGTGAGAAGTTAATTCCTAGACGTAAAGTTGCTGTAAGTATTGCAAGTAAAAATAAGATAGCCATTGCAGCATTAGAGTCCTGGCTCATAATAGCTCGATAAAGCATTGAGCCCATGCCACCCCAACCAGTTGTAGATTCAACAATCACCAAAGAGGCGATTGTGTAAGGAAGGTTGATCGCAATTCTTGTTGCAAAGGGGAAGAATGAGTTTCTGATGATGTGATCTTTAAATATTTTTTGATTTGAAAATCCTATTGCTGAGGCCGTCATAATGTGGTCTTCTTTGGAGATATTTTGGACAATAATGTTATTAAATAAAATAAATTCACCGATAAGTAAAACAGTAAGTATTCCAATTGTTATAAATGCATTTTTAGAATAAAACAACATCGTTACCACTTCTTTTATATCAAAAAAGAGGAAGATAATAAGCAGGAGTAATCCAGCAATTAGAAGTTTTTGTTTAGGTATGTGTATCAATGCAAGCAGTTCAAAAATACTTACAATTATAAATGAACATGCAATTGCAAAAAGCAGATATCCAAAACCTATTCTTAATTCACTGAATAGGAGTATTTCACTGGACGTTCCCGTAATTTCAAATTGATTAAATAAGCTCCTAAACAAACTTTCAAGTCGTTCACCGATAAGAAAATAGATTATGGGAGGAAAGAGGCTAATCAACAATATGCCAAACACATCACTAAATATCTTTTCTTTCCCTAAACGCTTTACTTTTGTTTTCAATACAGGGATTCTGGAGAGATAAATTGATATTACAAAAGAAGGCAGAAGAACATGTAAAGTCGGGAGTACGGTGTCAAGAACAGTTTTACTTGAACGCTGTCTAAAGCCACCAGGGGTAATCTCACCACTAAAGACACTTTGTATCCATCTGTAATATTGCTGTATTAAAGGATCATTTGCACCTAAAGTATCTCGAAGTGCATCTAGCTCCTCTTGTGACATCATTAAGCGAAGCGGAGTTAAGAAATCACCTGGAATTAAAATATTTATCCCATAGAACATAATTAGAAGAAAAATAAATATTGAGATAACCGAAGTCAATAAATTACGGAAAAAAAATTTCAACATTTAACTAGTTTAGTTAAGAAGTATGTTTGAGATGAGAACTCTAATTATTACAACCCAAGTAACATAGTTACACATGGATTTTTTTGATATATTAATTATTGGGTTTGGGTTTACGACTTTATTTTTCCAACGTTTTACCCCAACGACACAGAAAATATTGCTCAGCACTTTCTTGATAACAATTATTACTCAGCTTATCTTTGTAGGTTTAAGATGGCAGTATTACTTAATTTACATACTCTTTTTTCTAAGGTCCCTTATAACTTTGTTCAATTTTAAAAGTTCAAAAAAATATGTTAGATTCCTAATTTCATTTAAAACTTTTACGCTCACACTTGCAACTACAGTGTTACTCTATGTTTTTCCTGTGCCTTCGTTTGAATCTCAAGCGGGTGCTCTTTATTCAGTAGGGTACAGCGAGGAGCTCGTAACTGTTGAAAGCAGATTAAACCCCGTTGAATTTATTGAAATAAGCAATCTTCAAGAACAAACACAAAGGGAGCTTTTAGTAGATGTCTACTACCCGAGTAATGAAGATAGTTCTTTTAATCAAATATTAAGAAGTGCAGATGGTAATTGGGGAACATACATTGTTAGATATTTAAACAGGACATGGGAACTCTCTTTACCAGAATTTCTATTACAGCATTTAAAGTTTTCAAAATTTGAAGTTCAAGAACGACTTTCACCCGTATCTAATCAACAGTTTCCAGTGCTTATATATTCACATGGATGGGCTGGAGAAAAGATATTCGCCTCTGACCAATTAATCCACTTGGCCTCTCAGGGGTATGTTATTTTTTCAATTGACCATACAGGTCTGGCAATGTTTACAGACCTGCCTTCAGGAATAATTTTTAATACTGGCAGTACTGAGAACTCTTCAAATATCCATAGTGTGATGTTTGAGATGAAAAATGATATTGAAGATAGTATGAACTATTTTCAAAATTTAAGCAGTGATACAAATACAGTGACCAAAATTGTAAGAGAAGCTGCTGACTTTAATGATATCTCCGTCATGGCTCACTCAACAGGAGCTGGTGCAGTCGTAGAGTATTGTTTGGTCAATGCTTGTCAAAATATGATTTTACAGGATCCTTTCTTAACCCCATTTATTGATGCGGGTGAAGATTTAGTAATCCGTAATAAAACAGATGTTATATACAGTGAGGACTGGTTCAGTGGATACACAGATTCTGACGAATTAACTGAAATCGAAGTTTACAACACCATATTATCTCCACAAGATGTAGAGATTCATGGATACTATATGAAAGATTCAAGACACTATGATTTTGTTGCATTTGGTTCAATTAGTCCCTTAACTAAATATACCTTCCTTAAAGGAAGCATTAATTATGAAGAATCCTTAGATGTAAATAATTATTTCAACAGAACAGTTCTAAACGGCGGAACGCCAAATGAAGATTATTCTCCATACTTAATTTCAATAGATCAATAATTAATAACGTTATGCAGTACAAACAATCAGTTGAGGTAATCAAAACAATTGAAACTTCAACAGATAAAGTATGGGACATCATAAGTGAACCAGGACATTTAGAGTTGGTGCACCCTTTTGCTAAAAGTCACACAGTTACTACATGGCCTGGACCAGAGTCAAAAGATATTTTGGTTTATCTAAGTGGGCTAAGGTATGAAAGAGAATTTCTAAGCTGGGAGGAAGGCAAGGGTTATTCATTAAAAATTGGGGGCAAGAATAGCAAGAAATCTAAAGTTATATGGAAAATTTCTCCTGACGGAGACAATGCATCACTGTCTATAACCATCTATCCACATTTCTTAGCTAACACACCAAAGTTGATATCTTTGCTACCTTATAAGTTTTTAATTAATCCAAAATTGAAGTCTTACCTTAACTCCGTCTTAAGCGGTATTAATTATTATGCCGTTGAAGAAAAACCTGTGCCAAAAAATCACTTTGGCAACCATAAGTGGTTTTCCTAAATAAAAATTATAAGGACAGAGACAAAAGTCCGAAGAGAAGTGGAATCAATAAGAGAAACCCAAGCAGTACAATCCTTTTTGCATTCATAGATAAAATTCTATCATTTTTTCATAATGGATTTTTAGAGCACAAGCAGTAGATATTATGCCTAAGAACTTTTTCTTCGTATACAAAATAATGGAAGTTATAAACAATCAGTTAAAACAATCAGACACAAAAAATTATAAAATAGGATCGTATACTCACTTTGTGACGATTTTAGTTCCAACAAGAAATGATTAGAGATAAATGAATTTTCAAGAAATATTAGATTGGATTAATAATAAGAAAGTATCTAAAAAAACTGCTGTCTTCATATTCATCATTGTTTGGCAGCTTACAACTTTGATTTTTAACAATTAGTCGTGTCTATTTTATTTCAGAATTTCTAAACTGCCTAAATCTGTATAATTTTGTATATGAATGACACAAGATTTTTTATAATTTCAGTTCTAGTTCTAGTTATTGTCATCACTTCAGCAATTATGAAATATGACTATGTATCTATGGGAACAGCATTTGTTGCAATGGCTTTTTGTTATTGGTATATCAAAAATAGAGAACCAAAGACATAAATAATCTTCCTATTAACTTAGGTGTTTTACTAGAAACTCCCGTTGGTGTCTAACAAAATCAATACCCATCTGAGTTTGAGCACCATCAAAAGCATGGATTCCACCTGCAACTTCAACATAAGTTACTTCAACCCCTGATTCTTTTAATCTTTTTGCATAGTCCCTATCTTCATCTAAAAATAAGTCTGCAGTACCTATTCCAATCCAGGTAGCAGGAAGTCCTTTTAAATCCTCCCTCCTTCCAGGAACAGCATAGGGCTTTACCTCACCTCCAGGATCTTGGCCTAAATAACTCGACCAACCAAATAAGTTACTTCCATTACTCCAAACCCTATGTGCACGGTCATCAAGTTCTCTCTTTGCTGCGACACGATCATCTAACATTGGGTAGATGAGTAATTGTGCGGATGGTTGAACACCTCCTTCATCATGAAGTCTTTGCACTAGTCCTGCTGCAATCCCTCCTCCAGCACTAATTCCTCCAACAACGATTTTTGAAGGATCAATATTTAATGATGGTGCTTCTTCTTGAAGCCAATGCCATGTTTCATGAAGATCATCTAAACCTTTAGGAAAGGGTTCTTCTGGTCCGAGTCCATAACCAGGACTAATTACTGTTACCCCTAGTTCTCTTGCAGTATCGCAAGCATATCCTAAATTATCTTTGTAACTACCAACAACATACCCACCACCATGAACTATGAATAATGCACCCTTACCTTTTTGGATTTCTGGTTGGACAATGAGAACCCCTCGTCCAATATGAGGTTCATCCCTAACAGTAACTCCAGTTTTATCTGGTTTTGGCGTGAGAAGACGTCCTAGAAACTTACCCATAAATCTAAATACTCTAAAAGTCTTTTTATTTATCGAAACACCACCCATTCTTTTATCAAATGTTGCTAACTCTTCAGCAGTTTCTACTGGCGTTGCCGAATTGATGCTGTAATCAGGTTCAGAGCTGAATGCATTGTTTTCCATAATTCCTCCTTTTTTAATATTTTACTTAGTATTTCTCTCTCCTGATTGGTCAATTCTGATTTTCTACAAGATAAGTTAAATATCAAAAAACATCACATTAGTATAAAAAAGTGAAGTATTTCAGACCCTTAGTACCTTATCTTGTAGGTTTAGGAATATTGCTTAGTTATTCAGAATTTTATAAAGTGGGTTATTCTAATTTAATTGGACAAGCAATCTTATTCACAATTGTTGTATGCATTCCAATTTCCAGAACAGGGAGAATGAGCTACGTCGATATAGGATGGCCTTGGGGACTAGTACTTTTAGGAGTTGTTAGTTTTATATTTAGTACTGGGAATGAAATAAGATCATTCATAGTAAGCATGATGGTAATCCTGATTGGATTAAGAATGGGTCTTGGTGCGATAAAGCTATGGAGAGCTGGATATCTGGAAAAAGAATTTCCAAGATATGAATATCAACGCATACTCTGGAAGGAAGAAGGAAAAGAGAATACACAACTTGCTCTTCAAGTTGATGCTATCACTCAAGGACTAGCTAATGCTTCGTTTTTAGCTATCCCAATATTTATAGTCTCCTCGAATATAAGCGAGACGATAAATATCATTGAGATATTTGGCATCCTGATATGGTGCAGTTCACTCATAATCGAATCTGTAGCAGATGTTCAGAAGTTAAAGTTTTTACGAAGAATGAAAAAAGAAGGTAAAAAAAACCAAGTGTGCAATATAGGTTTATGGAGATACTCTCGACACCCAAACTATTTTGCTGAATGGATGGTTTGGAATGGTCTGGTAATTATGGCTATCCCTTCATGGTTAAGTCTTGAGAGATCAGGAAGTATTGAGTGGTACTTTCTAGGATTTGGCTTACTTTACGCCTCACGAATGATGTATAAAACACTCGTTTATACCACAGGAGCTATTCCTTCAGAGTATTTTTCACTTCAAAAGCGTCCAGATTACAAAGAGTATCAAAAAACAACTAATAGATTTTTTCCAGGCCCCAATAAGGAAAAATAAAATAATTCACAATTTCACAAAGTTTAAATACTTATGGTATAGTTTCTTTATGCAAAAATTAAACGTTGTGCAAGTGGTGGTTTACATACATATGTAGTGCCCTTACGCAACCTTTTTTGACACCGGGCACCTGCCCGGTTTTTTTATTTTAGGAAGGAAAATAATGAAAAAACAAGAAAATAGTCAGACAAAGGCTAACGATATAAAAAGAACAAAGGCTGAAATTTATGAAAGTCTTTACGATGGAGAATAGTTTTTTAGATCATGAAGGACTAAAAACTGAATGGGAAACTAATCCAAGATGGAAAGGGATTACGAGAAACTATTCCGCTGAAGATGTGGTAAGTATTCGAAATTCTGTGGAGATTAAACATACTCTTGCAGAAAAAGGATCACAAAAACTTTTCAGTGATTTATCAGTGAAAGATGAATGGATATCTGCCTTAGGTGCACTTTCGGGAAATCAAGCCGTTCAAATGGTGAAAGCTGGGCTTAAGGCAATCTATTTAAGTGGGTGGCAAGTTGCTGCAGATTCAAATCTTGGAGAAACAACCTACCCAGACCAATCTCTGTATCCAAGCAATAGTGCCCCAACTTTGGCTAAGAGAATAAATAATGCATTACTTAGAGCTGAACAGGTGGACCGAGTAGAGGGAAAAGAAGATATAGACTATCTCGTTCCTATTGTTGCTGATGGTGAAGCAGGTTTTGGTGGAACACTAAATGTATTTGAGTTGACGAAGAAATTTATTGAAGCTGGAGCAGCTGGTGTACATTATGAAGACCAACTTGCAGCTGAGAAAAAATGTGGACATATGGGTGGAAAAGTTTTGGTTCCAACCAGTCAACACATAAGGACTTTAACTTCTGCAAGGCTCGCAGCTGACACAATGGGTGTGCCAACAGTAATCATTGCAAGAACAGATGCACTTGGAGCAAATCTTATCACTAGTGATATTGATGATGCTGATAGTCATTTTGTATTAGGGGAGAGAACTTCCGAGGGGTTCTTTAAAGTAAAGAATGGTCCAGAAGCTGCAATCAGTCGTGGATTGTCTTACGCTCCATATTCAGATCTTATATGGTGTGAAACAGGAACACCAGACATAGGGTTTGCTAGAGATTTTGCAGATGCCATACATGAAAAATATCCTGATAAATTACTTGCTTACAATTGTTCGCCATCGTTCAATTGGAAAAAAGCTTTGTCAGATGATGAAATAGCAACCTTCCAAGAAAAGCTAAGTTCATTTGGATATAAATTTCAATTTATTACTCTTGCTGGATTTCATGCACTCAATACTTCAATGTTTGAGCTAGCATCAAAATACAAGGGAGGAAATATGTCTGCATATGTTGAACTTCAACAAAAAGAGTTCGCATTAGAAGCAGAGGGATTTACTTCTGTGAAACACCAGAGAGAAGTTGGAGCAGGGTATTTTGATACAGTCTCAACAATTATTAGCGATGGAGATGCATCAACACTTGCCCTTACAGGTTCAACAGAAGAGGAACAGTTTTAATGTTTGAAGTAAATGATTCAATTTCAACTGAGAATATTATTACCGAAGATTCACTGAAATTTCTAGAAAAATTCATTACTTCCTTTGAAGATAGACGTAAAGAACTCTTAAAAAAACGTATAGATGTACAGAGTTTTATCTCAAGTGGAGGTAAGTTTTCTTTTCCAGAAGATAAGACAATACGAGAGGGTGATTGGAAAGTTGTTCCTCCACCTCAAGATGTAGCAAACAGGAATGTTGAGATCACAGGACCAGTTGATCGAAAAATGATCATTAATGCACTTAATTCAGGGGCTGATGTATTTATGGCAGATTTTGAGGACTCAACATCTCCAACATGGCAAAACATTCTGAATGGACATATCAACTTAATAGATGCAAATAAGCGTGATATATCATTTGAAAATAAAGAGAAAGGAAAATCATACAGTCTTAACCAAGAATCTACAACATCTCTATTTGTAAGACCAAGAGGTTTACATTTGCTTGAAAAAAACGTGGTTTATAACAACGAACCAGTTTCTGCCAGTATTTTTGATTTTTGTATGTACATATTTCACAATGCACAACTACGACTAGATAATGACTTAGGAACCTATTTCTATATACCTAAATTAGAGACTGCTGAAGAATCACAATTGTGGGATGATATGTTTACCCTTGCAGAGAAAGAGTTGAACCTTCCAACAAGTACAATCAGAGCAACGGTATTGCTCGAAACTATTTCTGCTTCCTTTGAGATGGATGAGATTCTCTATAGTCTAAAAAATCACTCACTTGGTATGAATGCTGGAAGGTGGGACTATATTTTTAGTGCAATCAAGAGACATCGAGATGTAGAGGGTGTAATTTTTCCTGACCGATCACAAATAACTATGACGGTGCCTTTTATGAAAGCTTACACACAATTACTAGTACAAAGTCTCCATAAACGAGGTGCCCACGCGATTGGTGGCATGTCAGCCTTTATTCCAGACAGACGTAATCCTGAAATCACTGAGGATGCTTTTACAAAAGTAAAAAATGACAAAGTAAGAGAAGCAGAAATGGGTTTTGATGGTTCATGGGTTGCACATCCAGATCTTGTTGGCATTTGTAAAGATGTCTTTACTGAGCATTTAAAAGATAAAAGTAATCAAATTGATTATGTACCAAGTTACGAGATAACAGATGATATGTTACAAGATTTCACCATAGAGAACGCCTCTATAACTGAGGAGGGAATCAGAACAAATATCAAAGTAGGTATTCTATACATTCAGTCATGGTTACTTGGACAAGGTGCCGCAGCTTTATTTAATCTTATGGAAGATGCAGCAACAGCAGAAATCTCACGTTCACAATTATGGCAGTGGGTTCACGCAGGTGCTACAACAGATGAGGGTACAGCAATAAATCCAGAGTATATTAAAACTGTAATTTCTGAAGAAGTAGAGGTTATACATACTCTTGTTGCCAATACTGAAATGTTAAATGAGGCAGTAGAACTCTTTACTGAATTAATTATCAACAAAGAATTTGAAGATTTTTTAACTCTTCCAGCCTACGAACTAATAAAGTAAAACTTTAAAGAGTTGGTGTAGATACCACAAGGGTATGCACAGGGTAAGCAGTACCTACATTTAACCAACATCTTTTGTGACTGGTGAGCATTGAAAGTACTAAATTAATTTATGTTCATCCAACGCTCTAAGTTAAGTATTGCATCGACCTAAGACAGAAATTTTTAACGAGCAGCAGGTCTTAAATTAACTCTACTGCCTGCTTGATAACCTCTATTGTTTCATTACGATTATCTTCTTGCAGTGATAGTAACTGTAGATAAACAGCTTCAATTCCAACTTCCTGCCACATAGATAAAGTTGCGGCTACTTCATCTGGTGTACCGTAGAGATAGCTTTTCTCTTTCCAGGTATTAGCTATCTCATCTTCAGATTGGGATAGTGCTTTAGCAGCAGCAGTTAATGATTCCCCAACACGATCTTGAGCTAAACCTACTACTGGAGGACAGGCTGTAGTAATTTCTAGTTTTGATATATCTCTTCCATCTTCAATAGCAACTTCTTTAAATAGGGAGATACTGTTTGATAGTGTTTCTTTAGGACCGGCATATATATTAAACTCTTCTGAATATTTCCCAGCTAAAGTCGGAGTTTTGACCTTTCCTCCACCCCCAATAATGATGGGGATGTCTTGTAAAGCTGCTGGCTCAACTGGAAATTGTTCTAGTTGGTAGTACTTACCTTGAAACCCCTTATCATTTCCTGAAAGTGCTTCTCTGATATAAATTAGTGATTCCTCGAGCATTTCAAAACGAGTTTTTAAATCTGGGAATGGTATGCCATAGAGATCATGTTCGATTTCTAGCCAACCAGTTCCAACACCTAAACGAAATCTTCCTTTTGCCATATCATTTATTGTTGAGGCCATTTTTACCAGTACGCTTGGATGTCTAAAGGTTATTGGAGAGACAAGTATCGAGTACACCATTTTTTCTGTATCTCTAACTAGTCCTGCGCTCGCAGTTAACAAATCTAAAGCTGGAGTGGCGTCATTTTTATCATGTCGTTGTTTCCCAACTATATAGTGGTCTGGAAGTCCTATTCTCTCAATATCATTTTGTTCTGACCATTTAGATAGATTCAAGAGCGTGTCGTAACTTCCACGAGCCTGAAGAAATATTTTCATAACGTTAGTTTAATCTGAATATCTTTTCAATCTGGTCGTAAGTTTTGTTCTCTATAACCTCTAATTTTGAAATAAGGTCAGAATTGACTTTCCCGGTTTCCTTCCAGACAGGAACCATAGCGTTCCAAATACCCTCACCTTTTAAGCGAGAGTATAAAGAAGCTCCAATATGAATTGCAATAACTAGATAACTAAGTGTTGCTGAAAACTCATGTAGACCTATCGCTATACGCATTCCTGCTATATCAACAGCAAGTATTGCTGCAATAAGCAGACCAGTAGTAGGCAACATTATTAAACTAAAATAAACAAGTCGGTGCACAGTTTTTGCAATAAATAAATGCCCTTTTCTCATTTCTTCATGTGCGCCAAGAAGGGTAGGTGTCCCTTTCATATAAAAATATCTAATAAGCACAATCACTAAGAAGGCAATGGCAAATGCAATTTCAAAGTTAAGTAAAGAGGTGTCTTCTAGTTCTTCTAAATCACCAACTTGTTTGAATATTCCATATGCATAGAGCACTGTAAAAGTCCAGTGAATGAACTTTGATGTAATGGTATGGGAATTCATATCTGATATTTTACAATATATTTCTTAGAAACAGCTGAGAATTACAACAGAAGAAGATTTCAAGTAATTTAATAATGTTATATAATTTTAAAATATTTTAAGGCTCTGATAGCAAAATACACAATTACAAAAAAAGCTACTAAAGCAGATATAGCTTGTGACACCGTGATATCTGCTGGAAGATAAGTAACCGAATAAACGAGAGGAATTCCAGCAGTTAAAATTAATTTATATATATTTGTTTTCTTCTCTTTATCCATTTGTTAATTCAGTTTTTCTTTTATCATCTGAAATTTTAAATGTCCTCGTTCTCTTCTTTTTCTTCTAATTGAGAATAAATATCTTTTTCTGAGCCTGATGCGTAGACCTTAACAAACAAACGTACTGCTAAATAGGCAAAACCTGTAGCAAGAATCACCTGACCTGGCCTGTTGTAGTCAGGAGCTAATATTGGCCAAGCAATAGTTATGATAAAGAGAAGTCCTAACCATGCTTTCGACTTATATTTCATTAATTTGATTTTAGCTAATTTAATGTCTGTTTAATCATCAGTTCTGAAAAACCCTTGTGAGCGCTATAGAATTTGAACCTGTGACTTCTTCCTTGTAAGGGAAGGCTTTTAATATTAATCATTAAAAACTTATTAATATTAAACAATTTGCTAAATTTATATACAAAATAGTGACTTTTTAGTGACTTTATTAATTAAGGTTTTGTAACAAAATAGGATTCGTAACTGTTAAAAGGAAGAGTAAAGGCAAAATCATTCAATTCAATATACTCTTGTTTATTTTGAACACTACCTTCTCCATTACAACCCACTTTTCTTGTAAACTCTATTGCTACAACATCTGTTCTTGCGTCATTAAATCTATAAAAATAAACGAGTTCGTGTTTTTCATACCAAGGGTCTGTTGACATAATTCTATTTAACCTAAAAGGTTGTTCTGTAAGTTCTATAGCCTGTTGTTGCTTAAAGTTGTAGGAAACAACAGTTTTATTATCTGATTTTTCAATATATGTAAGTGAATAACCACCATTATCAAAATAACTCTCTTTATTTAACGATTTAGCTTTTTCTGAACCAAATTTTGTTAATGCAGCTACATTCATATTGCCTTCATAAAGACCCTCTCTTTGAAAAAGTAAACTAAAAGCTTCCATTTTTAAATACCCATCAATCCACTCAACAGAAACAGTAATTTGACTATTGTCATAATTCAAAATTTCTACTTTTGAAAAAAAGGCATCCCAATGATTTACATAAAAAGAATTAACAGGTGTAGCTATTCCTTCAAATTCTTCATTTAAAAAATTAGTTAATTTTGCCGAAGTTAAAGTGAACTCTCCGCCCATAACATTTAATTTTCTATCAAAATAATTATTTGAGCCACTTAATGGGATTTCTATTTTTTCACCAATTTTATTTTCATAAATTAAAATTCCACTTTTGATATTTTCAGTTCCTTCAATCTCAATATCTGCAGGACATTCATTCCATAGCTCATTGTTGATTGTTAAATTATTAATTACTGGAACTCCACCAAATCTTGATTTATAAATCTGCTGAACTTCTTCTAGAGGAATAAAAATTTGAGAATAATCATTTTCTACAAAACTAATAAATTTTTCAATTACTTCTGAATTAGATTCGGGGTATTGTTCTTTGTAATCAATCAAAATTTTTGCATAATTGCTTATGTCATCTTGAAGTGAAACTAAATATGTTAAGTTTTCTATGTATTGTTTTAAACAAACTTCAGTTGTTGTAGTTACTTCTTTAGCATCTTTACATAATTCTGAACCTAATTTTGATTCAAATATCTCTATAAAATTAATATCACTAGTTGGAACAGAGGGGATAGTCGTAGTTGTAGTTTCAATGTCTTTATTTGTTGTATCAGTTTGGTTAGAATCATTTGAACTTTCTTCAGAAGTGTTTCCACAAGAAATCAGAAACACTAAAAAGATGATTGATAATTTTTTCATTTAAGTTTATTTTAAAAGAAAATTCTTGTGGGCGCTACAGGATTTGAACCTGTGACTTCTTCCTTGTAAGGGAAGAACGATTAAATACTAGAGGATATCAGAGAGTATCAATTTAGAACATCAATAAACATAAGGCTTGTACTGGTCAGTACCAGAAGCTACCAGGTTTTGTCATATGTTTTGGAACAGAATGGGCGTCATTTGGGCGTCAAAATTTTAAACAATTTTGTATCATTTACTTATCTACTTCAATAACAATTGCAGGAGGATTAGCAGTTCGATATGATCTAAAAGTTGCTCCTGGTTGTATCTTTAACAAGAAATCAGACTCACCTTCAAAACATCCATAAAATTTAGCTACTAAATTTGAACCTTCAGCTGTAATAAGGCCAGGATTTGTCCATGTAGATTCCATTAATTCCCAGTCCCAAGAACAAAAAGCACCTCTTATATTTAAATACTCTATAAAATCGTCAGGAACTTTACAACCCCCCTCATCAGTTACACAAGGATTTCCACCTTTTCTAACTGAATACCATCCAGGTGGTAAATCATTTTCTGTTCTTCTTTCAAGTAAAATTACAAAAGAGTCAAAAGTATCACCAGTAATAATTCCGGCATCTCGTAATAATGTTGGATTGTAATCATTTGTTCCGCCTTCACCTTCAATTTTATCATTAGAGGATTCTGGTACAGGTAAAGTAAGCTGGCAAATCAAATCCGGAATCGGAGTTGAATATCCACTTGGCCAAGGATGACCTGTGTACTTGTAGGAATACCATACTCCATCAGAAGAGATTTTAAGTCTGAAACCATAAGTTCCATCATCTCCCTGATATGTGCCATCAATTAAACTTTTTGTAATACCATTATCAAACATAGACATTTTAACAACTTGATTTTCTCGTAATTGTTGAGGATTCATACTTTCCATTGGCCATATATAACCAGGTGATTCGCCAAACCATTCATCAGTATCATTACCACAAGCAATTTTAGGTTTACCCCAGTTCTCCTCTGCTGGAGTCATATATAAGAGTGCACCTAATGTATATGTATATTTGCCTCGTTGATGATCATCATCATAATTATTTTCAAATGATGCAATATATTCTGAAAATTTTGGCACTTCTGGATAAGCATCACCTGAATGTATAAAATCTAAATACTCTGTTGAAATACTCTCTAAATACTCATAATCACAAGTCCAGACCCCACGCATAATCTGACTTATAGTTATCACTGCTTCTTCTGTTAAGTAATCATAATTATCTTCTGCCCAATCAAAATAGGTATCATAATATTCAATTGTTGTTTCAAATACTCCAAATGCTTTTTTATGTTCATCTGTTTTAGAAATTCTGTTAAAGCTACAATCAAAATCAACCAATGTACCAATTAAAGTACTATTTTCATCAAAATCATCAAATCCATAGACTCCAGTTTGATCTTCTCTATTAAAAACATCCCATGCCCATTCAAAGTTTTCTGGTTTCTCTGAAGACAACACTATTGCCCATGTACCATCGTCGTACTCTCCCCAGTAGTAACCAACTGGGATATCTAATACTGGTGCATTTGTTGTAGTTGTTGAAGATTCTACGGATACGGTTGTGTCAATTGGTTCAACGTATTCAGGTAATTCTTTAGATGAACTGCTACAACTTACAAAAAATAACAATATAAAAATTATTGATTTGTACATTACATTAATTTTAAAAAAGAATATGGCTTTTGCGGGTCTTTTGTTTTTTTTTTGCAGTGTAGATTACTGAAAAACCCTTGTGGGCGCTACAGGATTTGAACCTGTGACTTCTTCCTTGTAAGGGAAGCGCTCATAATACATTCTTATTAATATAAGATTTGTTATGAAAAGGGGACTACATGGAATTACATAAAAACAGTGGAGAACTTAGAGTCGTTATAGATGTGAGCTATACGTCTGCTGAGGAGTTTATAGATTTTATTAAAAATGAGCAATGCCAGTTTATTGATAGCTTAGGTGTAGAAGGTCTTAAAAAATTTGAGTGGTACGTTGATGAAGATACAAATACAGCGACATTAGTTGAGGTATTTGATAATGCCGAGAGTTTTGGAGAACTTGCTACAAAAGCATTGGGCACTCCAGTCAATCTGAAATTTCGTGAGTTAGCTAAGTTTGAAAACATGACCATCTTAGGTGATGTATCAGAAGAAATGAAAAAAAACTTAGCTGCTATGGAGCCAAAAATAAAGACTTTTAAAGCAGGTTTAAACTAAGTTATATTTAGATGAACAAAAAACCAAAACTTTCCTTTTCTAAGGTAATTAGAAGATTTTTTTCTATATTCCTACTCTTCTCCATTGTCTCTGGATTAATTAATGATATTTTATCTGGAACCTTTTCTGGTGACAGTATTGGTGGAGCAATAGGGGGTTTAGTGATTGTATTCTTCCTCTCAGGTATTGGACGAAGATCAAAAACACCTACTAGTGATGAGGACTCCAAAGAGACTGTGGAGGAAGATAAAGATATTTACGATGAGGAAACTCTACAAGAGTTTGAAAAATTTGATTCTGAAGAAGTTGTCGTGAAAGAAAGTGAAACAACTAAAAAGCCTTATAACCCTATTAAAGATAAGGAAAGCTTTTTAGTGAGAATTTTAAAAGGAAGAGTTGACCGTATTTAATCTTGATAGATAATATTTCCGTTTACGAGAATCTTAAATTTAAGTTTAAAAATGAATGATACATATACTTCAATAGATTTAATGTCTTCAGATACATCATATTTAGAAAGAAATACTTTTTTGCCGGTAGCAATTTTATCTTTGTTTTGATCTAAGTGTTCACCATCTAGATAAAGGTCAGCAGCACCTTGGAGTTTCCAATTCCACCAATTGGATACTTTGATTTCTCTTCCATTAAAATCAACTGTGCGCTCTTCTAGATTTGGTTTTGCTGTTTTCATTAGTTGAGATGGTATCACAAATTCAAGTAAACGAGTATGTTTTGGAACAGAATGGGCGTCAAACTTATTTTATTCTTACTAGATTTCTGAAAAACCTTTGTGGGCGCTACAGGATTTGAACCTGTGACTTCTTCCTTGTAAGGAAAGAACCATTAAATACTAGGTAGTATCAGAAAGTATCAGTTTATAGAGTCAATGAACTCAAGCTCTTTTAAAAAGATATCAGAGGCTATCAGAGAATATCTACAGTTTTAGAAAATTTTGGTGTCTTTTAGGTGTCTTTTAAAATTTTTTGTGCCTGAGATCTCACAGCTTTTCTTTCATCATTCTTTAACTGTCTTGCGATACTTATAACATTTGACTTCAATATTTCGTCTGAATTGGATAATTTTTTTAGAAGTTTTAAACCTTGAGCAAGTATCATCCAGTCTTTACTATTTTCCACCCAACTGATTGCATTTTTACTAATAACTTTGTATTCTTTATCGTCAAAATATGAAATGAAATCATAATAAATTGTAATAAGCCCAAGTTTGACTACATTATGTTCAGACTCTGAAAACTCATCTATGAATCTTTTTTTATTTTCAACAAAAATATGATTATCACCTTTTATTATTCTTTTTGTTGCATTCATAGCTCTCATTGCAACTAAAGAATTGTTAGAAAAAAAACATAAGAATAATTTATCAATTTCTTTTATATTGTTTTGAATATGTTCTACTACTTTTAATGTCTCTCCAAGTGAGTTTTGTTTCCCTTTGCTTAACTCAAATTCAAAATCTAATTCCATAACTAAATGTATATTACCAAATGAAACTCTGCAGAAGGGTGTCTTTTAGGTGTCTTTTGAGTATATATATGTAAAGATTTCTGAAAAACCCTTGTGGGCGCTACAGGATTTGAACCTGTGACTTCTTCCTTGTAAGGGAAGCGCTCATTTATTAGTATCTTCTGGTGGTTCATCGAACCCCCATTCTTTAAGCAGCCTCAATGCTTCTCGGCGAATAGTCTGGTCCGTATCAGAATATTTGATTTTAAATTTTACAGGACCCTCTCTTGCTTGCCTTTCTTTTTTTAATTTTTCACGAATATCTTCAATAATCATTGGCAAGATTAAGGGTTTTGTATGACCTAGATATTTATTAAGTTCTTTTAGGTCCATAGTGTCAATTTCTCTTCCAATACGTTCCTGTCCTCTGGCGTAGTTGTCCATCATTTGTTGATAAACAGGGTAGTGAAGCTCTTGTGTTGAGGATTGAATCTTATCTACTACATGGGGCCTTTGTAAAGTTCTGCACACAGCGCTCGGGGAGAGGTTAAGTTGTTTTGCAATACTTCTTTGACTCTCACCCTCAATAGTAAGTTTTACAATCTCTAACTCATTCTTATTTAACGGCGTATGTTCACTTTTAGTCATTTTCTGTATTCTGACAGATTGAGATTATATGGGTTTTTTTCACAGTAAAATTTTCGCGAAAATTGACAAAGAGTATCTTAGAGAGAAATGCTTAAAATTCCTATATATATGTAGTTAATAAAAGCGGCCTCGGCAAGATTCGAACTTGCGACACCAGGTTTAGGAAACCTGTGCTCTATCCCCTGAGCTACGAGGCCAATTATAATTTCAGCTCTAGTATTGTTTATATTTGTATATAGGTATTAAATGTTAGCAGTCGACGTTAAAAATATTAAGAAAACTTTTACGAGCAAACAAGACACAGTTGAGGCCGTAAAAGATGTAAGCTTTCAGGTTGAGCAAGGAGAAATCTTTGGGTTACTCGGCCCCAATGGAGCTGGAAAATCTACAACAATCTTAATGCTTACCACATTACTTAGCATTACAGATGGCAAGGCCTCAATATTAGGTATTGATGTTGAGACACAAGATAAACAAGTTCGAGAAAAAATAGGTGTCGCGTTACAAGACACTGGAATTGATAATCTATTAACAGGTAAAGAGTTATTTTTTACTACATGTCGTTTATGGGGATATAACAAATCTGATTCTGAAAAGAGAACAAAAGAACTTTTAGAACTGGTCGGTCTTACAGAAGCAGCTGATAGGAGAGTTAAGACTTATTCAGGAGGTATGAAAAGACGACTTGATTTAGGTCTAAGTCTCGTACACTCACCAGAGATTTTGTTTTTAGATGAACCTACCACTGGTTTAGACCCAGGCTCTAGAAGAGTGTTGTGGGATGAGATAAAAAGACTCAGAGACACAGGTGTTACAGTCATTTTGACAACACAATACCTTGAGGAAGCTGATGAACTAGCAGACAGAATAGCAATTATTGATGAAGGACTCGTTGTCGCCGAGGGTACTTCAGATGAACTCAAAGCCAGTATTGGTGGGGATGTCATAACTTTTTCATTCGAAACAGAGGGAGATATTACAAAAGCGCAACAAGTACTCACCGACTCTGTCCAAGAAAAAATGGAATTAAGAATCACTGTTGAAGATGGCGCTTCAAAAATTCCAGGATACTTAAAAGAACTCACATCAGCAGGTATTGAAGTCAGTTCAGTAGCTGCAAGTAAACCAACACTAGATGACGTATTTCTTGAAGTAACTGGTTATAGACTTGAGGGTTCAGATGATGCTGTTGAAGAGACACCAGCACCAACTAGAGGAAGAGGAAGATAATGGAATCAAATAGATCATTTCTCACCCAGCTACAGATTTTAACAAAGAGATTATTATTACGTGTTATCCGTAGACCGTTGGCTGAACTTCCTAATATTTTTATCTCTGCATTTTTCCTGTTTGTCTATGACGGTGCATTAGGCGGGGTTTTTGGAGGCTCAGCACAGGGAACACCGTTTGATTTTGCGAATGGAAACTTTGTGAACTTTATTCTTCCTGTATCAATAGTCTCTGCATCCGTCAGTGGTGGAGCGTCTGGAATTTACTTGGTAGAAGATATTGAATCAGGAGTATTTAAACGTTATCAAAGTATGCCGATTTCAAAATGGGCAATTATTTTGGCTCCAATGTTAGTTGGTGCATTAAGGGTGTTGCTCCAAGCTGGGTTAATCATGGTTATAGGAAAAATTATTGGTGCTGATCCTGCTGTTGGTGCGGTTGGTTACTTTATGGTTCTATCTATAGCTTTTTTATGGGGTATGGGATTTGCTGGTTACTCTGTTGCAGCAGGTGTACGTTCTGGATCCTCCCAAGGTGCACAAGCAGCATCGTTCCTTTTCTTCCCTGCATTATTTTTGGCACCAACATTCGTTCCACGAGAAGCATTAAGAGGATGGCTTGCGACAGCCTCTGCATACAATCCAACTACGTATGTTATTGAGTCAATGAGAGCGATTATGGTCGATGGTTGGATTACAGATGTTATTTCAAAAGGCTATATAGCAGCAGGATCGTTTGCAGCAATCACGCTTACTTTTGCTGTTATTTCTGCAGGTAAAGCCACAGAAAAAGCATAAAATAACGTTTTTATTAGTAAATAAAATTAACTACTCTATATACTTCGTAAGGAAATTATGGAAGCAAATTTAAAAGCAACATTAAGAGAAGACCAAGGTTCACCTGAGTCTAGAAGACTTCGTAAAGAGGGACTATTACCTGCAGTTGTCTATGGACAAGGCATGGAATCAACTGCTGTATATATTGATG
>Ga0255753_1001287_pt1 | contig 30493 bp, 25 predicted proteins | sample 041ome_10_FD_179953 | JGI IMG/M metagenome (GOLD analysis project Ga0255753, IMG submission 179953) | Coastal salt marsh microbial communities from the Groves Creek Marsh, Skidaway Island, Georgia - 041412US metaG (version 2) | ecosystem: Environmental > Aquatic > Marine > Intertidal zone > Salt... | reverse complement strand
CAAGCTTGCGGTGGATGGTACCAACTTTCATGGCAATGCCCTCTTTTCCTTCTCCATCGTTGATCAGGAAGGTTCAGTACACTGGCGGCATGCACAGGAGCAGGATTCCACCATCGAGATCTTTGTCCTTAACGGCCGCTATGTCGCCTTGCTTGGCGGCCAGGGCATGCTTCCCCTGCCTGCTGATTTATTCCTGAAAGAAAAATCCCTCTCACTCCGTGTATCCGTGGATCTGCAGGATGGTCAGGGCATGCGCTTGCTTGAGCCCGACCAGCCCATCACCTCCACCCCCTATGCCCTCGCTGCCGAACTCGCCCGCCTCGCTGAAAAAGCCTCCGTTGCCGACGGGGTCACCCCAGGTGCGATCACCGCGGATATGATTGATACGGATTTACTATCCGATCTAAACCGCACCGCGGGCCTTACCGAAATCACCCGCGAGATGTTACCCCAGGATGTACTGGATGATTTAAACCGTACCATCGGGGTCGCTCAGCTATCTGCTGAAGTGAATGAAAAGCTAAACCGCGACTTCACCATCCAGCCAGGTTCCATTTCCAAGTCCCTGCTCGGGCAAGATGTATTGGGTGATCTCAACCGTACCATCCTACGCCACCATTTGTCCGAGGAACTGCGTGCCGAGCTCAACCGCACCATCCGTTTGCGTGACCTGGCTCCCGAAGTCATTGCCGATCTGAACGACTCCATCGCTCCCGGTTCCATAACCCTTGATATGCTGGCCAGTGGCGTCCGGGCCGATCTCAATCGGACGATTTCCAAGAGCATGCTTAGTCAGGAGATCAAGGATGATTTAAACCGTACCATCGGTCTCGCTCAGCTATCGAGCGAAGTAGCCGGTGCGTTGAAACCGAGTGTGGTTGGTCAGCCAAATTCACTTATCGGCGTGAGTGGCACTTCTGCTTATCTGGAAGTGAATGCAACTGGAGTAAACCTTTCCTATCAATGGAAAAAGAACGGAGCGGATATTGTAGGTGCAACCAGTCGAACTCTTTATATTCATGACCTCAATGCCTCTCAGCATGAAGGTAATTACTCCGTTGTAGTCAATAATTCCTTGGGTTCAATTATAAGTTCGGAAGCCCATATTGATGTAAATGGTAGCATGACCCAAGGACTAGTCGGCTGGTGGAAATTCGATGAGACCGATGGTAATCTTTCCTACGATTCAAGTGGTAATCAAAATGACGGAAATTTAACCAACGGACCGACTTGGGTTGAAGGTAAAATTGGTGGTGCGTTAAGCTTTGATGGGATTGATGATTATATGATCACCCCAAATTTTGAAGGAATTGGAGGTTCAAACCCAAGGAGTATTACAGCGTGGATTAAGACCACGGATTTGAATGCTCCAATTTGTTCATATGGACTAGATCAGGCTGGAGAAAAGTGGACATTTAGAGTGCAGGGTGATGGAGTTTTGAATACTGGAGCTGGTAGTGGTTGGAAGGTAGGTTCTACCCCAGTCATTAACGGTCAATGGACATTCGTATGCTCAATATTAGATGCAGGCTCAGATAACATATCGGATGTGCTTCATTATGTTAATGGCAACTTAGATGAATTTTCTTCAGTACAACCTGTTTCACTTAACACTAGTTTGTCTGGCCAACTTAGAGTTGGCAGAACCGTACCACCAACGGAAGGGAGCTGGGCAGGTTATTTTGCAGGTCTCATCGACGACCTACGCATCTACGACCGTGCTCTATCTGTAGATGAAGTAAAAGCTTTGTATGCGTCCGGTGAGGGACAGGTTGGCGATGGTGGTTCTGTTACAGTGGTGAGTGGCGAGGTGCCCGATGGATCGATTAGCTTGAGTAAGCTGTCCAGCGAGGTGCGTGCCGATCTGAATCGGACGATCACCAAGAGCATGCTTGGGCAAGATGTTCTGGCAGACATCAACCGCACCATCACCAAGGCCATGCTGAGCCAGGAAGTGTTGAATGAATTAAACTCCAGTTCGGGTGGTGGGGGTGTGGTGCCGGGTAGTTTGCTTGCGTTGCCTAGAAACCAGTCCGCCCCGTCGGGGTATGAATTGTATCAAAGGGGTGATGAAGATTTGGTTTGGGAGGAAAAAGCACCGGTGAGTGTGGCGAGGTATGCTTTTGACGGCGTCGAAGTATTGGGCGGAAAAATCTACTTTGTCGGAGGTAAGGATGGGGCAGGTGCCAAAAATATTGCCGAGCGCTACGACCCAGCGACCAACACATGGGCAACCCTCGCAAATATGTCTGCCACCAGAGAAGGGGTTGCTTGTGCAGTACTGAATGGAAAACTCTATGCCATTGGTGGAGTTGGCTTAACATCTGTTGAGGTATTTAATCCATCCAATGGTAATTGGTCTGCTGGAGTGGCTCTACCAAGCCAAGTAAAACATGGAACTGCGATTACGGTTGATGGAAAGATTTTTCTCATTGGAGGTTGGAATGCCTCTGATCAAAACATTAACCAGATACTGTGCTTTGACCCATCGACCAGTCAATGGATTACCAAAGCCAATATGCCCACGGCTCGACATGGTGCAAAACTTGTTTGGTTTGAGAATCGAATTTGGGCGATTGGTGGCTATGATGGGACCGACACAAACAAAGTGGGAAGCTACGACCCTGCTACAGATACCTGGCAGGCGGAAGCATCCCTAACAACAGGGAGACATTGGCCGGTTGCGTGGGTCGCCAATGGAAGAATTTATGTGGGCGGAGGTAAGACTGGATCTTCCCGTCTAAATTCCATCGAAGTTTACGATCCTGCAACCAAACAATGGACAAGTGCGGGCAACTTCCCTGAAAACAAATATGCAGCGGATGCGGTTGTGTTAAATGACAAAGCTTATGTGGTGGCTGGACAGACCGCCGCAGGAGTGTGGTCCAACAAAGTATTTGCGGCCGATCTGAATGCATCGGTGAGTGGGGTGTTTGATTTGTACCGCAAGGATGGCAATGCCTCCAGCGGGGTGCCGGTGGCGGAGGTTGCGGATGGATCGGTGACGGCAAGTAAGCTTTCTTCGGAAGTGAGCAATGCCTTGAAACCTGTGGTGATTGGGCAACCAAGTTCAGTCGTAGAAGTGGGTGGTAATACTGCCTACTTGGCGGTGGATGTGGATGGGGTAAATCTTTCTTATCAATGGAAAAAGGATGGAGTGGATATTGCAGGGGCAACGAACGACACCTTATCGATTACTGATCTTAATGCTTCTCAGCATGAGGGAAATTACACAGTAGTTGTTAGTAATGCCTTTGGCTCTGTTACCAGTTCAGTCGCCCAGATCGATGTCAATGGTAGCCTTACCGAAGGCTTGGTTGGTTGGTGGAAGTTTGATGAAACGGAAGGCAATATTGCATCGGATTCAAGTGGCAATGGAAACGATGGAAATTTAACCAATGGTCCAACTTGGACAGAAGGAAAAATTGGAGGTGCGTTGAGTTTTGACGGGGTGGATGACCTCTTTTCAGTGAATGAAGACTTTTTCTATGGGAAATCTTTTACTTTTTCTTCTTGGGTTAATGATACAGTCAGTAAAGGAGAAATTACAGAGCCTGAAAATCGGTGGATTTTTGCCCATGGAACAACAGACCAAAATAAGCTCCTCCATTTCGGATATCGGAGGTATGATGCACAGGGTCTATTATTTGGTTTCTTCAGTAACGATCTCGATACCGAATTTACTGCATCTACGGGTTGGAGCTTTTTATCTTTTACTTTCGACTATACTACAAAGAATAGGAAGATTTTTGGTAATGGAAATGTGATTGGCTCTGATATAAGCCCCAGTAATTATTTAGGCACTGGTAATTTTCATTTAGGTAGGGTGGTTAACTCAAATTTCATTACACTTGAGATTGATGACCTCCGCATCTACGACCGTGCCATATCTGCGGTGGAGGTGAAGGCATTGTATGAACTTGGGGAGCAACCGGTGCAGGAGAGTGGATCGGGCACGACTACGGTGGTCAATGGCACAGTTGCGGATGGATCGATCACCACCAATCAATTAAGCGAACAGATCCTAAAATATTTAAAGCCGGAGATTACCCAGCAACCAACCGCCGGTACCATTTTCGCAGATACCAATGGTACCTTCTCGGTATCCGCGGAAGGAAAGTACCTCACTTATCAATGGAAAAAGAATGGAGTAAATCTAACCGGCGAAACCAACGCCACCCTCACCATTGCCGATGCTAACGCTACTCAACACGATGGCAATTACACCGTAGTGGTGAGCAATGATTTCGGGAGTGTGGAGTCGGGGAGTGTAGAAATACGAGTTTCTGCACTTAATGATGGTTTACTTGCTTGGTGGCCATTTGATGGAAACGGATTGGATATGTCGGAAAACGGAAGACATTCCACGCCGACCAATACTTTTTCTTACACTTCGGGGAAAATTAATCAGGCTATTAGGATAGTCGGCTTAAATGGTAATACTGGAGGTCATATCCTAATTCCTTATATCAGCAATATTGAGGGTAGCGATTTTTCTATTACTTTGTGGGTCAAAGAAGAGCAAATGCATTACGAACATGGTCAATATTATATTCAACTTGGTAGTTTTGCCTCTTTTGGAAATACACAGGGTTATACATTTGGAAATTCAACTGATTCTACAATACAAAGAAATCAATGGAATCATATTGCTTTTGTGTTTGGATCTTCAACGAAAATTGGATTTTTAAATGGTGCAATAGCCTTATCTTCCTCTTGGAATAGGCCAACAAGTAGCAGCTTTACGAATTCTGCGATAGGTAAGCATTGGTGGGAAAACGGCCAAGAGTCCGCAACGCGCTTAACAGGACAGTTCGACGATGTTCGCATCTACGACCGTGCCTTATCCGCCGAAGAAGTGCAGGCTCTATATCAATTAGGACAATAGAAAAGAAGACTGAAGAGTGAGTAGTGAAGAGCATAGGAAGAGTGAAGAGTGAATGCTGAATAGTGAAAATAAACTCTGATCTTTTGTTCTGCTCGTAATTATTTTATTTCAAGGAGGACTGCCTTTGGCGTTCCGCAAGTGCTTAGGGAAAGTGTGAAATGCTAAACTGTTAATCTACTTCAAACTTCTCTCTTCAATCCTCACTCTTTAATTTTCTCCATCATATCGAAGAAAAGTCTCTTACTTGACCTTAATAAATATCAGAAGCATATTTATGTTATGAACCTAAGGCTTATATTGGAGCACGATAAAAACTGCGGGCGTTGGTCTGCATTCTTCCCTGAACTTCCCGGGTGTACCAGTGCGGGTGATTCCGAAGAGGAGGCAATCGCCAATGCCAAGGAAGCACTTGCTCTGTGGTTCGAACCTTCGAAGTGCAATTTTTCTCCTGAATCTAAGATTGTAGAAGTTGCTCTTGGATGAGTCCGAAATTTCCTGCCCTTTCGGCAAGAGAAATCACCCGGGTATTAAAGGACAATGGGTTTTCTTTGGCGGGGCAGAAAGGAAGCCATCAAAAATGGAAACACCCCAATGTGTTTCAAGTAATTGTACCTGTGCATGGTACCAGGATTGTTCCAATCGGTACCCTCAAAAGCATTATTGATGGTAGTGGTTTAGATGTCTCAGACTTTCAAAAGTAAGCACGAAAAAAGAGTAAAGGGTGAAGGGTGAAAAAAGTGAGATTGGTAAAAATTGAGGAGTGAAATTTTTCTCTCGTTAGGCTGACACCGCTTGCTTTTTGATCTTCTCCAATTTCTCACCAATCCAGACTTTGATCAGGGATTGGCGGGGAACTCCCAACCGGTTGGCTTCGGTATCGAGCCGGTCGATCATCCAGGTGGGGAAGTCCACATTTACCCGCTTTAATTCCTGTCCAGGACGAAAGGCTATGGACAAGTCCAGATGGTCGGTAATGTCCACCTGTCCGTCATCAAATATTTTATCCAAATCTTTTGCTTTCATAAACTTCACTTTCTCCTTTTCTTGCCCGGCGTACGGAAATGATCCGAATTTCTTGTTCCCGAATGGTGTAAAAGGCTACCCATACTTTCTCTTTCATTTTGGCTAAAAGGGCAAACCTTGGCTCGTCCTCTGATTTAGCCGGAAATCCAATCGCGTATGAATCGCTCCACAATTCTTTTGCCTGCTCAAAATCAATACCATGCTTCTTCTTGTTTGCTTTACTTTTTGCCGGGTCGTACTGAAACCTCATTTAGGTATAAAATCTATACCAATAATTGCAGGCATGTCAAACTGAAGGTAAGGAATGGTGAAGAGCATAGGAAGAGTGAATGGTGAAGGGTGAAAAAGAAAGAGTGAAGGGTGATGAGTAAAATCTGAATGCCTTGGATTTACTTCAAACTTCTCTCTTTAATCCTCACTCTTCCTATCTTACTTAAATCTAGTTTGACTTCGCTCAACAGTAGTGGTCATTTAAAGTGACCATGATTAAAAATTCTGAAAAAGTGCCTGTCGCCAAGTTTAAGGCGATATGTCTTGGTTTGTTTGAACAGGTAGACAAAGCAGGAAGGACTTTTGTGGTTACCAAGCGGGGCCGACCGGTTGCCCGGGTGGTGCCTGTGGAAGAGGCATTGCATGATCTGAAGGGCTCGGTTGTTTTTGAGGATAACATTGTTGGCCCAACGGGCGAGGATTGGGCGGCGGAGCAGTGATTCTGCTGGATACCCATGCCTGGGTCTGGTGGGCAAGTGGATCTGCCCAATTGAGCTCCAAAGCAAAGAAGGTATTGGCCAGGGAGAAACGTCTGATAGTGTCCGCCATTTCCTGCTGGGAGATATCCACCTTGGTAAGGCTGGAGAAACTAAAATTTGACCGACCTGCAGAGCAATGGATTGAGCAGTCGCTGGCGGACCCCATGTTGGAGTGTATTGAGGTTAGCCCAAAAGTGGCGGTGCTTGCTGGGAGTTTAAATGATTTCCATGGAGACCCTGTCGACCGCCTGATTGTTGCGACCGCTCAGGCATTGGGCTGCAAACTGGTAACTAAGGACAGAAAAATTACGGATTATTTAATAGGGCATGTAATTTGGTAAACCCATCCAACTTCTCTCTTCACTCCTCACTCTTCACTCTTACTTAAATCTTCCCTCCTCGCTGTTCCTTTGATTACTTAATCAAAATGAACCAACGATTTGTTTCTTTCTTCCTCCGCCCTGCCTTATTTTTATTGGGCATAGTATTGTGCTCAACCCTGCTACAGGCGAAGCGGCCCAATGTGGTCTTCATTCTTACCGATGACCAACGGGGGGATGCTCTTAGCTGTATGGGGCATCCGCACCTGAAGACGCCACGGATTGATCGGTTGGCGGAGGAGGGGGCGTTGTTTCGCAATCATTTCTGTACCACTTCGCTGTGCTCGCCCAGCCGGGCATCCATCCTCGGTGGGCTCTATGCCCATGCCCATGGGGTGGTCAATAATTTCACCGATTATCCAAGAGACCTGCCCACCTTCCCCCGGCAGTTGCAAGCAGAGGGATATGCCACTGCATACATTGGAAAGTGGCACATGGGCGAGGAGGACGATAGTATGCGCCCGGGCTTTGACCACTTTGTGACCCACCGGGGGCAGGGAAAATACTTTGATACCGAGTTTCGGGCGAATAATGGAAAAAGAGAGGTGGTGCCCGGTTACTACACAACGGTGGTCACAGATATGGCGATTGATTGGATGGCGGAACGCAAAGAAGAGGATGCCCCGTTTTTATTGATGCTTGGGCACAAGGCGCCGCACAGTTTTTACTTTCCTGAACCGAAGTATGAAAACACTTTTGATGAGGTGCGTGTGCCCTACCCTGCATCTGCATTTTCCCTGGAGGATAAACCGGTGTGGATCAAGCAGCGCCTCAATACCTGGCACGGGATCTATGGGCCGTTGTTTGACTGGCGCAAGGAATTCCCCGACCGTTCCGCCCGGGCGATGCTCGACTTTGAACGGATGGTCCGAGCGTACTGGGGAACGATTCTATCGGTGGACGATTCGGTGGGCAGGATATACGACTACTTAAAAGCGGCGGGCAAGCTGGACAATACCCTGTTTATTTTCACCAGCGATAATGGTCTGTTGGAGGGAGAACATGGGATGGTAGATAAGCGCACCGGGCATGATCCATCCCTGCACATTCCACTGGTGGTGCGCTACCCAGCCTTGATCGAGGCGGGCAAAGTGGTGGATGCCCAGACCCTGACCCTGGATTTCGCATCCACTATCCTGGAAATTTGCCAGGCCCCTGCCCTGCCCAAGACCCAGGGGAAGTCGTGGAAAAAATTGGTAAGCTCGGGAGATGAGGACTGGCGGACGAGCTGGTACTACGAGTACAATTATGAAAAGCAATTTCCCTACACCCCCAATGTGCGGGCCTTGCGCACCGACCGGTGGAAGTACATCCGCTACCCCCATGGGGATGGATCGCCCGACCGGCACATGGCGGAGCTCTATGATTTGCAAAACGACCCCAAGGAATCCACCAACCTGATCGCCTCCGGCGGGCGGGAAAAATTAATTGCCCGGTTGAGCGGAGAACTGGACCGGTTGATTAAGCAAGCAAACCATGGACGACCCGACCACATGCCGATGGACGAGGGAATCAAGGGCGAATTACCGGACGAAAAAATCCGTTAATTCAAAATCGGGCGATGATTTAAGCAGTCCCGGCCGTGAGGCACGAGGAAACCGTGCTTTGCATCTGCGGGGCATGTTCCTGCATGGAGCGGAGCAATTGGAACTGGGCACGAGCACGCTCAAAGTTGTGACCGGGCCGTTTTACTTTGAAGTAGGTATCGCCCAGCAAAAAATCGGTGAGGAAGCGCAGAGCGAGCTCGTAGGTGATCACCTGGGGAGCCTCGGCGAGGTGTTCCACTTCCACGGGGTCGAGCAGATCGCGCACTCCGCAAAGATACCCCTCGACGAGAGCGGAGAAACGATCGGGCAGGAAATGAATTTTGGAGATATCGGGCTCGTCTTCCTCGGAGGAGCAAGCCGCGGTGCGCACCAGATCCCCAAAGTCGTGCAGAACGCAGCCGGGCATCACGGTATCGAGATCGACCACACAGATACCGACACCAGTGCTCTCATGCAGAAGCACATTGTTGAGCTTGGTATCGTTGTGCACCGTACGGGTGGGAAAATCGGCATAACGGATGAGGGTGGCAAGGTGTTCATTTTCCTTGGCAAAAGAAATGAGGTCGGCCACCTCGGAGGCACGCTGGCACGGATCTGCATCCACTGCCCGAAGAAAGGCATGGTAGCGCGATTCGGTATTATGAAAGTCGGGAATAGTCTCGATCAGAGCATCGCCCGGGAGGTCGCGTAATTGGTACTGGAAGTCCCCAAAAGCACGGGCGGCTTCATAGGCATGTTCGCGGGACTGGGGAACTTCCAGCGACAAGCCGTCAGGGACATATTCGGTGACCCGCCAATAATTCCCCTCATTTCCGGTAATATAGCTTTCCCCATCGAGGGCAGGCACGAGCACCAAGGTGGTCAAGGTGGTCTGCCCATCCGTATATTTTTGGGCGAGGTGGCGGGTAACCCGGGCAAAATTATCCATCAGGGAGACGGGGTCCTTAAACACATCGTGGTTGATCCGCTGAAGGGTGTAGCGGTGCCCGCAGTCGGTCACCAGTAAGAAAGTATCGTTTACATTGCCGTTGCCAAAGGGCTCGACGGTATCGACCGATCCCTCCACCAGAAAGCGGGAAGCAAGCTCAAGAATTTCCTCTTTCGATAAATCTTTCAATCTGCCCCATCATTAAGAAAACGAAGGGTGGGTCAACGCGAGAAGACATCAGAATTATTTGATTGATTTGCAGGTAATGAAAGGGAAATAATTCGGGCTATGTATAAGCCCACCCTCGCCCTTCTTTTCCTTATTCCCCTGCTTGGCATGGCCAAGCAACCGAACATCATTTTCATCCTGACCGATGATCAGGGATATGGGGATGTCAATGCCCATGGTCACCCCTATTTGAAGACTCCGCACACCAACAAACTCCGTGAGGAAAGTGTGAGCTTTGATAATTTCTATGTCAGCCCATCCTGCTCCCCCACTCGGGCTGCCCTGCTCACCGGAATGCACGAGTTTCGTAGTGGCGTAACCCACACCTTGCCTCCCCGGGAAGACCTGCCCACCAGCATGACCACCCTGCCCGAGGTGCTGAAGACCGCGGGCTACAAGACCAGTTTTATCGGCAAGTGGCACCTCGGCGGATCTCCCGGACCGGATGCCCATGGCTTTGACTGGTGCTCCACCAACCAGGCGGGCCCTAATGCCCACTTCGATACCGTGTTTGTGCGCAACCGCAAACGCTTTGAGACCAAGGGATACCGCGAGGACATCTTTTTTGACGAGGCGATGACCTTTATTGAGGAAGCCGGCGATAATCCTTACTTTTGCTACCTCTGCACCTATTCCCCACACACCCCGCTGGCGGCTCCGGAAAAATTCATCAAGCCCTTCCGCGATGCCGGACTCAATGATACCCATGCCACTTATTTGGCGATGGTGGAAAATATTGATTACAACCTCGGACGCCTGATGAAATTCCTCAAGGATACCGGGCGGGACGAGGACACCATCGTGATCATGGTGAACGACAATGGGGTGACCGAGGGTTTGGATGTGTACAATGCCAATATGCGCGGCCCCAAGTGCTCCGCATGGGAGGGTGGCACGCGGGCCTTCTCTTTCTGGAGATGGCCCGGCAATTGGCAGCCTCAGTTGGTCAACAACCTGACCGCCCACCTCGATGTCTTTCCTACCCTCTGTGAACTCGCCGGGGCAAAGATACCCAACGAGCTCCAACCCAAGCTCGAGGGATACAGCCTGCTCCCTCTTTTAGAGAGCAAGAAAGAAGTGAAAAACTGGCAGAAGGACCGGATTTTGTTTCACCATGTTGCCCGCTGGCCAAGCGGGTATGCCAAGTTTCATAAATACACGATGGCTGGGGCGAGGCAGGGAAATTTTCTCATGCTCCGCAGCAACCATTGTGGAAATGAGGAATGCTTAAAGCACATGAGCCAGTGCATGGGCCTGAAAGCAATTGAGAACGGCCGGGAAGTACATACCTATGCCTATGGCACTGCCCAGTACCACTGGGGTCTGAGCCCCCGGGACCGCTGGGTGCTCTTTGATGTAAAGAAAGACCCCGGTTGCCGGAATGATTTATCTGAAAAACGCCCGGGCTTGGTAGCCAAACTGAGCAAGGCCTATGACCAATGGTGGGACGACACCTATCCCGAAATGATTGCCATGGGCGGAGATGAGGGAAATCCCGATGTGGGCCTAAGAGCCTCGAAAAAAAGCTCCAGTTGGAAGGGTAAAACCACCGACAAGAAGTAGCTTACTCCTGTTTGGAACTCCGAATTAAAGATATAAATTTAAGCGACTTCCAGTTTGAGCTTTTTGCCAAGGGCATGGGCAAACTTCTCTAGGGTAGATAGCTTAATATCCTCCGCATGGTTTTCTATCCTGGAGATTGCTGTTTTCTTTGTGTTTAACCGCCTGGCTAGCTCATCCTGAGTTATACCAGCCTCTTCACGGGCACTTTTTAACATCACTCCAATTTTGAATTGCTCGTAACCCCTTTCCAAATTCTTGGCAAATTCTGGATCCTGAGATTTTCTTTTATTGGTATATTTTTTGAGATCATTCATTTTTTCTTCCTCCTAAAGTAGTCTAATTTTCTATCCTCAGCCAATCGGATGGCAGGTAGAGGAGTCTTTTGAGTTTTCTTCTGAAAGGCATGACAAAGAACCACCAACTGGTCGCCATCCATAAAGCAAAGAAAACGAAAAATATTTGAAGCCCGGCTGACACGAACCTCCCAGAGGTCTTTCGTATTTACCATCTTCTTGAAGTACTAACTAGGCACTACTTCGAATTCCTCAATTAAGCGTAGTACCCAAACAACTTTCTGGGCTTGCTTGCCAGAAAGTGAGTCCAAAAATTCCTCCACTGGGCAATTCCCTGTTTTCGATTTGTAGAAGATTATCTTTCTGCACATATATAAAGGTTAACATATAGGTTAACCCTGGCAAGCATTCTGCGAGGTTTTGATCGAGATTATAATTTAAGGATTTAATTGAGACCGCAGGGCTTTCCACTTTTCCAACCGCTCGGCAATGGCCGATTCGGCACCCGAAGATTTCGGGCGGTATAAAGTGATCGGTTTTTCGAGGTATTCCTGACCGGATATGTTCTCGGGAAATTCATGGCTGTAGAGGTAACCCTCCTTTCCTTCCTCCCGGTCCTTACGATTACGACCATGACGGTCCCGGACCGAGGAAGGAACAGACTGGACGGGTTGCTCCCGTAGGGCCCGCTTCGCCTCCCCAATGGCCAGAGTGGCACTATTGCTCTTGGGACAGGTGGCGAGAAATAAAACCACATGGGCGAGGTTGAGCTCGCACTCGGGCAACCCGATGGTCTCGCAGGCACGGAAAGCGGCATCCGCCATCAGCAAGGCACGTGAATCTGCGAGCCCCACATCCTCCGATGCAAAGATGACCAGTCTGCGGGCAATGAAGCGTGGGTCCTCGCCACCGGCCAGCATCTTCGCAAGCCAGTAGACTGCGGCATCGGGATCATTCCCACGCATGCTTTTGATCAGGGCGGATGCGGAGTCGTAGTGCTCATCCTCCCCGCGGTCATAGCGAACTCCTCTTTCCTGAGCAAAAACCGCCACTTCCTCTTCGGAGAGCTCTCCACCCTCCGGCATTCCCTCCACGATAGTTTCCAACAAGTTGTAGGCCCGGCGCATGTCACCCTCTGCCATCAGGGCGAGACTTTCGAGAACCTCTTTGGATGCGGAACACTTTCTTTCCCCAAGTCCACGCTCGATATCTGATAGACAGACAGATAACGCAGAGGAGATTTGCTCAACCCCCAGAGATTTAAGCGTGAATAAATGGGAACGGCTCAGCAGTGGGTCGATGATATAGTAGCGTGGATTATGGGTGGTTGCACCGATCAGGCGGACTTCGCCAGATTCAATATCTGGAAGCAGTAAATCCTGCTGGGCTTTGTTAAAGCGGTGGATTTCATCAACAAACAAATAGCACTGATCTGCCCCATGGTAGCGTGCGAGTTTCAGGGTTTCCCTGAGCTCAGCGACATTGGAAGTAACCGCATTTACTTTGAGTAATTTGCACCCGCCTTCCTTGGCAACCACACCAGCCAGGGTTGTTTTCCCCGTGCCCGGAGGTCCGGCAAGAATCAGATTCCCCACCCGGTTCTCCCGGATGAGCTTGGGGAGCAGGCATTTCTCACAGAGTAAGTGAGCCTGACCGATCATCTCTTGCAGACCGCATGGGCGCATCCGCTCCGCAAGAGGTTTCATCCGGGAACTTTTGGAATCGGGTGTATCGAGTGAGAATTCTGGGGATTGATGATCCATACCTGAATTTCTTATGCATACAGATTAAAAATGCCGGGGCAACGGCTGAAGCGGGAAAAGTGAACTTAGGTAAAACCTCTTAGCCGGAATTTGTACTGTTCAGAAAATGAACAATTCACGAAATCAGGGAGGTGAAAAAACTACCACTTTATCAAACTTGGCATTTTTGGCATGCCTTTTGCAAGTTATCCCTTAAATCGAGTTTCAATAAACTCTAACTAACTGAATATCAATAAATAATAAAAATGAAATCTAAATCCCTAAAGTTGTTAAGTCTGGGCGCAGCTCCGTGGAAGTATATGCTTCTCGCGGTAATTCTTGCGTTCTCCAACGCCGTGCCCGCCCATGCGGATGACCATGAGGAAGCACCTGCTGAAGAAGCAGCCGCAGAAGAGGCTGGTCCAGTAGATGATTATCTCGAACTCCTCGACGCTCAGGGTGAATACGCTCCTGCTTATGATTTTTTTACAACCTCCATGTTGTGGACAGTTATTGCAGCGGCTCTCGTATTCCTGATGCACCTTGGATTCGCTACCCTTGAGTCCGGTCTTTGTCAGAAAAAGAACACAGTAAACATCCTTTTCAAGAATGTTTTCATTATTTCAATTGGTATTCTTACTTATGCATTCTTCGGATTTAATACCCATTATCCCGGAGACTTTAACGGCTGGTTCAGCTGGGGCGGAATGATCGGTGATCTCAATGCAGATGGCGGTGCCACCTGGGGGTATGGCGGACTAGGTCTGGCGATGACCGGATTTGGTGACTTTATCTTCCAGGCAATGTTTGCTGCCACAGGTGCAACCATTGTATCCGGCGCAGTTGCCGAAAGAGTGAAACTTTCTTCCTTCATGATTTTTGCACTTCTCTTTGTGGGTGTTGCTTATCCAGTAGCTGGTTCCTGGCACTGGGGTGGAGGAGTTCTTGCTGAGCTTGGATTCAAAGACTTTGCTGGTTCCACCGTGGTACATGCATTTGGAGGATTCGGTGCTCTGGCCTGTGTGATGGTTCTCGGACCTCGCCGTGGTAAATACACTGAAAACGGAATTAAGCCTATCCCTGGTCACAACTTCCCACTTGCTGCCATCGGTGTATTTTTACTGATGTTTGGTTGGTACGGATTCAATGGTGGTTCTGTTCTCTCCGCTGAGCCAGCTGCACTTGGTCTTGTATTCACCACCACCACACTTGCCGCCTGTGCCGGTGCTCTGGGTGCGATGTTTACTTCCTGGTTTGCCTTGAAAAAACCTGACCTTTCCATGGCCTTGAATGGTATTCTTGCCGGTTTGGTTGGTATCACTGCAAATGCAGATGTGGTATCCGTTGGAAGTGCCATCATCATTGGTGCAATCGCTGGTGTGATTGTGGTTTTTGCTATCACCTTCCTCGATAAGTCCAAAATTGACGATCCAGTAGGTGCCATCTCTGTGCACGGAATCTGTGGTATCTGGGGAACTTTGGCCTGTGCTATTTTCGCAGACTTCGATTTCATGGTACAACTCAAAGGTGCTTTACTCGTAAGTGCATTTGCCTTCATCTTTGCATATGTGGTATTTTCAGTATTGAAAGCAATTATGGGAGTACGTGTAAGCGAAGAGGAAGAAGACCGTGGTCTTGATATCACCGAGCATGGTCAGGAAGCGTACACCAACTAATCGCTCGCTTCCTCCAACGACCCATTAATCTCACACGAAAGATAAAATTATGAAATTAGTTAAAGCCGTCATCAAGCCATTCAAGCTTGAAGAAGTTAAGGATGCCTTATCCGAAATTGGAGTCGAAGGTATGACCGTATCCGAAGTAAAAGGATTTGGTCGCCAAAAAGGGCACACTGAAATTTACCGTGGAAGCGAGTACACCGTTGATTTCCTCCCCAAAGTAAAAATCGAAATCGGTGTTGCCGATGATTTAGCCGACAAAGTAGTGGACGCCATTGTGGGTGCCGCTCAGACCGGCAAAATCGGAGACGGTAAGATTTTCATCCTTCCCATGGAAGAGTGCGTTCGCATTCGTACAGGGGAAAAGGGTGATGAAGCACTCTAATCAGTCTTACTGAAACAAATCTGGGGGAAATTCACTTCCCCCACCCTCTCTCAGGCCCGGTTCCATTGTGAACCGGGCTTTTTTTGTGCCCATTTAAGGATGAGAAATATTCATTTAAAATTATAATTGCTCATCTATGCTTAATTTTCCTAGTTTCTAAAATCGTTTAACCAGCCAACATACAGAAAAACCAATAAACAGTCCTATGATTTCAAGAACTCTTCTTATTCTCCTCAGTATTGGCCTTGCTACCTTTGCATATGCTCAGGACACCGATCCTGCTACCACTGGATCCGCTGTAGCCACCATACAAGTAGCGGATGCCGCTCCAGAAAGTGCAGAGGAAGAAACCTCTCTTGACAGTGGTAATACGGCATGGATGCTTACTGCCACCGCCTTGGTCTTGTTTATGACTCTGCCAGGTCTGGCCCTTTTCTATGGTGGCTTGGTGCAGTCCAAAAATGTGCTCTCCGTATTGATGCACTGCTTTGCGATTGCCTGCCTCGCTTCCATCATCTGGTTTGCGGTAGGATACAGCCTCGCTCTTACATCCGGTAGCGGAAAAGACTGGATTGGTGGACAGGATGCCTTTTTCCTCAAGCACCTCAGTGTGGATGCCCTCAATGGAGACCATCCAGAGACGGTGTGGATCATGTTCCAGATGACTTTTGCGATTATTACCCCCGGTTTGATCGTGGGTGCATTTGTGGAAAGAATCAAATTTTCTGCAGTTCTTTTATTCAGTGGACTATGGCTGATAGTGGTCTACTGCCCCGTTTGCTACTGGGTATGGGGCGGTGGCTGGCTGGCTGAGCGTGGGGTGATTGATTTTGCCGGAGGTATCGTGGTGCATGCCACCGCGGGTGCATCTGCCCTTACGCTTGCGGCTATGCTTGGTAGAAGACACGGCTTTCCCAGAAATTTGAAACCTCCCCACAACCCTGGCATGGTAATGACAGGTGCAGCAATGCTCTGGGTAGGATGGTTTGGATTTAATGCTGGTAGTGCGGCTGCCGCTGATACCAGTGCAGGGATGGCGATGCTCGTTACTCACTTATCCGCTGCCACCGCCAGTTTGGTCTGGATGTTTGTTGAATGGCGCAAGACCGGTAAACCCGGGTTGGTGGGAATTGTTACCGGCACAATCGCTGGTTTGGCCACAATTACTCCTGCATCTGGTAGTGTGGGGCCCTTGGGAGCAATCATCATTGGTGCTTCCGCGGGAATTATTTGTTACTATGCCTGTGGATTTGTGAAGGAGAAACTCGGGATCGATGACTCACTGGATGTGGCTGCGGTGCACGGAATTGGTGGTATCCTTGGCACCCTCCTTGTTTCCTACCTTGGCTGGAAAGGTGAATTAGGCGGATTGGGTATCAATCACGACACCTGGCAGGACCAGTTAGTAGTGCAGGCACAAGGCTGCCTTGCTGCGATTGCACTGTCTGTAGTGGCCACATATATCATTGTAAAAGTGGTATCGGCACTCACTTCAGGCATTCGGGTTTCGGATGATGATGAAACAAAGGGGCTTGACCAAGCGGCTCATGGAGAGAATGGTTACTCCCTCAGCTAATTATCTACTCCATTTAATCAGAAATTTTCTAAGCATATGAAACTTATCAAATCAATTATCAAACCATTTAAATTGGAAGATGTTAAAGATGCCCTCTCCGAAATCGGGATCGAAGGGATGACCGTGATTGAAGCCAAAGGATTTGGCCGTCAGAAAGGTCACACCGAAATTTATCGTGGCAGTGAGTACACCATTGATTTTCTCCCCAAAGTGGTCATCGAAGTGGCAGTTCCTGATGATATTGCCGACAAAGTCATCGAAACCATTGTCAAAGCCGCCAAAACTGAAAAGATTGGTGACGGTAAGATCTTTGTCATCCCTGTGGAACAAGCCGTGCGTATCCGTACCGGTGAGCAGGGAGAAATTGCTCTGTAAACTAGAGAATTTGCAACTTTCTTAATAAAAACTTCCGGATGAAACACTCCGGAAGTTTTTTTGTGCCAGCTTAGAGCAAGGCGGCAAGTGTCCAGATCAGCCAAACCACCGTGGCATACAGGGGAAAGGCGAGGAACTGCTTAAAGGTCTCCATCCATGCCCCCGGCTTGGGCAGGTGAGATAACCACTGAGGAAAAAGTGAGAGGATTAAATAAGGAGAAGCCAGCCCAAGTGCGATACTGGTAAAAATCGTAAAAGCAGGCAAAATTTCCATGGTCAGGGCAGTTCCCACTGCCACTCCCAAAAAGGGTGCCATGCAGGGAGTGGCCACCACTGTGGCTAGAACTCCGGAAAAGAAACTTCCGGAAAACCCTGATTTTTGGGTTAAGGACGAACCGGCACCGGTCAGTCTCATTCCAATCTCAAACACTCCACTGAGGTTGAGAGCGAAAAGGAAAAGAATCACGGCCAGGGAAAAAACAAAGGCTGGTTCCTGCAACTGGAACCCCCACCCCACCTGCTGCTGCAGTCCTTGCCGAAGAAATATAAGGATGCCCAGCAATACCCAGAAAGAAAGAACCACCCCGGCAACAAATACCCAGGCATGACGCACAATCTGGCTGGAATCCTCGCCTGCCTGTTTCACAAAAGACATAATCTTTAGCCCAATGACCGGAAAAACGCAGGGCATCAAATTAAGGATCAGTCCACCAAGCCAAGCAAACCCAATAAGGACCATAAAACTCAATTCAGTTTCATTTGATGAAAGCACATCTTTTCCCTTAAACGCATCAAGAATCACATCTTTAGTCAAAATTTCAGGAAGAATAACTGGCTCACTCTTATTCCCAGGATAGAAAATATTAAGCGGTACTCCTTCACGATCATAGGATTGAAGGGCTTGGAGAATATCAGACCCCCGCTTCGTCCAATCCGCCCGCAGGAGGGCAATACCCTGATCCAGAATTGCACGCATCACCTCGGGTTCGCGATATACTCTTTTGTTTACCTGACAGGAAAGGCACCACTTAGCGGTAAAATCGATATAGACTGGGCGGCCTTGCCCCAATAATTGATCCTGACTCTCCTGGCTCCAGACTTCCCAGGTTAAGGATTTGGATTGCCCGTCCTTTTCTGGAGTTGGATATCCCACCCATATACCAATTAGGAAAACAGCCAGCGAAAAAAGCTGCCACTTTCCTTTGTTATTGGTTGGGGCAGATATGGATTTCCCATAAGCCCAGGCACTCATTCCAATAATCACCAATCCAAACATGATCAGAAGGGTATTATAACTGGAGGCGGAGGATATGGTTGAATCGTTTACCTCTCCAGCAGATTGCTGATCCACCTTTAAAACCGATGGCTCTGCATCAGTCTCAGTTTCATCGATCGCCAGGTTGAGTCTCCAAGGAATTTCGAGGTCTGGATGGGTTAAAACGCCCCCAAAAAATGCCGGACTGGCATCCCTGTCATCCCCTTCCCATGAAAAGAAGATTGTTAAAGCACCATCAGCTGAAATGTCTTTATGGGAAAAAGAAAACTGAGGGTTTTCAGGAAACAAGAATGCTTTGGAAGGATCAGGAAGGAATTTATCGGCAGATGGAAACATAAGTGAAACCCGGGTTCCAGAGCCCGTTGCTTTAGCCTGAAATTCAGAAGGAGGTTGCCCGGGAATTGCCTTTAATGCTGCAAAGCCAACTCGTTCAGCAAAGGATTTGGGCAGGCCAATAGAAGAATTAAGAGGATTTTGCGGGACAGAACTTTCTCTTTTCAACGGCTTTTCCTGAACCTTTAGCGAAATTGATAATTTTCTGCTGAAAGGAAGGCAGGTGGACTCATTGCAGACCAAGGCATCGACGAGCCCATCAATCTGGAGGGTTTTCTTTTTCTTAAGCTCAGAACCTGAAGAGATTTTAAAGGGAGCAAGCAGACAAAATTCATCTTTTAAAATATATCCACTGAGCCCATCGTAGGTGTAGAGTTGCGGAGCGGGGTACTCCAATGGCTCGATTTCAATCCCACTTGGGGCATCCCATGTCACCGTGGTAGGATATCCACTTTCCCCGGAATTCTTCCAATAAACATGCCACTCAGGTGCCAGCTTTACTTTGATGCAAAGCCAGCTCTGGGTTCCCCAAGTGACCTCAGTTTGATCCGTAATCAGCTCAACCGAAATGACTTCCTCCGGGAATTGTGCCCAAACAGAGAATGCCCAAAAAAGGAAAGCAGTGAGAACAAACTTAAAGCGGTTCGATCCCATGGATCAGCAGTTATAAAATAGGAACAAACCTGCGGACACTTCCCCCTGAGTTCTCGGTGAATTCAAGCATGGATTTCTGCAGGGCACTAGGCCAGGTCACATGGTCAGGCAGGGTGGTAAACAAATGAATTCGCGGAAGTTTTTCACCGCCAAATTCAAGACTCGACAGAAAAGTATCAAATGCCTTACCCCATGGAATTTCCATTCTTTTGGAAAGACCTTCAGGACTGACAGACTTATCCAAGCCCAGGCGGGCAAGGGCAACTTCTTCCACTTCATTGGATGTGACCGGTAATGAGGAACGGGACTCAATCGATTCCAACCACATTCTGGCAGTGGCACGGATCAATGGACTGACCCCGCCGGACACTCCGGCAGTCTTCACGCTGGAAAATGCAGGTGATTTATTGGAAAGACCAAGACCATTAAAATGATTGGAGGGAACCTCTTCCACCGGAAAGGCGGGCATGTTACCTGCCAAAAAGAGAATGATATCTGGATCAAAACTCATCGCAGTGGACAGACCATACCACGGACCAATGATTCCCGCCATAGGTTTGGCATAAAGTAATTCTTTGGGATAAAATTGGTTTCTTCCTTCCTTCAGGCTGGGAAGATCCGTGCCAATACTGGTAATCCAATCTGTGGCATACCTGATATTTTCCTCACTCGCCCGAAGAATGGTTTTCCCGAGAGCATTGGCTTCCCTGAGGTTCCAGCACAGTACCAAGTTAAAATAGGAATTGGCAGATAATGTGGCCAGCGAGGTAAGCACCTCTGTTTTCATTTTTTCCATCCGGCTAACCCCATCCGTACCTTCGATCTGGTAAGAACCCACATCAATGAGGTAGACCACATGCTTGCCCTCGTATGTTTCATTAATGAAGGTGACCTGCGATGCAAGGTCCCCGGGACTGACCTCTGGTTCAGGCAATTTCAGGGAAGAAGTCAGTAATTTTTTGAGATCAGGTTTACCATCTGCACTCTTGGTTTCCGGCAAAGCGGAAATTCCATCCTCCTTTCCAAGTTGACTCAGGGCATCCACTTTGCCCAGAAGTTCATCCAGTCCCAGATCTTTTGCTTTGTCCACAAAATCAGTGTCATCTTCTTCAACAACCTCCTCCTCTGCCGGAGGATCCAAATCAGCAAGATAAGTGGTTTTACTATCCTGTTTTTCAGATATTTTCCAAACTGCAAAAATGATCCCAACTGCAAGATTGGTGAGGAGACTGAAAGTCAGGAATAATTTAACATACCACGGGACAAACTTGACGGTTCTAGGCTTATTTCTACTGGCAGAATCTTCAAAGATTTGACCGCCTTTTTGGATAAGGTGGTCATGCCAGGATTGGAACTGCTGAGGAGTAATGGAATATTTTTTACACTGATCCTCCTTTGGAATTCCCCTGATGATGGACTCCAAAACAATCCTGAGCTTTTGCTCTCCTGTAAACTCGGCGGGCATAGTTTTTATCTAGCAAAGGAGGTACTGCCGTGCAACTGCCAATGCACTGACTGCAGCAGTTTCCAAGCGTAGTACATGGGGTCCCAAACTAAATGAATTAACCCCGGCAGCCTGAGCAATTTCGTCTTCCTGTGAACTCCAACCACCCTCCGGGCCCACAAAAATTGAGATCCTCTCACCATTTCGCTTGGGTGCGAATGATGTGGTATGTGGAGAAAGGCTCGTCATCCAGCAGTCATCTTTATGAGCAATTCCTGATACAAATTCCGTAAATGTAATCGGGTCATCAAAATTTGGCATCCGTGTATTTCCAGATTGTTTGCAGGCCTCCTGAGCGAGCTTGTGCCAGCGCTCTTTTTTATCCTGCAATTTTGAAGAAGAGACAGAACCCTCCGTTCGTTCAGTGAGCAAAGGGGTCAGCACACTGACACCGAGCTCAGTTAAGGGACGAATCAAATCATCCCATTTGTTTCCTTTACCCATAGCAATTGCCATTCGAATAGCAGGAACTTGAGCAGCATCCTGTTGGATTTCATTAATGTGAACGGTCACAAGGGAGCGGCTCACTTGAAGACATTGAGCTGTAAAACGACCTCCCCTGCCATCGAGTACTTCCACAGGATCTCCCTCTTTGATCCTGAGTACACGGGCGAGGTGCGTGGATTCGCTTGCGGGCAACATTAACTCTTCCCCCACTCTGGTAGGAGATTGCTCTGTAAAGACCCGAATTACTCTGCTCATTTCCGATAAGCTAAAAAATACTGCTTGCTTGGCAACTCAACACCATGCATGGGATGAGACTATGCAAAGAAAGGGTTTTTCAAGAAAATGCGTATAAGCGGAGGCAAAGCCAGAGGAATCCCCCTCAAGGTGAGCAAAAAGGGAGGCGTGCGTCCCGCTATTGAAACTACCCGGGAGCGTTTATTTTCCTCCATTTTTCAATCAGTGGAAGATGCCACCGTACTCGATCTGTTTGCCGGCTCCGGGGCTTATGGACTGGAATCCCTGAGCCGGGGAGCGAGACAGGCCACATTGGTGGAAAAAAACCGTTGGGTTTTTAATGATCTGAAAACCAACCTTGCCGCAGTGCTTAAAAGTTCAAATCTGGAGGGAGAAGCTGGTAGGTTGGTAAACCGGGATGTGCTTGATTTTGTGAAGGAACCGTCCAACCAAAACTACGATATTATTTTTATTGATCCTCCCTACGCTGAAATTGAAAAGCTGGGGCCTAGGCTTTTTGTACTTCTTTTAAGCAATCACTGCTTAAGCAAGGATGGATTTGTTATACTGGAAACTCCCGGGGAATTGAAGATGGAATTCCCCGGATGGGCCGTCATCCGGGTGGTGGGAAAAGAAAAGCGTGGATCACCCGTGCACCGGATTTACTCCCCCGTCCATCCCCTACCTGGCCAGTAATTAGCGGAGAGATACCCCACGGAGGCAACCACTGCGGTTTCCACCCGCAAAACCCTCTGCCCCATGTGGCAAAGAGTAAACTTCTGCTCTCTTAATAATTCCCGCTCCGATTGCGACCACCCTCGCTCTGGACCAACTGCAAGTAAATTATTCTCATGATTAGGTATCGTCACCTCAGATATGGCCTGACTTGCCTCATATACATCCAAAGCAAGACGAAAAGTAGCAAATAAAGATGACTGGATCGCCGTTTCCAAGCAGTTTACTTTTTCGCAATGGGGAAGATGGCAGGAAAAGGCCTGCTCCGCACCCTTAATCAGTAAGCGGTACCACTCCTGATTCCAAAGCGAGCTCTCTGTGTAGGAAGCCTCACTTTTCTCCGCGGTAAAAAAAATAAGCTTGGAAACGCCCAGGGTGGAGGCCTGTTCAATCACCTTCCGACAGGTCTGCGGACGGGATAGCCCAACAAGCAATGTTATGGGTAACAAATCGCTGGCGTGCTTCTCATTCCACTTCAGGGAAAGATTGACCGCGCCAGATTTCTCCCATTGCACCAAGCCTTTCCCCCGGGGCCCATTAACCACTCCAAAATCGACAATATCGCCATCCTGAGCATGGAGAACTTTTTTGAGATGCTGAGTACGGGCATCATTGGCAGGCCACTGAACCTGCGCTACTTGCTCTGGAAGAAGAAATAAATTCAATGAGAAACCAACCAAAGAGCCTGGTAAGGACGGAGCTCAAGAGCCTTTGATCCCCAATGAATCTCGCCACCACTGATCAAATCTTTGGCACCTCCCGAAGGAAACCATTTCTTGAGAATATTCATTGGTTTTAACGGACAGGTTTTGGGCAGAAAATTGTAGAGGCAAACAATCGACTGGTTGCCATCCACTGAACTACGAACCAGTCCAAATACAGAGTCTCCAAGATCAAGAATTTCCTGAGAGGCATCTGGATGAAATGCAGGTGCAGCCCCGCGTTTTCTGAGCGTGGTGACATACCAATCGAACACTTTGGAACCCGTGGTGTTCTTTTTCCCAAGCATACTCTCCAGCTCATTGAGCTGCCATTTTTTGCGGTTTAAAGTACGGGCACGGCCTGTCTCTCCAAAACCTTCCTGGTCATTGGGTGTGGCACACAGGGAATGAAAATAAACCGCGGGAATTCCCTGCAAGGATAAAGCAAGTGCCTGAGAACAAAGAAAGCGAGCTTCACCTAGCTCCGACTCTTTGGGATCTGATAGAGCGGAATAATAGGTAACATTGAGCTCATATGGTGATTCCGAACCATCGGGCATACTTCTCATCGAAACCTTACCACCCTTCCCTTCGATCTCCTTAGCAAGGGAAAGCACCTCCTCTTTGGGTAAGATACCTTCAAGCGGGCGAACCCCCACTCCATCATGACTGGCAGTAAAATTAAGGAAATAACAACCCTTGGGAGGAGGGGCCAAATTGGCAGCCCAGTTTCTCAGATGCTTGGATGTACCTCTCAAAAGACAATGCAGTAAAAGAGGAGGCAAAGAGAATTGGTAGACCGCATGGGCTTCATCTCCTTTTCCAAAGTAGGATACATTTTCCTCATGTGGAACATTGGTTTCCGTTAGTAAGATGGTCTCCGGGGCAACCACTTCCACAAAACTCCGAATCAATTTAATCACCTCATGAGTCTCGGGCAGATGCAGGCAATTCGTACCCAGTTTTTTCCACAGGAAAGCGACCGCATCGAGACGTAAAATTCGGCAACCCATAGACAGGTAAAACAAAATAATATCGAGAAACTCGAAAAGAAGATCGGGGCAGGTCCAGTCCAGGTCCACCTGGTCGGCACTGAAGGTGGTCCAGACATTTTTCTCTCCACCACGGGTCTGATAGGGAGTAAGCAGAGGGGTGGAACGGGGACGCACCACTGCGGAAAGATCGGCTTCCGGATCACCTTCCATGATGTAATTCATTCCTGGTTCCACTCCGGAAACAAACTCCTTAAACCAGGGACTCTTGGATGAACAATGGTTTAAGACCAAATCGAACATTAACTGGAACTCCTTGGAAAAATTCTCAATGTCTGTCCATTTTCCATAATCAGGATGAACCTGACGGTAATCAACCACTGAAAATCCATCATCTGAAGTCCAGGGATAAAAAGGCAGTAAATGAACGGTAGATACCGCCCCTTTGAGGTGCTGAGAACAAAATTCACGCAAAACATCCAAGGGTGCCCTGTCCTTCGACTGTACCATATCCGCATAAGTGATCAGCACCACATCCTGCTGGCTCAAGCCATTGCTTTGCCCACTGGGAGATAAACCAACACCCACTCCATAGCGGCCAATCATTTGGTACATCCTATCAAGCAAGCGGTCCGCTCGTTCCACCCCGTAAAGTTTGCCGAGGCGGCGGCGAATAAGTTTCAGTCGGGTGCTGGAAATGTGCTTAATTGCGGTCTGGGTAAAATAACTCATCGGAAAATCCTTCTTAATATCCGGTCAAATCGGCAATGAATGCACGGAGGTTACTGCGGATGGTGGAGTAGGAATAAAATTGGCGGGCTACCTCATAATTGTGGTTCACCACTTCTTCGCACAAATCCGAGTCGGTCAAAATTTGACGAACCTGACGGGCAATGGTGGGAGTGACAAATCCATCCATGGTTAAGAGACGAAAACCTTTGGGCTCAATATCCCGGACAAAAATAGAATACCGGTTAATCAGGACCGGTTTACGAAAATAAATCGCTTCCAGTAATGCATTACCAAAACCCTCGTAAGTACTCGGGTAAGTGACAAAATCAGCATGGTGGTAGAGATCCCAAAGGGTGTAGACTTTTCTTCCTTCGGAATCCCGCTGGCGCACTTCACCCACCCGGTCAGCAACGATCCTCATATCCACCCCTTCCTCTTTGGCCAACTGTTCGAGCATGCCAAGGTATTCGTAGCCCTCATCCCCAGCCTCGTGAGAAATCACCAGTTTACATCTGGGATCCTTCAACAGGCTGACCAATTTGATCGCCTGCTCAATTCCTTTACGGGGAACGACACGGGTGGGTTGTAGAATAAAGAAATCATCCTCACTCAGACCCAGTTCCTTACGGACATCGGATGCATAATTATCCACCGGTTCGGGTGGATTTTCAAAATCAAATACATTGGGAATAACTAGGGATGCACTCCCCTTTCTCAAAGCGAGTTGTTCCTGTGCCTCCTGGTTAATGACCACATCGCGCATATTCCCAAGCTTGGGAGGAAAACTCATATCGAGATATTCTGGGATACAATTGACCGAAAAACGGGTACGCTCCCAGTAAAAATCATGATGATGGGCGATGGCAGGCATCCTGGTCTCCGAAAGAAATTCAGTTAGGGCAATACCCAGGGGCACATGCATGGGAATGGCCAGGCAATTTTGAGGTACGATGATATCGATATCAAATTTTTCAACAAACCGGTAGAGCGTACTTTTCAAATAGTCTGCAAGAGCACGGATACGCTCGGTTACAAAGCGGTCGCGTTGTTCGCCTTTCCAGATTCGTTCATTAATCCACTGATTTTCAGAAAAACCAAAATATGCTTCTGGAACCACATGACTGATGTCTGGGTTACGATCGCTCTCCCCACTGTACCAAAAACTAACATGGCGGTCCTCCCAGAGAACCTCTGCCCATTTTGCACTTTCGAGGGAAACCCCATCCTGTCCCGCAAAACGGGTCGATACAAATCCTATATTCTTTGCCATTTATTTGAGAAGATAGTGAAAATTCGATACTTTCTACTTATTGGGTGATGAAGGATGGTCACTTTTATTTCAACAACTAAAACGAATTCTTCGGTTAAGCTTTACAAATTCACCCCTGAAGCCTTATTGCAAACATAGATGCCAATTGAACAAATTGATAGTGAAACTCTGCTCAGTGGTCTACTCAAAGAGATACCTGACCGGATCGAAAAAGTTCGCGAAAAACGGGATACCTTCCTTACCGATGCCGTCCTGCTGGGAGAAATCCCCTCCCCCACCTATGCAGAGGATAACCGTATCCGTGCGGTATTAGACAGGTTTAGGGAAAATGGACTGGATAATCCAACCATAGATGAATTCGGAAATGCATCCGCTCAATTACTTGGATCCGTCGGACAGTCATCCATTTTAATCATGGCTCATGCAGACAGTGTATTTTCACCAGAGGTCCGTCACGAGATTCAGGTGGGATCCGATTCCATGACCGGTCCAGGGATTGCAGATAATGCCTTGGGACTTGCCGCGATGATCTCTCTACCTCGTATTCTCCAAGATTTGGGTATTCAATTGCGGGATAACCTTACCCTCGTAGCCAATGCGAAAAGCCTGGGTCGTGCCAACCTGGAAGGTGCCAACGGATTTCTCGAAACCATGAGCCTGCCTGCCCGAGCAGGGATATGTGTGGAAGGTTCAACCCTTGGCCGCTTGAGTTACTCAGGTCTTGGCACATTACGGGGAGAAATCACCCTGCAGGTGCCCAGTGATTACGACTGGAAAAGATTCGGTGCTGCAGGTGCCATCAGTCATCTGACCAGCCTGGTTAATCAAATCCGTGAAATCGCCATCCCCAAAGAGCCTAAAACCAAACTGGTGTTTGGTGGTTTGAAGTGTGGTTCTAGTTACAACACTTCCCCACGCCAGGGCAGTTTACGATTTGAAATCACCAGCGAGGGAGATGAGATCATTGGTCAGATGGAAAACCAGTTGAATGACATCTGTGAACAGTTTTCTGCGGAAACAGGCACCCTAGTGAAAATGGAAGTAGTTGCCAAAAGACAGAACTGCGGAATTGCATTCACCCATCCGTTGGTCAAAACCACCCGCTCCATCATGCAGGAGGCAGGAATCACTCCACAAGTCGATCCCAGCACCGGCGACCTCAATGCCCTGATTCTTGGTGGTTTACCTGCGGTTACTCTGGGACTGACCACCGTAGAAAACCTTCGTGAGGTCAATGAAACCGTTCATTTGGATCCTCTTTATGCCGGGATGGCCCAGTTGATCACCTTGATCCAAGCGATCGACCAGGGAATTTGCGGGGAATAAGTATGAATCAGGAAACCTGGCTGGAACGGAATACTTTTCATCACGGGGCCTTCTGGGACCTAATCAAACTGGTTGAGGAAAAGGAAAAAAAAGGGCTGAAAATCTCTCTTTGCATCCCCACTCTCAATGAGGAAAAAACCATTGGTAAAGAAGTGTTGATTCTGCGCTCGGAACTGATGGAGCGCTATCCATTGGTGGATGAATTTGCGGTGATTGACTCTGGATCGGAGGATAAAACCCTGGAAGTTGCCAGCAACTACGGAGCCGATGTTTACCTGGCTTCAGACATTCTTCCGGAAGTGGGTAACAAGCGCGGAAAGGGGGAAAATCTTTGGAAAGCGATTCACCAGCTTAAGGGAGATATCATTTGTTATGTGGATGCGGATATTTCCAACATCCACCCACGCTTTGTTTATGGTCTGGTCGCCCCTCTGATCCACCGGGATGAGGTCACCTATGTGAAAGCATTCTACGATCGCCCACTGAACTACTCCAGCGGCCTTCGCCCCAGTGGAGGTGGCCGGGTGACCGAGATCCTTACCCGCCCCCTATTTTCCCTCTTTTATCCAGAGCTCTCTCAAATCATCCAACCTCTCTCCGGAGAATATGCTGCCCGCCGGGAAGTACTCGAGAAAATTCCTTTCCCGATTGGCTATGGGGTGGAAACTTCCCACCTGCTCGACCTGTACAAGTTATACGGACTGGAAACCTTCGCCCAGACCGATCTGGACCGCCGGGTGCACCGCAACCAGACCACCAATGCCCTCGGCAAAATGAGCTTTGGTATTTTGCAGACTTTTTTCAACCGCCTGCATGCACAAGGAAAACTGGACCAAATGCCGGATCTGGAAACCTTTTACCGCCGCTTTGAAGTCGAGGATGGAAATTACCGGCAATTGGTTCAGGAAGTGGTGGAAGAGGAAAGACCCCCAATGATCGAGATTGAAGGTTACCGTAACCGGGACACCTCCTCCTGAACTTTACCAAATTCCGGTGAAAGTCGCACTTGTTCATTACCACCTTCAACCGGGTGGAGTGACCCGGGTGATTGAAAACACCGTTGAAGCCTGGAAAATCAACGGTAACGGCCCCGAAGATTATGTTATTCTATCAGGTAGATCCTACCCCGGAAGTAAGCTCCAAAATGTCCGAGTTGTTGAGGGCTTGGACTATATGGATCTAAGCGATGCCACCGATCCCCTAATTTTAAAAGAGCGGATGGAAGAAGCCGCCAGGTCGGTGCTCGGTCAACTGCCAGATGTCTGGCACATTCATAATCACTCCCTGGGCAAAAATGCCGGCCTTAGTGGTGCGGTTGCGGAATTGGCCAAGTCCGGTGCACGATTACTTCTACAACCCCACGACTTTGCCGAAGATGGCAGACCCCAGAATTTCAGAAACCTGGGCGAGGTCCGAGCACTCCTTTATCCAACCGCTGGCCAAATCCACTACGCTGCCCTCAACCGCCGGGATCAGTCCTTTCTTCAGTCCACCCTTGATGATTTCAACAGTCCGGTACATCTGCTGGCCAATGCCATTCCCCAGCAATCAGCTTCAAATCCCAATGAGGATCAAAGCCATTTCCCAGAATTGCCAGAAAACTTGATTCTTTATCCTGTGCGTGCAGTTCGAAGAAAAAACCTTGGCGAACTCGCTCTTCTTTCCGCCACACACCCCGAATTTCATTTTGCCAATAGTCTTGGTCCAACGAATCCTGCCTTTCATTCGATCTACCAGAATTGGATCGAATATGCCCAGCATCATCAATTGAGTCTAACCTATGGCTTGGGAGAGCAAACAGATGCAAGCTTCCCCGAAATGGTAAATCATGCCCAGGCAATTGTTAATGTGAGTGTGGCTGAGGGCTTTGGTCTTGGATTCCTCGAACCATGGACTTTTGGAAAATGTCTGATTGGCCGGAATATCCCGGAAATTACTTCTGATTTTTCCGACATGGGAGTACACCTCGACAATCTCTACAATGAATTATGGGTGGATTCATCACTGGTCGACCAGGAATCTTTAAAGGATGCCATCTCCACCGCTCTTTGTTCAGCTTACCAGGACTACCAGAGGAAACTACCAGCAGATGCGGTCAATGTCGCCACAGAATCGATTCTTAATGGACAAGGGGTTCAGTTTGGTAGCCTCAATGAGGACTTACAAAAACAGGTAATCGCAGGGGTTCAATCCTCCAAGCAGGAAACTGAATCCGTTCGAAAACAGGCAAAACTTCAGATTTTAAACGAACCAAATATTCAAAAAAATCAAGCGGCGGTAACGGAAAACTTTTCACTTTCTGCCTACGGAGAAAAAGTTTTTCAAATCTACCAGTCCTTATTGGAAAGCCAGTCTGAAAAAGCCAACTTTGCCAACAGCGAAAAAATGCTCGATCAATTTCTCAGCCCAGAAAGGCTGAATCTACTGAGGGCTTAAAAACTCAGGATGGGATTAACCCTTCCTCTTTGCTTCGTAAAGACGCTTTTCCTTAACCTTCGTGGCTTCCTTACCCACACGGTCGCGCAGGTAATACATACGGGCACGCATGGTGATACTCTCACGGTCCACTTCGATCTTGTCAATCAATGGAGAGTTTACAGGAAACACACGCTCCACTCCAACACCGGATGCAATTCTACGTACCGTGAATGTTTCATGGATACCGGATCCTTTGCGGGCAATTACGATACCTGCGAAGATCTGAATTCTTTCTTTGTCGCCCTCACGAACGCGAACATGAACCTTAACACCGTCGCCCACTTTGAACTGGTCGCGACCTTCCTGGAGGTATTCGTTAGTAATTTCTTTCAGCAATTGCTCATTCATGTTCTCTGTTCCTTATTATTGGGTGATAGTTTCCAAGTCTGGGCGTAATCTCCTCGTTTTATCCAAGCGTTGTTCATGACGCCAACGGGCGATCGCCTTGTGGTTTC
>Ga0255753_1001283_pt1 | contig 30615 bp, 21 predicted proteins | sample 041ome_10_FD_179953 | JGI IMG/M metagenome (GOLD analysis project Ga0255753, IMG submission 179953) | Coastal salt marsh microbial communities from the Groves Creek Marsh, Skidaway Island, Georgia - 041412US metaG (version 2) | ecosystem: Environmental > Aquatic > Marine > Intertidal zone > Salt... | reverse complement strand
CCTGGCCGCTCGCGGAGCTCATAGTCACAGCGCCGTCCGCAGTCGCCGCAAATCGGTTCCCACCGCTCCCTTGACGAAGCGTGATGGAACCAGCCGTGCCAGCACCTTCCTTGGAGTCCACCAATATGGCGCCATGCGCGTTCGATCCGGAACCGCTGGAAATGGTCATGGCGCCGCTCAGGTAAGCGTCGCCGCTCGACACCGTCACAGCACCGCCGACGCCGCCGGACGCGGAGCCACCATCGCCACCAGAGACAGCCACGCCGCCGCCTACACCAGTGGTGTCTGTCGTCGAAGTGCCGCCGCTCACAGCCACGGCGCCGCCGGTGCCGCTTGCGGAGGCCAGACTCGTAACACTCACACCCTGGCCAGCGATGGAATTCAAAGTCACAGCGCCGGCCGCGTCCCAGCTCAAAATGCTCGCCGAGTCCTGCTTCAGCGCGAGCGTCGACGACGCCTCTGACTTCACCACCACGTCATCGCCGCTCAGCGTCAGACCCTGGCCGCTCGCGGAGCTCATAGTCACAGCGCCGTCCGCAGTCGCCGCAAATCGGTTCCCACCGCTCCCTTGACGAAGCGTGATGGAACCAGCCGTGCCAGCACCTTCCTTGGAGTCCACCAATATGGCGCCATGCGCGTTCGATCCGGAACCGCTGGAAATGGTCATGGCGCCGCTCAGGTAAGCGTCGCCGCTCGACACCGTCACAGCACCGCCGACGCCGCCGGACGCGGAGCCACCATCGCCACCAGAGACAGCCACGCCGCCGCCTACACCAGTGGTGTCTGTCGTCGAAGTGCCGCCGCTCACAGCCACGGCGCCGCCGGTGCCGCTTGCGGAGGCCAGACTCGTAACACTCACACCCTGGCCAGCGATGGAATTCAAAGTCACAGCGCCGGCCGCGTCCCAGCTCAAAATGCTCGCCGAGTCCTGCTTCAGCGCGAGCGTCTTACTCGCCGCGGTGGTCACCACCACGTCGTCGCCGGACGCGAGCGTCAGGTCCTGCCCTGCGGCCGAAGTCACGGACAGCGCGCCGCTGCCATCAGCGTGCACTCGCACGTCTCCTGCGTTCGCGCCTTGCCTTATCGAGACCGGAATCGTGGATGTGCTGCTACCTATGTAAACCGCCGTTGCCTCGCTCGGAGCGATCACGACGTGTTGCTGACTCCCTCGCATGCCAGCGTCTAAAGTCAACGTGCTCGTTGGAGTGCCCGTGATGTCCTCCGCGTCCAGACCTGTAATCTTTGGCGCGCGCACTTCTTGATGAAACATGCCGTCTTGAGAGGTTGAAACCTGCACGTAACTCGTGTAGCTGTTCGCGTACACCACATCATTCGTTGTCAAGAGATTTCCGTGCACCGTCAAGTCGCCGAAAATATCGGTTTGAACTTGCTTATTTGAACTCTCGCCGACGCGCACAAACGACGCAGAAGTTGGACCTATGTGAATGATGCCCTCGTACGAAGATGCTTGTGTCGTGCTATCTCCGGCATCTATGACGACGTCGCCGCCCGTTCCTGAGTTCGACGTGCCGCCACGTAACTTCAAATCGCCACCGTTGCCGCCAGACGCCGACCCCGCCTCGATCACGACGTCGCCGCCCGCCCCCGAACCGCCCGTTCCGCCGAGAATCTTTACCGATCCCCCCTGATAGGTCGCGTTCGCGCCGACGATCGACAAAGCGCCGCCCGGGTTGCTGCTCGGTGCGCTCGGCGATTGTCGCGTGATGGCGTAGTACGTACTGTCCGTCACGCCGAGCTTGAGCTCTCCTTTCGCCGTCACCGAATCGGTGTACGCGTCGCCGAGGATGACGTCGCCGTCGACGGACACATCCGCGGTGAATCCCGCCGCCGCGCTCGCGGTGAGCGCTTCTTGCAGTATGAACTGATTTCCAGATCCCGAGCCAACGCTCGAGACGTCGCTATCGGTGATTCGAAATCCCGTGCACGGATGTTTCCCGGTAAACATCGTCGTGAGCGCTCGAAGCTTGTACGTGCTGGACAGCGCGCCGTACACGCTCACGTAATAGTACCCATTCACCGGACTCGTGATCGTCACCGAATCCAACGCATTTCCAACGTTCACGCTCCGCTGTTCGTACGACGAAGTCGTCGGCTGCGCCGATCGAGACACGTACAAGTCCGCGTCCCCGTTGCTCGTCGTCAGCTCCAACGTCAGCGGCTGCGCCGCCTCCACGCACGCCACATTCACCTTATAGTACTTATACCCGCTCGACGACACGAAACCATTCCTCGCCACCCCCTTCGTGAGCGCCGTCGACGCGTCCACGCCGACGCGCTCGACCGTCGCCGCCAACGCCGCCGTCGCCGCCGCCGCCGCCGCCGTCCCGAGCCGTCGACGACGCCTCGTCGCTCTCCCTCGTTCCCGCGCTCGCCGGCGTCCGCTCGCGCCCTCTCGCGCGCGCGTCGTCTCACCATCGCGCGTCGTCGTCGTCGCGTCGTCGTCGCGTCGTCGTCGTCGCGTCGCGTCCGGTCGCGCGACGGCGTCGTCGTCGATGTCATCATCGGCGGCAGCGGCGTCGACGACATCGCCGCGCGTGGTCGCCGCGCGCGTCGGCGTCCGCGTCGCGCGCGCTCGAACCGCGCGCGCGTCCCTTCGTCGCGCGTCGTCGCCGTCGTCGAGCCGCATGCGCGTCGTCGCGCGCGACGGCGCGTCGCGAAGTGCGCGACCGCCCGCGGCTCGCGCGCACGGTTTAAACTCGACGGGGGTCCCGATGGTTCACGACTCGTCAGGGGTGGTTAGGCGGGAGCGACGGACGCGGGACGCGAGGCGCGAGGGAGGCGAAGCGATGAAAATGGGCGTCGATGGGCGTTACAGCGAACCGTCGCTGAGCTCGGCGTCGTCGAGCGCGCGAGCGCGAGAAGTCGGGGGCGGGGGGGGCGCGATGGGGACGACGCGCGCGGCGGACGCGGCGCGGTCGATTTCGGCGCGGTCGATTTCGGCGCTCCTGTCGTTGAAACGAACGGAGAGCTTGCGAGACTTGGCGCGATCGGCGCCGGCGAGGAGGACGTCTCGAAAGGCGTCGGCGTCGGCGCGCGCGGCGCGGGAATCCTCGAGGGATTGACGCTTCTTTGATTGTCTGTGGCCGACGCGCGAGACGTCGAGGGTTTCGTCTCGGGCGAGCGAGGCGGCCATGGCGGCGTCGAATTGGTCGCGTAAATCGCGCCCGCAGAGGACGTCGCGGATCCAGTTTTGCATGGTTGATTCCTCTCGCTCTTTTTTCGCGATGTGCGGGTACACGTGCGTTTGCTTGAACGACTCGCTTCGCTCGCTGTACTTGGCCAGTTCAAAGTTTTCGTGCACGCCGCCGAATTTGTCGTTGTACGCCTTGTAGATGCACTCGCAAAGGAAGAGCCCGAGTTCGGGCGCCATGGGCGTCGGCACGAATTCGTGCGTGAGCAGTGCAAATTTCTGGTCGTCCTCGGTCAGCTCACCTCGAACGACGGCGAGCATGGTGCCGATGAGCTTGCGAATCTGGTGCAACATGAACGACTGCCCGACGACTTGGCACCGAACGAATTGCTCGCCCTCCACCTCAAACGGCGCCGAGCATTCGAAGCTTATGATGTAGCGCTTCGCTTGCGCGTCCGTTGGTTTCACCTTAACCGTATAGTTATGAAAATTATGCGTCCCGCAGTAATTTTTTAGCACACCGTCCACCCGCGAGCGCGTCTCCTCCGTAAACGCGAACGCCTCCGCCGCGCCCTCGGCGCCGAGATTCGGATCAAACGCCCGCGTCGGTATCACGTACTCATACCGTCGCCGATCGCACATCGTCTTCGCGTTAAACCCCCCGGTGACTCGATCGATCCCAAACACCTCAAATCGCTCCGGCAAAGCCGCGTTAATCCTCTCCACCATCCCGCTCGGTTCCAACACCATCTTCAGCGCCACCACCTGCCCCACCGCCGACACCCCCTTATCCGTCCTCGCCGCCCGCGTCCACTGCACTTTCGCGAAATCGCCCGCATTCGCATCGGATATCCCTCCCGCGCGCGCGATCGCGCCCTCCAGCTCCCCCTCGATCGTCCGCACGCCCGGGTTTCGCTGCATGCCCGCGTACCCGGCGCCGACGTAGGCAAACGTCACCGCGCACTTCCGTTTCTTATTCGGATTCGTCGGCGGTTTCCGCGCTTCGTCCGCGCGCGGTGCGTCGACGTCACCGCCATCGCCCGTCTCGCGCGTCTCCGCGCCGTCGATCGCCGCCGTCGCGTCGTCCTCGCGCGTCATCGCCGCCGCCGCCGCCGCCGCGTCATCATTCACCAACGAATCCATCTCTCTCGCTCGCGCGCGCGTCGCGTCGCGCGCGTTCGCCGCGCGTCGGTCGCCGCGCGTCGGTCGCGCGCGCCTCGCCGCCGTCGCGCGCGCGCGATCGCGCGCGCGCGCGCGCGTCGTCGTGTGCGGGGTGACGTCACGCGACGCGAACCGTCGGGACACGCCGACGCGCGAGCGACGCGCGCGATGCGCGTCGTCGTCGTCGGCGGCGGCGCGGCCGGGTGCGCGGCGTCGTTCGCGCTCGCGCGCGCGGGCGCGGACGTGGAGACGCTCGAGCGCGGCGACGCGCTCGGCGGCGTCGCGACGAGCGAGGTCGTGGGCGGGACGACCATCAACGACGGCGTGCAGGGCGGCGCGACGAGCTACGCGAACGCGCGAGCGATCATGGAGGCGTGCGGGACGGAGACGCCGCATTGGGTGGACGTCCGAGTGAGCTTCGGGCGAGGAGAGGCGCACTGGCGGAATCACGGGGAGGCGACGGCGCTGACGCGAGCGCTGCGAGACGACATCGCGAGGTTTGAAAAGACGCTGAAACGCATAAAACGGTTCGAGGCGCTGTACGCGTTCGTGAGCGTGGAGCGAGCGCTGCGATGGCACGGACACTCGAAGGCGTTTCGGGATCGGATGGTGTACGCGACGACGGCGTTGTTTTTTGGGACGGGGAACTGCACGCGCAAGGTGAGCAGCATCGTGCTCGCGCGCGTGTTCAACGATGATCGATTGCGGTTGTATGATTACGATCCCGTGCGGTTTATGAGCGAAGCGCCGAAAATGTTTGCGTTTCCAAAGTTTTCGGAGATGTATCGTCGGATCGGGGAGGACATAACGAGTCACGGGGGTCGGGTGACGTTGAACGCGCGCGTGGTCAAGGTTGAGCGCGAGAAAAAGTGCGTTCGAGTGCACTTTGAAAACGCCGAAGGGGCGATCGAGGTGCGAGAGTGCGATCGCGTGATTTTCGCGTGTAACACCGAGCAGTCGAAGGCGATGCTCGATGCGGGCACGGGGACGTCGATGATGGAGCGCCACATTTTCAACAACATCGAGTACTTTGACGACGTCTCCGTCACGCATTCCGATGAGGCTTACATGAAGAAGCACTACGAAGTCGCGGAAGACGTGCGCGATATGTACTTTATCAAATCTTACGACGATGATCCGTCGCTGTGCGAGATGAGCTTCGACCTGACGGCGTACCAACCGTTCGCCAAGGGCGCGAACGGCGAGCGAGTGTATCAATCCATCTTCTTGAACGCCGCAAAAGACAAATCGCGATGGACTCGCGACGAAATCGACCCAAATCGCGTTTTACTCGTCAAGTGGTGGCGACAATTCGGCCACACGGTTCGGCATTTCACGCGCGCCGTACCTTTTTGGCGTTTCGTCCAAAACAAGCGTCGTACGCTCTACGCCGGCTCGTACACTTTGGTCAACACGCACGAGATCGCCATCATTTCCGGTCTCGTCGCCGCGTACCGCTGTGGTGCGCCTTATCCATTCGCTGACGACGTCGCCGCGAGCTTTCAGTTCGATTTGTACGCCTCCATCATCCACGGCGTCAAGCGGCGACGTTGACGCTTGCATTTTTTACTCCAACTCACCGATTCTTTAAACCACCTCACATCTCCGCGCGCACCGCCCCACGCTCGCCGAATGCGCGCCACCGCGACGACGACGTTCGCTCCCATCGCCCGCGCGCCCGCGCACCGCGTCACCGCGCCGCGCGCGCGCGCTGTCCCGCCGCGCGCCGTCCCGACGACGTCACCGCGGTCCGACGCCGCGCCCGCGCTCGTCGCCGCGCTCGCCGCGCTCGCGATGAGCGCGTCCGCGGCGCCCGTCGCGCTGGCGATCCCGCAGACGAGCGAGTGCGCGACGAACTCGTGCGATGGGTACGACTACAGCGGGAAGAACTTCGAGGGCACCGGCGAGTACTTCACGAAGGGGTCGCTCAAGCGCGCGAACTTCAACGACGCGAATTTGACCGGAATCACGCTGTTCGGGGCGGATTTATCCAACGCGACGTTTGTGAACGCGAATTTGAGCAACGCAAACCTGGGGCAGGCGAACCTGACGGGAGCGGATTTCACGAACGCGATTCTTAGCGGCGCCATCGTGAGCAGCGCGCAGTTGGACGAGGTGAAGATTACGAATAGTGACTGGTCGGATGTGATCGTGCGAAAGGATGTGCTGACGGGACTGTGTAAGGTGGCTGATGGGGAGAATCCGGTGACTGGGAACATCACGGCGCTGAGTTTGATGTGTCCTTGATTAGTTTTTTTGTAACACGAGACGCGGCTTTGCGCTAAATTGCCAGACAAGTTTTTTTGTGCGCGACGTTATTTTTACAAACGGTGCGCGCGCGCGCTAATGATTCGTCGTACGAACGACGTGCGAGCGACAGAAAGGATCGGAGTACTAGCACCATGCAAGTCATCAAAACCGAGGCATCAGAAGACCGTCGTGAAACAATGGTATTTCGTCATGTCCTTGCGCCGCTCGCGAAGTCGTTCGCGCTCGAGTCGTAACCAAATCTCTAATCATCTATGCATCTAACCGTCTATATCCTATGTGTACTGAGTGGAGCGCAAACCCAAACGATCGGGGTCAGTATGGTGAAATTTGTTCGCCACGAGTAAAGAAAAAAGATGGTCAGCGACAAGCCTCAGACAGCGGCGTAACCGCGCGATTTGTGCCAAGCCGAGAACGGATTCTCATACGCCGCGATCGAGGAAGGTTCGCCTGGAAATCCAGATTCCCCGACGACGTACTGCGCTGCACACGAAATTGCTGCATCATCGGCTGTGCCGACGAGAGTTCTTAACATTGAAGTGATGATTGCTCAGCGAAAGGAGAAGTCGTTTTTGAAGTGATTGAGCGCACAGGCACATGGCCTTCTAACAAACAGCCTCGAGGTTATAATCATCGCAATCATCACCATTTCATCACTCTCGCCATGACGCGCATCCATAGAAAATAAAAGAAACATTCGCGCCGTTCGACGATGCACGCACCTATAAAACTTCTACCCGTGTACGCTCGCGTCGTCTTGGAAAGCTCGACGCTAGCGATTTCTGCGATGGGAAAATTAAACAACTCGGTGAGTGACCGAGAAAACGCGCGAGATGAGAGATTCGAAAACAGAGGTAAGGCAGAAGTAGGTGTAAGCCCGGTTTCCAGAGCAAACTGCATCGGGGCCGAGATAGTAAGTAACTTCCCCGCGGCCGCTCAGAATGCGAGCTCGTTACTTTACGGGCTGATTAACGCCAAACATGGATGGGATTCCACGCCCGGCTGCCTGAAGTAACAGCCCGCAAACCACTCGGCGATCCCGCGCGACGAAATGGTCATCGTAAATGCATCGATAGATGTCTGGCCTCAATGTATTTACCCGCGGTAAGCAGCGAATAAACATAGCGAGAAACCAGTTGCGCGACCGAACCCGAAGCTTCGATTCAACGGGCCGACCTATCGTTCTAGCTTCTAGGGAACGGGGCAAAGAAACACTGACGGAGTAAAGTGCCCAACTTAGCGAAGCAAACAAACGAGTGATGTGAAAACGCGAATAACGTGGACGACGATGACGACGCATCGACCAATGGGGGCCTTCGAGAACGTAAACAGATCGGAACTGGGTTGTCACACCCGATGTTTGTTGTCTCATCACCGTAATTCGTAAACACGGACCATCAATTTCCTCATCTCCACTCGCGCGACGCCCCAGAGAATCTTTGGGCGCGCTCGTCGCGCCCGCGTCGTCGTCCGCGTCGTCCCTCGTTCGGTCACAGAAAAAAGAAAAACCATTCTTCGCCGAATGCGTTCGGCGAATCGTTGACGGATCAGATAATACTGGCAAGTATAGCCGGTGGCACCGGCCTTCTATATGCTTTTCATCTTCGATCAATTGGGGAAAGAGAGGTCCTCATTTCCGTAACGATTCGCTTTTCGGCGAAGAAGAGAGAAAACACAAGAACGTCCGAGACGCACCTCATTTAACCAAACAAACGTCCACCCGCCTCTGCGTCTCCGAGCGCGTTCGTTCTCTGCGATTTCGCGAATTCGCGACGACCGAATCCAACGTCAGTGCGCGAAACAAACAAACTTCATCCCGTCTCATCTCCCGCGTTCATCGATGCATTCATTCGTCCGTTCGTCATCTTCCTCGTTCCCGCGCGCGGGTCGGCGCGAATTTCGCTCAGACAATTGTCGTGTAGTTTGGAACAAGTCTCTTCAAAGCCGAGGCTCAAAGCGAGCTGGGTTAATAGCGTTCGATCTTCCTCGCGATTCTTCACGACGCGCATCGCGCGTTCCCGAGCTCAGATGACGAACGAACGAACGAACGAAAAACGCGCCGCGCCGCCGCGCCGCCGCGTCGTCGCCGCCTCCATCTCCACCTCTCCATCCTCGCGCCCCTTCCGCGCCGACGTCGCGAACGAACGGTCCGATCATGCGTGCATGACTGTATACTTAAACCAATCACCACGTACGCCGAAACGTCGTCTGACTGGGGCGGCATGTGTGGTCGTCACGCCGTTCATTCGCGCGTCGTCCGGCGGCGCGGATGCGTTCGCGCGTCGCCGCATTCACCCCTCGTCCACCTCGCGCGACGTCCTCGACGCGCCCTCGCGCGCGTCGAACGCACCGAAACATTTTTTCGCGTCGAACGATCGCCTCCGCGCGTCGCGCCGCGCGTCGCGCCGCGCGACGACGACTGACGTTCGCCGTCCGAACGAAGCCGGGTTCGCGCCACTCCCACGCGCGCGACGGTCGCTCGCGTCGCGCGACGGCGTCCGCGGCGCGCGGCGCGTCGACGCGCGCGAAGCATCGCTCGACGCGCGCGCGCGAGATGGCGTTCAGCGAGCGACACGCGGCGCGCGCGACGGGGAACGCCGCGATCGCGGGGGCGCTGTTGACGTTTTGCGGGGCGGCGTACTGGTACACCGTGATGAAGGTGCGAAAGGACGAGATGGACGTCGCGATCGAGCGACGCGAGGCCAAGGCGAAGGGCGCGCGGTAGGCACGAGGACGGCGCCGGGACGTCGGGCGGCGATCGACGCGACGCGACGGAGCGGCGCGGGCGAGGACGCGTCGGCGGCGCGCGAGCGCGTCGCGCGGCGTCGTGATGTAATGAAATATGTAGACGGTTGCGCGCGCGGAAGCGTGCTCGGGCGATGGCGTCGGAGGTGCGGCGATTCGGTGATTCGTTCGATCGATTCAATGAACGCGCGTCGTGCGTTACAACGCGAGCGCGCTCGCGGATTTTAAGGTGTGTTCGTTGCTAAGCCTACTAACGTCTCATGCCAAATAAATGTGTGTTCGCTCAATCTTCACGCTCAGCCATCTTAAGCGTGATGCTCGCCGTGCGCTTACGGATGGAGAACGGACGCCCTTGCGCGCGCGGGCGGAAACGCTTCATCGTCGCCCCGCCGTCCGCGTAGCACTCCGAGACGTACAGCTTCGCCTTGTTCATCCCCATGTTGTTCTTCGCGTTCGACGCGCAAGAGAACAGCGCGTTAAGAATCGGTTCGCACGAGCGGTACGGCATGAATTCAAGCATGATCAAGCACTCCTCGTAGCTCTTCCCGCGAATGACGTCCAACACGCGACGAATCTTCGACGCCGACATGCGCACGCCTCGCAAGTAGCACACCGCCTCCTTCTTCTCGGCTTCAACCTACGCGCGGTAAAACATCAACACATCGTCAGTACTCCATATCCCACGCGCGTCCATCGCGCGCGCGCCCCTCGCGCCCGCGTCCTCGCCGTCCTCGCCGCCGAGCGCCAACCCTATCGCCTTCTCGTTCTCTCGCGCCTCCCACCCCTTCCTCGCGCGCGCGTCGTCCCCCGCATCGCCCGCGCGATGCGCTCGTTTCTTCTCCCCCGCGCGCGCGCGTCCGCGTCGCCCCCCCCCGCGCGCGTCACCGCGCCATCGCGCCATCGCGCGCGACGCCTCGAAACCCCATCCAGGGTTTGTTCGCGCGTCGTCTCGCCCCCCCCCGCGCGCCGCGCGCGTCTCCGCGCCTCCCGCGCCTCCCCGATCGCTCGCGCGAATTTTTGTCGATCGCATCGCTCGCGCGCGCGCACCTCCGTCGCCGCGACGACGCCTCGCGGCGCCGCCGCCGTCGTCGTCGTCATCCGTCGGCGCTGCAGCGCGACTCGGCGCGGCGTGTCGCCGAGCGCGAGCGCGTTCGGCGTCGTCGACGCGCGCATCGTCAGCGCGACGGCGGTCGAGCGGCGTCGGCTCGCGGTCGGGACGCGCGTCGCGCGCGTCGTCGTCGGGCGCGTCGCGAGCGTGAACATGTCGACGGGCGTCGACGTGTGGCGACGCGCGCGCGCGCGGCGCGGGGGCGGGCGACGTCGGCGCGCCTTCGTGTGGGCATTCAGTGCGCGGTGATGTATGAATTCGGACATTCGGATATATACACACGGCGTTCGAACGCGTCGAATACGCAATTCCCGGAATTTATCTCCGAGGGGGCCTCGATTTGCCCTAACGACCTCGACGCGCGCGACGCCGCACACGCGCGCGCGCGACGCTCGACGCGAACGATGCGCGCGGTGATGAGCGCGAGAGCGATCGGCGCGCGCGTCGACGCGCGCGCGCGCGACGGCGCGACGAAGGGACGACGCGCGCGAACGACGACGACGACGACGGGACGACGCGCGCGAACGACGACGACGACGACGACGATGGCGCTGCCGACGACGCGCGGAGACGCGCGCGCGTGCGCGTGCGGCGCGTGTGCGACGTGCGCGAGCGCGCGAGGCGCGGCGGGCGCGACGCGAGCGCGACGGCGAGAGGCGGTGGTCGCGGGCGCGGCGCGCGCGGCGAACGCGAACGCGAGCGCGGCGGCGACGCCGTTCGTGTGGAAGGGAGCGAATTTGGTCCCGCTCGCCGCGTCCGTGGGCGTGGGGTTGGTGGTGAACTTTATTGTGCCGCGACCGGAGGCGGTCGTGCCGCAGGCGTGGGCGCTGTTGAGCATTTTTTTGTCGACGATTTGCGGGCTCGTGTTGGGGCCGTTGCCGGTGGGGGCGTGGGCGTTCGTCGGGTTGACCACGGCGGTGGTGACGAAGACGCTGAGCTTTCAAGCGGCGTTCGGAGCGATGACGAATGATGTGATTTGGCTCATCGTGCTCGCGTTCTTCTTCGCGCGCGGTTTCGTGCGCACGGGGTTGGGCGACCGCGTGGCGACGATGTTCGTGCGCGCGCTCGGCAAGTCTACGCTCGGTCTGTCTTACGGTCTGACCATCTCTGAGGCTTTGCTCGCGCCCGCGATGCCGTCCACGACGGCGCGCGCGGGTGGGGTGTACTTGCCCATCATCACGTCCCTCGCCAAGCAGGCGGGGTCAGAGCCGGGGCCGACGTCGCGCAAGCTCGGGGCGTTTTTGGTGCAAACGCAACTGCAATCGAGCGGACACTCGAGCGCGATGTGCATGACCGCGGCGGCTCAAAACTTGTTGAGTCTCAAGCTCGCGGCTTCTCTCGGCATCATCGTCGCTTCGCCGTGGATCACGTGGTTCAAGGCGGCGTGCGTCCCGGCGATCATCGGTTTGCTCGTCACCCCGCTCTTGGTGTACAAGTTGTACCCACCGGAGGTGCAAAGCACGCCCGACGCTCCCGCGGAGGCGGCGGCAAAGCTGAAAGAACTCGGTCCTTTGTCTCAAGATGAGCTCATGGTCGTCGCTACGATGAGTATCACGGTGTTCATGTGGATTTTCCAACCCTTTGGCATCGCGCCCGTCGTCGCCGCCATGTTCGGGATGTCCCTTCAACTCATCTCCGGCGTCATTTCCTGGGCCGAGTGCTTGAACGAAAAGGGCGCTTGGGATACGTTGTTGTGGTTCGCCGTCTTGATCGGTATGTCTGGTCAGCTCAACGCCCTGGGTTTCATCGATTATCTCTCCACCACCGTCGCCGGCGCATTGACGGCGGCCAACTTGGCGTGGCCGCAAGTCATGCTTTTGCTCCACGGTTGCTACTTTTCCATTCACTACTTGTTCGCGTCTCAAACCGCGCAAGTCGCCGCGCTTTCCACGGCGTTCATGGCGATGATGATGGCTGCCGGCGCGCCGCCCATATTGGTCGGCCTCACCATGGCTTTCCACACCAACCTCTTCGGCGGCATCACGCACTACGCCTCGGGGCAATCCGCGTGCTACTTCGGCGCCGGCTTCGTCGAGCTTAAGGATTACTTCCGCATCGGCGCCATCTGTGGCGTCGCCAACGTTCTCATCTGGCTCGTCTTCGGCGGTCTTTGGTGGAAGGTGATCGGTCTTTATTAGTGGGGCGTGAATTTTTCTGTTCTCGGTAATAATCACATCTAATAACATATTTTTCCTCTCCTATGTGGTCGCGCGATCGGTCGTACATCGTTTCGTGCTCGCTCGCTCGCGCGCTCGCTCACGGCGACAGTAACTGCCCGGAATCGTCCTCGTCCAGTCCCTCGGCTCTTTGTTTCATCTTGAGCGCCGTCCGCGAAGGCTTGAGATCCGCCTTACTCACCTTGTGCCTCGTCCCCGCCTCTGGGCAATCCACCGATTTCTTCGACCCGATGTACCTCATGATCGCGTCCTTCTCGTAGATGAATCCCATCTTATCCTCCACCGGCTCATCGATCGCCTCGATCCGTTTCGCCGTCAGCGGACACTTCGCGTTTCTCGCCCCCGCCGTCCCGTCTTCTTCGTCCAACACCAAATCCGCGTCCAAATCGTCCCCATCCACCCCCCGCACCGCCTCATCGAACGCTATCAAGTATTCCAACTCTTGTCGACGCTTACTCGCGTAATGTTTCGTCTTCTTCGTCAGGTATTCCTCAAAATTAAACTCCGTCGTCGCCGCGCACTCGTACTCTCGCCGCAGCGCCTCCAGCGCGTCCACCCGCGCCAGCTTCTCCCGCTTCAGCTCGCACAGCGCCTCCACCTTCGCTCGCAGCGCCTTCGACGACCCTCTCGCGTCCCGTTCGGCGATCCGCGCCGCCTCCGTCGCCGCTTCGCACGCGATTCGCACGTGTTCGATCGATTCGTGCGTCTCGTCGATGCGCTCCTTGACGCTCGCCGCGAGCCGCACCGCGCTCAATCGCGGCGACGCCGACATCGCGACGCGTGTGGCGCCCTCCGACGCGCGCGTCGGCGCGAAGACGGCGCGTCGAGCGATGCCGCGCGCGTCGAGCGATGCCGCGCGCCTTTGAATTCGAACGCGCGCGTCGTCCGCACGTCGCGACGCGCGCGCGACGACCGACGCATGGGCGACGCGCTGGCGAGACTTCGCGCGCGTTTGCCCGCGGCGAACGACCAGGCGATGGCGAGCGCGCTGAACGCGCGGGCGGCGCGGACGGTGACGATGCTCGACGCGCTGTGCGCGAGCGCGGAGGCGAAGCTGGGCGCGGCGGCGCGCGCGCTGCGAGAGGCGGAGGCGAGGACGGCGCTGTTGGAGCGCGCGCTCGAGGCGGGGACGGCGACGACGACGACGACGACGGCGGAGGCGGCGACGCGCGAGGACGACGGTCGGGGCGCGGACGCGGCGGACGCGGCGGAGGCGGCGACGGCGGAGGCGGAGGCGGCGACGGCGGAGGCGGCGACGGCGGAGGCGGCGACGGCGGAGGCGGCGACGGCGGAGGCGGCGACGGCGGCGACGCCGGAGACGAACGCGCGCGCGAGCGATCCGAAGTACTCCATTTACTTCAAGATGCTGAAGATGGGCGTCCCCGCGCAGGCGGTGCGCAATAAGATGAACCTCGACGGCGTGGACGCGAGCGTTTTGGACGGTCGGTAGTTGAGATATTTTTAGGTTGTTGTAATTGAATGCGCGCGGGTTAAGCCCGACTCAGTTCTACAGGATGAATGATTGTTCGACCTCGACGAAACGTACGAAGACGTTTACGCCTTGGCCGCGGCGGCAGCCTGACGACTCCACTTTTCCTTCGCCGGCAAAACTTCCGCCGCACCGCCAGCCGCGGTGAGCTTCTCCGAGGCGCTTTGAGAAAAGGAGGCCGCCTTCACCTTCAAGCCCGACACCTCGCCCTCACCCAAAACCTTCAACGGCAAGTTTCTGTAGTAGCCAGTCGCTTTGATCACGCCGGCGCTCTTGAGCGCTTCGATCGTGATCTCGGCGCTCGCGTCGAGTTTCTTCGCTTGGACGGCCGCCTCGAGGTCGCCGACGTTCACAGTGACAAACTTCGGTTTGCCGGCGCCCATGCCGCCGGCGATGCCCTTGAGTTTGGGGAAGCGGCGGTACATGGGTGTTTGCCCGCCCTCAAAGCCGGGGCGCACGCCAGGGCCGCTCCTTGCGCGTTGACCGCGCATGCTAAGTTCCCGGATTTTGGGCGTACGTCAGTCTCGCGATGTCAGGACGAGGTCGCGCGCACAAAAAAACCACAGTTGTCCCGCGATGTTCCGCGTTTGCCCGACGAGGTCGCGCACGCAAAAACAATCCACTGTTGTCTCGCGATGTCCGAACGAGGTCGCGCGCGCGATTCAGCGCGCGCACAAAAACAAAAAAAACCACTTACCCGTCGCCGCAAGAGCCACCTTGACCCGCGCCGTAACCGCGACCGATGCGCTTCTTCTCGCGACGCGACCCCTTGAGCGGGCTCAAGTTGTGCAATCGCAATCGTTCATCATCCGACGCGACGACCGCCGAAGAGAAACTCTTCGTCGGTCGCACCGCGCGCACCCGGAACGTCCCGCGAGCGTTCCCACGCGAGCTCAACGAGAGCGCGGACACCTGCGTCGCGTCGCCGTACCCTCAGTCGTCAGTCGTGCGTTCCAGCCTCTCGCGCGTCCTCGATTCGCCGTCGCCGTCGCCCATCGCCCGTCGCCGCGTCCGCAATAATTTTTCCCGCCGCGCGCGCGTCCCGCGCCGCCCTTCCGCGCGCCGCGTCCGCGCCGCGCGCCGTCGTCATCGCGTCGTCGCGAAGCCCTAGGGTAACGCGCGACGTCGCGCGGCGTCGCGTCCGCGCGTCGCGACGCGCGCGCCGTTCGCTCGCCGCGTCGCGCGAATCGATGCGCACCGTGTTCGCGAGCGCGGTGATCGACATCGCCGTCGTCCGTCGTCCGTCGTCGCGCGCCGAGCGTCGCGATTTACCGCGCCGACGGCGCGCGGCGTCGCGCGCGCGCGCGATAACATAAACACACGTTACCGGACATTCGACACGTATACCATCAAAGTCAAACACCGTGTATCTATATCTCGAGTTCGCACCAGCATCACTCTACGACGCCCACTGGACTCGTATTTGCGTTCTCACTGTTTGCCCGTAGGACCCCGCGCATCGCCCCGTCGCGTCGCGCGCGCGCGCGTCGCCGTCGCCGCGCACCGCGACGCGCGACCGCGTCGACGCGCGCGCGACGCGCTCGACCGCGCCTCATGTCGACGATCGCGCTCCACTTCAAGCGCGCGAACGGCGCGAAAATCACGCTCGAGGACGTCGACGCGACGACGCTCACCGTGCGCGACGCGCGCGCGCGCGTCGCCGCGCGACTCGCCGAGCGCGACGCGACGATCGACGCGAGCGCGAACGTGCGGTTGATCTTTAAGGGACGCGTGCTCAGGGACGAGGCGACGCTGGCGGCGTGCGGATGCGCGAACGAGAGCGTGGTGCACGTCGTGACGTCGACGACGTCGACGACGACGACGACGACGGCGACGGCGACGGCGACGGCGGCGACCGCGGCGGCGACGGCGACGACGGCGATCGGCGGTCGAGGGACGGCGACGGCGAGCGACGCGCCGTTCGGGGGATTCGGCGGCGGCGGCGGCGGCGCGGCGCTCGGCGGTTCGGGGGCGCTCGATTTGATGAATAATCCATTCGTGCGGTCGCAGATGGAGGCGCTGTTGAGCGAGCGGCCGGAGACGTTGAGGGAGATGATGGAGAGTCAGCCCGGGATGCGGGAGGCGATGGCGGCGAATCCGGAACTCGCGAGCGCGTTGACGGATCCGGAGACGTTGAGGCGGATGATGAATACGATGACGAATCCGTCTTTGATGGCGGAACAGATGCGGAATAACGATCGCGCGATGTCGAACATTGAAATGATGCCGGGTGGATTTAACGCGCTGCGAAGGATGTACACGGATGTGCAAGCGCCGATGGAACGCGCGGCGGAACGCGATATGGACGCCGCGGCGCCGACGGCGACGAGGACGGTGAATCCCGATGAGCCTTTGCCGAACCCGTGGGGCGGCGCGGGCGGCGGCGCGGGCGGTGGCGGCGCCGCGATGCCGCCCGCGGGCGGGGGATTTTCCATGGGCGGTATCGGCGGCGGCGCTGGGGCTTCGCAGATTGAGCAAATGGCGGAGATGATGCAAAATCCGCAAATGCGCGCGGCGATGGATAGCGTGATGTCGAACCCGCAAATGCTAGAGTCCATGCTGAACATGCACCCCCAGGCGCGTCAAATGATGGAGGCGAACCCGCAAATGCGCGAGACGCTCTCCAATCCGGAATTTCTTCGCCAAATGATGAATCCTGAAAATTTGCGCGCGATGGCGCAAATGCAACAGTTGTTCGGCGACGCGATGCCGGGCGGTGGATTGGGCGGCGGTCTCGGGGGATCGATGTTCGCGCCTCCCGTCGCACCGGCGGGTCCACCCGAAGAAGTGTACGCTTCGCAACTCTCGCAATTGAACGACATGGGATTTTTCTCGCAAGAGGAAAACATTCGCGCCTTGCAGGCGACGGGCGGCAACGTCCACGCCGCCGTCGAACGCTTGCTCTCCAACCCCGGCGGCGGGTTCGCGTGAACGCGATAACGCTCACCACTTAGTCAATCGTTCTACAATCTACGTTCTATCATTCTACGCGCGAACGCTCCGCCGTCGCTCACACCTTTTTGTGCGCGTACGTCGAAGCTCGCAGTCGCCGAATCGTTCGCGTCTGCTCCGCCGTCGCCGACGCCACCGACGCGCACAGCCACGCGTACACCACCGGTACCGACGCCTGCAACGTCGTCGCGCCGCTCAACGACGACGCCGCGATCGCCGCGACGACCCACAGCCCCCCCGCGACGGCGCCCAAACGCGTCGCCGCGCGTCCCGCGCGTCTCGCCGCCGCGTCGCCGGCGTCGTCGCCGACGCGCAACCGCCAACATCCCGCCCCGGACAGCGCGAACGTCCCGCCCGCGAGCGCGTCGCACGCGAGCACCAGCGCCTCGGCCGACGCGCGTTCGCCGTACACGCTTCGGTGCGCCGGGCACCGCGCCCACGCGTCGCCGCCGCCGAGCGCGCCGAGCGCGCACCGTCCCCAAAACCATCCCACGCCGATCGCGAGTCCGCTCGCGCCCAGCAGCGCGCTCGCGCGCCGTCGATGCGTCGCGATCGCGTCGTCGAAGGCGCGGAGCGCGTCGCGCTGTTCGCTCGAGTCCAGGAGCGGCGGCGCGTCGTCGTCGTCGCGTCGTCCGAAGTGCGCGTCGATGACGCGCCGCGGATTCTCGTCGCGCGGGACGTCTCCGTCGCGACGCCGCATGCCGATCGCGACGAAGACGGCGCCGGCGTCGCGACGAAGCGTCGATGAGTGTCGGTAACGGTTCGCGACGAAGCACTTCTGAGGTATTAAAAGACGAAGCGTCGCCGGAGAGGTATTAAGAGACGACGCGCTCAATCGCGCGCGTCGTCGGCGACGGCGAACGAAGCGGAAGATTGTATCGAGCCGCCGGTCCAACCCTCGCGCTTGATGGCGACCGCGGCGGCGATGGGTTCGATGGAGACGTCGCGGGCGCGATTCGCGAACGCGCGCCAGAGACGCGCCGCGTGGCCGTCGGAGACGCGCGAAACGTCGGTGAGATCGAGCGATTCGTCGGTGAGATCGAGTGATTCGTCGACGATGGCGTCGTCGGCGTTCGTCGATGGAACGTATGGATCTTCGGACGACGGGGCGAGCGCGATGGACCACTCCGCGGGTTGCCATTTGATCAACGCCTCCGGCGCGACGAAAGGCGCGACCAGCGGCGCTTCGTACGGACGCAGCGGACGCGCGGCTTCGCAGTACCACGCGCGGAGCAGTAGGAAGACGGCCGTGGCGCGAACGCCGCTTAGGCCGCGATTGTCTTTCGGCATTTTGGGTGGTCGGCGTTGTGCGGTATGGTCGTCACACGATGCCGAGTTCGATTTTCCGAAACATGGCGTTACTCTCAGCGCTCCGCGAGCGTGAACCCGACGTCGTCTGCAGTTGCGCGCTTAATCGCGGGGAGGAAGACATTCTGATTCATGAAAGCGCTGAATCGCTTCGCGTAGACATCGGGTCGTTGACACGAAACGTCCCGACCGCAGCAAATTTGGCTGGTGAAAAATCGCTCCAACTTCTTCCTCGGTCCCCACTCAGTCAAGATGTCGATGATGCCGCAAAACACCGCGCCCTTGGGTTTGTTCACCATGCGCAACTGGTTCAAGCGCGCGACGTCGTGCAAGAATGGAGTGAACATCGAGGCTTTTTCCAACATCAAGAACTCTTCGCTTTTTTCGGATACGGCATCGCTGTCCGCCAAGCTATTCGTGTCGCTCTTGCCTTCGTCGGATTCGGCGACGGCGACGGCGGCGGCGCGCTGGTCCTTCCAATCCGCATGATCCGTCTCAAACTCTTCAAACGCCTTGTTAGCCTCGAAAATATCTGTTGGCGTCACCGCTTGGTACTCGCCGAATACTAGTGAATAGTCTATGAGATTTCTCTTGGCAAGAAACTCGCTGTCCTTCTTCAATACGTCGCAAATATTTTGCGAATGTCGCGTGTGCACGGCGTCCTCCTCGCGAAAATCGTTGTCTTTATAAATACACACCGAGCCCTTGGCGAGCTCGCGCGCGCTTGCGCGCCGACCGAACGTGCTACCTTTGAGATCAAACCTCTTCTGAATGATTTTCGTCGACGCGAACCAATAATTCATTACGATGAAGGACAACGGCCGCGTGCCGTTGAATTTAATCGTGTACAATCCATAAAATTGCGGCAGCATGCTCACCGTGCTGTTTTCTCTCACGTACTCAGTGTATTCAGGCAACATTTTCAGTAGCGTCCGTTTTTCCGCTACGTTGCACGTCTTCACCAGCAGTGTGCCGTCTTCGCTACAAAAGAACCAACTCCTCGACTTGCCGCTCGCGAGCGCCTGCGAAATCACCCGCAACGACGTCGACGTCGCCTCCAACTTCCCAGTTTCCGTGCGCATGTTCCCGCGGATCTCGCCGTTCTGAGTCTGTACGTCATCACAAACCGTCCTTACATCCGGAATCGCGAACGCACTCCTGTACGAGTGCGCATCCATTCCCCACAACAACCTCAACTCCTCGAACTTCTTCGGCGCCTCCACCGTGTACGAGAAATTCGGCAGCAGCTCCCCGTTCGCCATCTCCATCTTCTTCACCGCATACACTTCCCGCTTCACCGTTTCCTCCGCCGCCTCACCACCACCGCTATCGTCACCACTTGCACCCCTACTTTGCGCCGTGAACGCCAACTGCAGGCACAATCCGAGATGATTCGTCAGCACGTCGCCGTCCGCCGTCCCCAACCGGTTGCCGCGGTGCACCTTTGTCCACAGTCTTCGCATTTGTTTCGTGCGCCGACTCGCCCGTCCGACGTTCAGACGCTTCATTTGCTTAGTAATCCGTTGTTTGGTGAAGCTGAACCCGCGCGTGAGCGCACCGGCGGCGTCGTCCACGGCGTCTCGCGCGAGTTTGTTGATCAGCTTCAGTCCTTTGTTGCTTTTCGTGCGTTTGGGTGCGGCGTTCGCGGGCGCGCGGGCGCGTTCGGCAGATTGCGAACGTGCGGCGGAATGGTCGTTTGCGTGCGCGTCCTCGGGCGCCATCGCGGCGAACGCGCGCGCGCGAGGCGCGATGTGAGGTGCGCGATCGGTTGTGGAGTGCAGCCGGAGATTTTCCAGCGGGACGCGTTCGCGACGGAGGGCGGCGGCGATGGGCTACGATAGGTGTGGATTAATAACGTGTGCGATGATGACGCGATTTAACGGGAAGGGAAGCCGCTGCCGAAGGCGCTGGCCATGCGACGGTGTTGACTACCGCTCGAGACGTCGTTGACGAGGACGTGTCGGAAGTGGGATTCGCCCGTGCGCAAAGCCGTGATGGCGGTGTTGATCTCGCTGAGCGGACTCACGGCGACGGAGGCGCCGATCTTGTGTCGGGCGCAGAATTCGAGCATTTGAACCATGTCCTTTTTGCCCCCGGTGTTACTCGTTGTGATGTTGTTCATGGTGAAGCCGAGAGTGAAGACGTCGGCTTGGATGGGAGGGCACATGCCGACGAAACAAATCGTCCCACGCGGGCGTAACAAGGGGAAAAACTTCGCGAAGTCCACCTCTTTATTCGTGGCGATGGTGACTAGGATGAAGTCGAGCGATGAGGCGGCGGCATCCATCTCTTCTTGGTTGGTGTGCACCAAAAAGCGCGACGCGCCGTGCGACAGGGCGTCGGCGCGCTTCGACGCCGAAGACGAAATCGCGGTGACTTCTCGACCGAGCGCCTTGGCGAACTTGATGGCCATGTGACCGAGTCCACCGAGGCCGAGAATGCCGACGCGATCGCTAGACTTCGTTTGCTCGTTCAAAGGCGTCCAAACGGTTTGGCCACCGCATAGCAACGGCGCGACTTCCGCGGAAGACAGCGCGTCTGGGATTTTGTAGCAGAATTGCGAGTCGTTTATGCGCATGCGATCGGCGAAACCACCTTTGTTACCTTCGCAGCATGTACAACCGACACTAGAGCACAGCTGCTCATCGCCTCGCGCGCACCACTCGCAATCGTGGCAAGACGAGCTCTGCCAGCCGACGCCAACGCGTTGACCGGCTTTTAGCGTCGTCACCGCCGTGCCAACTTGGGTGACCGTACCCACGACTTCGTGTCCGCAAACTTGCGGCCACACCGCATATTCACCATAGTCACCCACGATCAAGTGATCATCACTTCCGCACAAGCCGCAGTACTCGACCTTCACCTCGACAGACGTCGGGGTCATGTCTGGGAGGCGATACTTGAACGGAACCAAATCTTCGCCTTGCGCCAACGCGGCGAAGCCGATGGTGGTGTCTTTGTCGTCATTTTGAAGTTCGCTGTAGAGTTCGAGAATTAGCGCACCGACGAGGTTCTTACCCCACGCTTCGTCCACGGAGAAGAGCGCATCTGACGCCGCCTGCGAGTTGAAGTGCTCACCCTCCGCTCTGAGTTCGACTTCCATGGAATCAATCGTCAGGAGCGCGCGCTGAAGGATCGTGTTGCCTTCGGCGGCGCCAGCCTTAACTGCATTGAGCCAGCCATCGTAGCTGCACAGCTGCAACGCGTACTCCTTGGAGAGCCATTCGTAAAGTTGAGAAAACGGCATCAGTTTACCCTTTACTTCACGCGCGACGCCGTCAAACGCATAACGATCGACTTGGCCGGATAATGAGATTGACGTGAGCATCTTCACGCAATCATCGACGCACAAGATACTAACAGCCCACTCGGTACGTGGGAAGAAACCTGTCGCGAGGCAGGCGCGGAGGAAGATGACGATGTAGTCATCGTCGGGCGCGAGCGAACCGACGGCACGAGAAATACCGATGTCACCAAACAATAAAACGGCCGACTCAACGCCAACTTCTTTCTGCGCGCGCTCGCATAGCATCTCCGCGACCTCTTTACTTCGTCGGTATCCCGTTGAAACTTCACCCGGAAGCGGATACTGCGTGGAAATGAGAACGTGTCTAGCGCCGGCGCGCGACGCGATCTCGAGCCCGTTGAACGTTCCTCCGACGTTTACCTTTTCTAACGCTGAATAAGACTTCACCATATTGACTTCCGCGCCACCGCTGATGACAACGTCAATCACTTCCAAAACTGGCGCGAGCGTGGCTTCGGGTATGTCGTACAACGGCATTGACATGTCACCACACATGAACGTTGTCTTTTGCGTTATTTGATCGGTAAACGTGAGCCCGCGCTTACGGAAGACATCGAGCACGCGATTTTGCGCCGCAAACTTGTCTTTTGCGCGCACGATAGCGTAAATCTGATCAATTTCATCGCTTGCGGCGAGTTCTTGAAGCAAGTACGCACCAAGAAAACCAGTAGCGCCGGTAAGGAGAATATTCTTCTTGCCCGCCGCAGTATTCTTCTTTGGCGCTCGCTTGAACTCGGAAAAGTCATACTTTGCGACTTCGACCTCGGGCTCAAACTTGGCGTTTTTATAATCTTCCATAAGTAGGGCCATCTCAGCCAGCGTCGGCTTGGCGATGACTTCGGGAACCGTCAAACTCACCCCCCATTTCTTCGAAAGTGCCGCCGCAAGCTCAACAAATTTCAAGCTTCCGCCGTAGTCGAAAAAGCTCTCCGTCGCCGCGAAGTTCTTCTCCGGTTGATCTAACACTTGGCGCCACACCTCCACGACCTCATTTTGCTTTGTAGTCAGTTGCACTTCGTTACTATCGGTGATTTTGTCCAGCCTATCGACATCAAGCTTGACCACTTTACCAGAGGTAGCTGTGGACACTTTGTTGCCGAGGTCGTAAAACGTCGACGGAATCATGTAGTGCGGCACGTGCGCTGCCATGTGTGCCCGCAATTCGCTCTCCTTCGCTCGCGCACCGTTGTTGAAGGAGATAGCAGCGACGAGTTGCTGGTCAATGTCAGACTGTCCGATCGTGCTCACGATGGCCTGTTTAATCACTGGCATCTTGAGCATGACGTCTTGTACCATGACCGGCGAAACCTTGAAGCCACGAATCTTGACGTATGCCGACTTTTGACGAGATTCAAAAGTCAACCTGTTGCGACCTAACCAACGAACGAGATCGCCAGTTGGATACCACTCGCTTTCGATCTTCGCGTAACCGTTATCCGTGTAGAAGCCAACGAGCAAACCACTCTTTTTAACGTGAAGCTGGCCGACGGTGCCGCGAACAGCTGGCTTGCCGTCATCCGTCAACACGCGCGCTTGCGTGCCCTCACGCAGGAAGAACGCTCCACCGTAATCAGATATCGCCAAATCACCCGTTTCGTTCGTGCTGTACACGTCAATCAAACGCGTACGGGTGAGACGCTCGGCGAGAAGCATACGAGTCTCTCTTCGCACGCGTTCACCGGTCAATAAAATTGTGTGCACGTCTTGCATCCCTTCGGAGAACTCTTGCGGCGTGCAGTGCAACAAACAGCTCTCCAGGATACTCGGACTGAGGTAAAGCATGGTCATTTTTTGACTTCGCACATACGAAATCAACTCTCGGGGCTTGAGGAAGAAATCGTTCGGGATGACGCTCAGCGTGCGACCAGCGAGGAGCGGAATGAAGAAGTAATAATAGACCCAAAAGCTCCCCATGACATCGTCGCCACGCATGTGTGGCCCAATGACCGATTGCGAGTCCGTCAGCGCGGATTGTGGACAGCACAGAATTTTACTCACACCAGTAGTGCCACTGGTGAGTACGGAGAACCCGGGGGCATCGGGAGTGTCAGGACGCGTCAGCGCCGGATGAAGCTCGCCGCTCAAGTCGACGTCGTACTCCATGTCCTCGACGACCACGACCAAGTCTCTGTACGCGGTGGGTACGAACTGCACGAGATCACGAGAAGTTATTATGACTTTCGACTCGTTCAAACGCAACACGCGTTCGAGGTCGGTGTCGCGATACCACGCGGGGATTTCGCAAAACACAGATTCACACAAGAGTGAACCCATGGCGCACCACACCGACGCCGCGGAGGCTTGCACAAACAAACCCACACGAGAGTTCAGCGCACCGCGTTCGGTGAGCATATATGCGACGTGATACGCACGCGAGTACACTTCTTTCATCGTGTACGTACTCGTCGCATCTGTAACGCAAGGTTTGTCGGAGCGAGCGTCTTGCAACGCCGTCGCCAAACCCGAGCGCCAGTGCGTCGCCGCCGACGTCGTCGTCGAGGCTAACGCGTTCACATCCGCCATCTCCTTCGCACTTTTGCTTTGTGCCGTTTCGATGTCGACTAAAATACTCTGTAAAACTTCGTCCATGCTGGTTTGATCCTTGAGCGAATCTTCTGGGACCCAGCTGTGCTCGAATCCTTCGGGTCGAACGCGATGCGCCGAAGCGTCGACGAGAACTATGCGTACGATGCACAAAGTTCCGTCCTTCTGCGCACGCTCGCGCAGTGCCTCGGCCATGTGCAGCGTGGGTCCGTGTGCGCCCACTAGAACGATCGGGTCGTCGAAAATATACGGGCATTTATTCATCGCCTGATCAACTTCGCTCGGCTTGAACTCGTACAAGTTGACGCCGCTCAGACGCGCGGCGGCAAGACGAGGGAACATATCCATAGCGCCTTCATCCGATGCGCACACGACGACGGAGAAACGATGCGTCGGATTCGTGAGCTGGCGTAAGATCGGCCAACGCTTGGAAGTTTCTTTGCGCTCCCACCCTATGGCGTCGTAATACGGTTGTTGCTTCGCCGCATCGACGCAGAGTTCCGGCGGTACGTTTTGCATCGGTGCCTTGTCGACAGCTTTGAACTCGCTCGATCTCGCCGTATCGTCGTGCCAACCGCGAAATTTGATCCACGTTGACAACTCTGCGGGCTTCCATGACAACATCGAACTCTCAAAGTTCACGTTTGCCAGCGAACACATCTCTTGGAGCGTCTCCTCTGGTCGCGACAGCAAATCCGCGTCAGCGTCGACGACCATAACCTTGGCATTGATACGCTTCAACGCGTTTACGATACCAAAAGCTTCCGCAAATCCAGCCTCAGATGGATCATAATAGCAGCTCCCTTCCTTGTGTTCAATGGAGACGCGATAAAATGACTCTATCGTTTCCGTCGGTTGTCGAATCAACACCACGTGCGTGAACCGTTTTAACCAGCTCGACTTCATTTGCTTCAAGTCAAAGTAACACGACAGCTCTTTGGAGAAGAAGAATGGACGTCCTTGCGCGGAGTAATCCGCCGTCATCACCTCTAACATCGTCGCATAGCTGCATCCACTGCTCGCGACATGATGTTCAGATTGTCCACTGACAATCTTGGCGTAATTTTCCGGATTATTCTCCTTCAAGCACGGCTCCGTGAGTAACTCGTGCATGACCATCGCCTCGGAGTGCATAGAGAACGAGCGTTCGAGCGCGGTGCCGCGCGATCGAGTCACCGCCCAAACGATCAGGCGCTTTTCGTTGTGCGAAGCGTGCGGAGAAGTGCTAGCGATGGACATCGGATACGAGCTCCCTTGCGCCGTGCACCACGCACACATACCGTTCTTTAGCACCACGGCGTCGGCGCACCCGGCGCGCGTGAGCGCTGACGCCACCATCGGCGCCGCGTCGACGCCCCCCGAACCGACCACGGCCACGGGCATGGACAGGTCCAACCCCGCGCCCTCGAATATTTCTCGCAAGTTTTCGTCCGCGACGTCGAACAACCGCGTGTACGGTAAATTCTTCGCCCCCGGAATGTGCCCTTCGCGGAAGCCCTCGAACTGAATCGCTCGATCCTGAATCCGAACGTACGCCGCGTCTCTCGCCCCTCCCGCGAACACCTCCGACTGTCGGCAATCCAGCACTTGCAACCGCTGCGTGCTCAAGTTCGTCAACAAATCTTTCGCGTCGACGAATCCCGATTTCTTCCCCTCGCGCGTTCCGTTCGATCCGTCTTCGTCGTACTCCGCCGTCGCCCGCTCGCGCATCGTCTCCGCCCCGACCTCCGTCTCGTAGCCTTCCGCCTTCCACGCCTCCATCCCTCCCTTGAGCACCATCACCCGTCCTCGATGTCCATATTCCAAGAACGCGAACGCACACGCCTCCGCCGCGCAAGACGCGCCGTTTTTCGCGTATATCGCCACGTCTCGCGTCTTCGTCGCCCCGAGTCCGCCGCCGACGCCTCGCGCGAACGCTTCCCGCGGCGGGAACGCCTGCGGCAGCGGCGACGACAGGTCGCACACCTCGTCGTGATCATAAAACGTCGCGTTCGGGATGCGCTCGCTCTCGTGCGCCGCGCGCGCGCGCTCGACGTCGTTCGCGCTCGCCCAGCTCGCGTCGACGATGATGATGTCACCCGACGTCGACAGTTTTCGCAGCGTTGACGCGTCGACGTACTCCATGTCGTCCCGATCTCACCGTCGACGAGCGCGAACTTACGATTTCTTCGCGATCGCGACGCGCGGGGGCGCGACAGGCGTCGCGCGCGCGAGCGACGTCGCGATGTGATGGCGATCGCCGAGATTAGATGGCATCTTTTTCAAGCGAAAACCGGCCAAATCCGCACTCGGTGACGCGCGCGCGGCGATTTCGGGCGCTCGAAGCGCGCGGATCGAAAGTATGCGCGACGTCGCATCGAACGGCGCGTCGAACAGCGCGTCGACGCGCGCGCGGACGACGGAGACGGGGATTGAGGTTGGGAAATCTGAACTGCTCGAGTTCGCGCGGCGAAGCGTCGACGCCGTGCGCGCGACGCGTGGGGGCGAGAGCGACGCGAGCGCGCTGGTGTGGAGTGATCTAAAACGTGGTGTCGGAGCGTTGGCGTGCGCCGCGCGCGCGTGGCCGGAATCGTTCGAGGCGTTGACGGGGACGTCGCGAGCGGGGACGAGCGCGTCGACGCGCGGCGGCGCCGCGGCGATGAAACACCCGTTTCAGACGCTGCGAGGGATTTTAGCGAGAGAGCGAGTGCCGGCAAATGCGATATCGGTCGATGGTGTCGAGCGAGGGGAGTTTCAGGCGACGTTTGATGCGTTGGCGGTGATGTATTGGACGTGCGAAGTGCGAGCGAATGCGGCGAGCGGCGCGGCGACGGCGATTTCGTTTGCGAGAAAGTTGGGACCCGGGGCGGTGGCGTATTGTCAGAGCGAGGAGACGCGCGCGCGCGCGGTGCGACTAGCGCAACGGGAGATGGAGACGGCGGCGAAGAAATCGAGCAGAAAGGCGAGTCGAGCGAGTTTGGCGAGCGCGAGTGAAATTGAGCAGAAGCGCGAGCCAAACGCGAGAGAAACCGAGCAGAAGCGCAAGTCGAACGAGCCGATCGACGGGCGGCCGGCGACGATGACGATCGATGATTGGGAAACTATTACAGAACTTCGATGGGAATTAGAGAAGATCAATGAGATTAGCGAGGAGCGGGCAAGGGAAATCGAGCGACTTCGCGGCGCAACATCGCCGAGGTCAACGCGCTTGTACGAGACAAAGATTCGGGACTTGAGCGAGCAGCTCGTGGCTGAGCACGAGGAGCGAATGCGAGTGACGCGCGAGTACGAAGACGAGCTTATTGACATGCGCAAGAATATGGCTGAAATTATGAATGCATCGATTCTCAGGCCCGAGAACATGGTGGCTTTCAACTCTTTCGACGTCTCCACGGAGGAGGGTCGCGCGATGGCCAAAGTGATGATAGATGCCATGGATCGCGTGACGCGAGCCACAGCGGACGTACAGAAGGCGACGCGATCGTACTTGAATCACGTCTCCGATGATATCGTGTCGCCATCGACGAACGATACCTCTTTGTCACCGTCGTTTCTTTCTCGATTGGACACATTTGAATTGAGCGAGAGCTCCGTCAAACGCGCAGCCGCGTTCGATCAGAGCGACGAAATCGAGCACTTCACAACAGTAAACGAAACGCTCAAGCACGTCGAATCGAGCGACTCGATATACGATACCTTCGAATCCGCGTCAGCTTAGCGGCGAAGTAAGCTTTTAGTACAGACAGGCTTTGTTATCACAAAAATCTTCGGATCGTATCGTTCGTGACGTGCGGCTATATCATTATCCTCTCGCCGTGAGTCCCAGCAACAAATCAGCACCAGCTTCATCTGCTTCTGGAAGAGTCGGGCCGAGTCTTTCACCCGGCGGTAATGTTACATCTTCCTTCCACAGCGACAAGAATTCTTTAACGCCGTCTTCGGCATACTCGACGCAATGTCTAAGCTCGACGGGATCGTAATCGACTATTTTACCCGGATATGACGCTCGGTCGAGAGGCCAAAACACCAAAATTTGCTTACCGATGATAGTTCTACCTTGAATCGTAAGCTTGGCGCCTGTGTGACCTCGACTAGCCTTCTCGGCGGCTTCTACACGTATGCACTTGGGCGATTCCGAACCGTCGGCGGAGATGCTCGTGCACGACTTGCACGTACAACCCTTCAATTCGGGCATGGGTGAGCCACCGCGCGAACGGAACTTATGCGCAGTACTTTGCGTCGCCATTTTACGTAATCTATCGCGCTCGTGCAACGTCTCTCGTATTTGCAGCTCCTCGTTCGCTTGCTTCACCGCCGCTTGGAAGCGCGCCTTGTTCCTCGCCGGATCCCGACTCTTCGATGCGTAGTGCTCGGTAAAATCTAAGCAATGCTCCTCCCGCAGCCAACCGAATGAATTTTCTCCAAAGAACACGACGAGTACTTCGTTTTCTCTCGCCATCGCGAGAGCATCCGCTGGGATGAAGTCCTTGTCCAAATCCGCTCGCAATCCCGGCCAAAATGGATGACCTGGGAGCTTGGCCCAAACGAGCTGGTTTCGTCTTGGCGCAGCTAAACCGACGCCGGCGATGAACGTCATGGTTCCCGGAGTTGATCCTGGCGATCCAGGCTCGATATCCGCCGACGATGGCGTGATGCTTCTCTTGTACCGCTTCGCCTCGATGTCGATGGGAAAATTGGACGAACGTTTCACCTCGTCTTGGTCGACGATTAAATGTCCGCTCTTCGTCTTTATCAAAGGCAACGTGCGTTCGACCAAAGCCGGTGGCGCTGAAACAAACTCATCGTAGCGAGAGGTCTGCGCCCGTGCCGCCGGAGTCGCTATCGTCAGTGGCTCGACCGCAGGCGCCTGTTCGTTCTTCACCCGCGGCTCGACGACGGCGATCTCTCCCTCACCGTTTTCCAAAGCCTCTAGCTGGGGAGGGACCTCCCAGCCAGACTCTCTAAGCACGCGCGCGCACGCCACGGCGGTCTCTTTCGGCACCAGCGGACCGCCTTCGAAAAAGGACGTGGAAATAAACGTGCCGAGACACGGCAACTCCGTGATTTCACGGACAAACGGCGAGCACAAGGCGCTCGCACGCCCGTGTCCAACGTTGTACGCCGCCCCCGGCCAAGCGTGCGGCACAGACTCTCTAAATGGAACCGCATCGGCAGAAAATTTCAAAGCATACGGGTCCGCTAACCGAGTTCCCAGCCAATATGAACTTGGGACGCATCCGTACGTCTTCGCCAAAGCGTCCCAACGCGCCGTGAGCTCCTCCCCTTGACTTCCTTGAACGCTCGGTCTCGTCGTCATCGTCCATCCCGGAGGCAATCCTTGCAATCTTTCAGCGTCATGCACGGTGAGCGGCATCAAACCACCCGCGGCGGTGAGCATGCACGCCTCAGGCTCGGGATGAAATCCTTCGCACACGTCGGCGTACGCGCACAACCCTCGTTCGGGGTGCCGATTAAACACAAATGTGTGCTCATCCGCAGGATCCCTCGCATCGACTTTCAACGCCCCCGCGTCTTCTGTCAATAACACATCTCTCGGATCCCCGCATCTACTGGCGACGAGCAACACCCGCGCGGCGACATCCGGCATCCCGAACGCCGCCGCCGCCACCGTGCGATGCGCCCACGCGTACCCCGCTCGCTCCAGCTCGCTCACAAACTCATGAATCAACGGCGCCTCGCTCCCATCGACTCCACGATCTAATATCTTCCCTCTCGCTTCGATCACCAACCACGGCACGCGCGCGCTCACCCCCAGCCTCAGCGCGTGTTTCAGCGCCCCCGCCGCGCCGTCTCTCGTCCACGACTCTCGCCACGACCCCTCGTACTCCCTCGTCATCAATCCGCACACCAGCACGTCCACGTCCCTCGGCAGCGCCTCGATCTCGCTCGCTTCCCTCGCCCGTCGCACGCCCTGAAATCGCGCGTCCAGCACCGCCCGCGCGCGCTCGTCGCGTTCGCACTGCAGCGTCACCTCGTGCCCCGCCTGCGTCAGCCTGGTCGCGCGCGCGTCCCGAATTCGCGTCTCGTCAGTCGCGCGTTCGTCCTCCCGCCGTCCCGTCGCGCGCGCCTTCGCGTCTTCGCGCGCCATCCTCCGTTTCCTCGTCCCGATCTCGCGTCGTCGCGCGTCGTCGTCGTTCTTTGTCGCGCGTCGAATCCGTCGTCGTCGCGCGCGCGTTCGTTCGGCGTTCGGTCCGCGCATCCCGCGCCGTCGCGCCGTCGCGCCGTCGCGCGTCGCGCGCGACGCACCCGTAGTCGATCGCGCCGGCGCCGGTGAACATGGTGGCGACGCGCAGGCGCGCGCCCGCGCGCGCGTCGGGCGGCGACATCGCCTTTGCGTCGTCGTGTGCGCGCGCGCGCGAAAAGCGAGTTGACCTGAATCCTTCATCGCGTTCGCGCGCGCCGGCG
>Ga0255753_1001277_pt1 | contig 30692 bp, 19 predicted proteins | sample 041ome_10_FD_179953 | JGI IMG/M metagenome (GOLD analysis project Ga0255753, IMG submission 179953) | Coastal salt marsh microbial communities from the Groves Creek Marsh, Skidaway Island, Georgia - 041412US metaG (version 2) | ecosystem: Environmental > Aquatic > Marine > Intertidal zone > Salt... | reverse complement strand
GCGACCTCGTCTCGTGCGCGTTGAAAAAACACCGACGACGATGCCGTTGACGACGACGACGACGACGACGCGCGCGCGACGAATGACGACGATACAAAAATTCACACGCACGACGCATCACGGGTTCGCGGCGATGCGCGTCAGACGGCAGTCGGCAGTCGGCGGCATCGTGCGACGATGGATGCACCCATGCGTCATCATCATCGTCATCATCGTCGTCATCGCGACGCCCCCATGGCGCGAGCGCGCCGTCGTGATGTGATGGACGTCATACATCGCGCTCTAATTTTTTCTCACTCGCGTGCGCGTCGCGCTGGTCGTGCCTCGCGACGACGACGAACGACGACGACGACGAACGACGACGACGCACGCACGCGACGGTTCGCGCCCTCGTCATCGTCATCCATCGTCGTCGTCGAGTGGTTCGCGGTGATTGATCACGCGCGAGCGCACGCATAGGACGTACGCATGCGTGAAAACTGCGTCGCACGCCCGTCGTCATCCATCGTCGTCATCCATCGTCGTCGTCGTCGTCGTCGTCATCCATCGTCGTCGGTAGACGCGCACCAACACCCAAGACGAAATATCTTTTCGTGTGCGATGTCGTCACTGCACGACGACGACGACGACGACGACGACGATGACGACGGTCGACGTCGCGCCCGCGATACGCGCGCGACGAACGACGTCGAACGCATCGAGCGATACTAACGCGTTCGATGACGACGACGACGACGATGAGCGCGAGGTGACGATGATGGGCGACGCGGCTGACGCGGCTGACGCGGCTGACGATGACGACGCGTTCGACGACGAGGGCGGCGGCGTGGATGGCGTGGCGTCGCCGACGGAGTGTGTGATGTATGTGAGTTCGTATACGAATGTGGATATTCTCGCGCATCAGCCGGCGAGGCACGCGAGGCACGGGGAGGGGAAGATGACGACGACGACGACGACGACGACGTCGGTTGGCGAGGACGCGGACGACGACGCGGATGAACGCGGCGGCGGCGGCGTCGTTCGCGCCGAGGCGGTGGGGATGGCGATGTCGCAATATTCGCTCGATGCACGCGATGGGGATGAGAACGCATCGAGTGGCGATCGGGGCCGGTGTGGGGTGGCGGCGGTGCACGTGGTGGGCGTGTGCGAGCGCACGGGGCGCGCGCGGGTGTTGCGGGCGAAAGCGGCGCGACGCGGCGGATTGGAAAACGTTGCGTTTTTCGCCAAGCATCCGCATTTACCGCACGTAGCGTACGCGTCTACCGAACGCATTGATGAACGTGGTAAGGTGTTGGCGCTGAGGCTTATCGGGGATGACGGCGCGGATTTCGAAGTCGTCGGCGAGGCGTGTTCGGGCGGCAAGAGCACGTGCTACATGGGATTCGACCGCGACGGTAAACATTTACTCGCCGCGAGTTATTGGGACGCTAAATTGAGCGTGATTCCGTTGCAAGAAAACGGCGCAACTATGCATGCGCCAACGTTGACAATATCGCGACCCGAGGCGGATTACGTCGAACACGCCAAGCCTTCGATGGAGGAGCACTGGCGATTTCGTCAACGGTGGGCGCACACGCACTGCGTCGTCACCGAGCCGTACGAGCGACGCTTACACTTTGTCGTTGATTTGGGGTTGGATAAGATTTTTATTTACAACGTCGAGTCCATGCAATGCGTGTCCGAGGTGGTGCTTCCGAAAGGAAAAGGCCCTCGACACTTGGTGTTTCATCCGACGATTCGCGCGGCGTACTTGGTCAACGAGTTGGATTCCACCGTGAGCTCGTTTCGCGTGTGTCTCGACGACATTGACAATCCACGTCTATCGTTGATGCAGTGCATTGGCTCGCTCCCAGAAGACGTGCAAGCTAAAAAGGTGTTTGATCCACGAGGGGCGTGGAAGGCGCACTCGCATTCGAGCGAGATTCGCTTGCATCCGTCGGGTCGTTTTCTCCTCGTTGGAAATCGAGGACACGACTCGATCGCCGTGTACGCCATCAATCAGGATGACGGATTAATCACGCTCATGGACATTGTCGCGAGCGGTGGTGCGTGCCCGCGTAACTTTAACTTTACCCCGTCAGGGAAATTCGTGCTCGTGGGCAATCAAAACTCGCACAACCTGGCGTCGTTTAGTTTCTGCGAGCACACCGGGCGCATGTCGATGGTGCACTGCTTGACGGATATCGTGTCGCCGAATTTTATTTGGACTTTGCCAAAAGTGCGTTAACTTAAAGTCGATGTTTTATGTATGTTGTAAACTTTCAATGTTAGGTAAGCAAGCGAATTAGTTGCCTCGACCACCCGAACGCTTGCCGCGGCCTCCGCGTCCGCCGGAGCGTTTTCCGCGGCCTCGACCACCGCCTCGACCGCCGCCTCGACCACCGCCTCGGCCAGCGCCTCGGCCAGCGCCGCGACCCGGGGTTACCTTCTCCGTCGGTGCGTCATCGTTTGGTTCGTCTACTAGAATGGAGTCCACGAATGCGTCATCGTCGCCCTCGAGCTCGCCTTCCTCAGCGTCGTCGTCGTCGCCTGCGTCGTCGTCGGTGGCGCCCGCATCGTCTTCAATTTCGCCATCTTCGTCGTCACCATGGGCTTCTTCGGTCGCGGCGGCATCTGTCTTTTCATCCGCCGCGAGCATTGCCGCGGGCGTACTCGCCGTTTCCGTCTTCTGCGCTTTCGCGGTCGGAGCTGCGTCGCTAGGCGCGGCGTCGGCGTCGTCAGCTTTGCGCTTCTGCCCTGCGGAAGCCGCGGCTTGTTTCTCATCGAGTTTCTGGCGGAGCTCATCCATCTGGCGCTGCAGCGCTGCTTTCTGTGCGGCCTTGGCAGAATCTTCCGCGTCAGTGTCGGGAGCCGCTTTCGCTGCCGGTTCTTGCGCCTTTGCCGAGGGCACGAAATCCTTCGCCTTGGACGCCAGCTCCGCCATTGGCGTGGGCGCTTCAGAGGAGACCTTTGGCGCCAACGGCGCGCCTTGCGCCGGAGGAGCGCCAGGTGGTAACTTTGGAACGAACGGCGCGGGTGTCGCCGAGGACAACTTGGCCAATTTACCTTCGAGAGCGATTCTAAGTTGCTCGGTAATTTTGAGCTTTTCACGCGCGGCGTCGAGTTCCTTCTGAAGCGTCGTGCACTTCGTCATGGCTTCATTCTTCTCATTTATCGCGGCGGTGAGCGCTTCGTCCTTGGCAGCGAGCGAGTCTTCGGTTTCTCGAAGCTTCTTAACCATCTCCATGAGCTCGGCTTGCTTCTTTTGCGCCATAGCTTTGAAACGATCGGACGACGGCGTTGCCGCGGAGGCGGCAGCCGCGTCGTCAGCCTTGTCTTCTTCCATCGCGTCTTCAGCTTTTTCGATAACGACGTCTTCAGTCTTTGCGGGTGTTGCGGGCGGCGCCTCGCGCGGCGCCGCGGCTGCTGTCGCCGCGGCTTCCGCACTTTTCACCGCTGCGCGCAACTTTTCGACTTCAACCTTCATTTCGGCTGACGCCTTCTCAGCCTTCTCAGCCTTCTCTGTCGCTTCCTTGACACTCACATTCGCAGCGTCGAGCTCAGCCTTGGCAGTGGCAAGCTTTTCTTCGAGATCGCTCGCACCCTTCGAGTTTTCTGCCGCCGCAGCTTCAAACGCCGCGAGTTTTGCCTCCATCTCATCGCGCGCCTTACGCCATTGCGGCAACGGCGTTTTCTCTGGATTGTAGGCGGCGATGTGCTTCATGCTAATCGCCAATTGACTCTTCGCCTTATCCGCGCGCGTGGTTTCGCTCTTGAGTTCCTCCTTCGTCGTTGCAAGCTCTGATGTCGTCGCTTCGAGTTCAGTTTTCATTCGAGTGAGCTCTGTGGCGTCGACTTCGCCGTACTTGCTCACGAGCTTCTCTGAACGTTCCTCCCAGCGCTTGGCTTCTTTACGCAACGCCGCCATTTCAGAGTCATGCGTGTCAACCGCAGCCTTGGCCTTGATGAGCTCTTCTTTGGCCAAATCACACGATTTCGTCAGCTCGCTCTCACGTTTCTTGAATGCCGCAATGTCAGCCTTGGCGGCGTCAATTTCGGTGCGGAGAGCGCTGTTCGTTTGCTCAATCGCGTTGAGTTGCTCCACCTTTTGTAACAGAGATTGATGTTTTTCTTCGCCCATCGCGTCCGTCTCCGCTGCTTGCAAACGCTGTCGCGCACTTTCAGCCTCTTGCCGCGCACTTTCAGCCTCGCGTTGGAACGCATTGCGTTCGTTCGTGAGCGTGGACACTTGCGCGAGCGCCGCATCCTTTTCGGCGCGCAAATAACGCAACACTTCACCCTCCTCGCCAGACTTTGAATCCGTTGCTTCGGACTTGGACTGTTCAATCATGTTATGCAATAGCGTGTTTTGTTTGGTCAGCTCCGCAACCTTAGTTTCGGCGGCACGCTTTGCAGAGTCCAATTCGCCCATATCCTTCGCCACCTTGGCTTGCGCTTCGGCGAGCGCGCGCTCCGCTTTTGCCTTAGCCTCCTTGGCTTCAGATAATGACTTTTCAACGACAGCTTTGGCGTGTTCCACCGCGACGAGCTTGCCAGCGTCTACCTTACGTGCAGCAACTTCGGTTTCGTATTGACTTTGCACTTGCTGCCACTTTGTGTGTTGATCTTCGACATCCTTCACCGCCTTTGCCGCGCGTTCCTCGGCGGCTTTCGTCGCCGCGGTGGCGCGCTCAAGATCAGCTCGTGCGGTCGCAAGATCGGATTCAAGTTTCTCAAAGTTTGCAACCTTCGCCTCTGCATCTTGCAAGGATTTTGTGAGCTTAGCTTCGACTGACTTTGCGGAATCTGCCGCATCCTTCTTCAATTTGGCGCATTCCTTCTTCAACGCCGTCGTCTCCTTTGCGGTCTCTCTTTTGTGTGTCTCAAACGCTTTGGTCATCTCCTTCAATGCGGAATCGCTTTGTTCAGCGAGATGCTTATACTGTATCGTATGTTTCTTCTCGGCTTCTGCGGCCTCCTTCGCGGCGTCCGCAGCCTCGCCCGCTTTGAGCGCCGCCTGGAGCAACTCTTGCTCACGCGCCGCGGTCAACGCGCCTGTAGCCCCGGCGGCGATCACGGATGGCTCGGTCGAACCAGTCATGCGCGATGCCGAGCGCAACTTTTCTTCCGTTCGCGCCAACGTAGATTCTAGCATCTCAAGTTTTGCTTCAGCAATGTCTGCTCGCTTCTCAGCCTCGGATGTCTGCTCCTTGAATTTAGCGCTCAAGTCGACGTCAGACGCCGCGCGCTGCGCGTACTCTGAACTCGCCGCGGCGTGTGCGGCGAGCTGTTGTCGACTGCGTTCGCGTTCGATATCCAACTCAGATCGAACTCGACTGTAATCTTGCTGGAGACGGTTTACTTCTTCGGATAAGCGTGCGTGCTCGCGCTTGTGTTCTTCTTCACGCGTGGATGAAAGCGAAAGCGCGGCGTCGCGTGAAGCCTCCAACTTGGCTTTAACACCTTCAGCACTAACGACGATCTCCGAAAGACGTGTCTGTTCGCTCATAAGCGATGCTCGTTCTGCTTCGAGTCGTACGAGTTGTGTTTGTGCGTTCCGTGCGCGTTCTTCAGCGGACTCGAGGTTGGCGGCTTGCGTGCGCAACGCAGCTTCGTGCGTTGCATTTGCTCGCGACAAGCTTGACGTCTTCTCCGTCAGTGCGTTCACCTCACGCTGTGACGCACTGTATTGAGCGTCGAGTCGTTCGAACCGTTGACGTTCAAAGTCTGCAGCAGCTTTCGCGGCATTAGCTTCGCCACGAGCCGTGGCTGCCGCCTCACGGTGCTCGTCCACTTGGCGCTGCAAGCCATTAATGCGCTCAGTGCTCTCGCGCTTCAGCTTGTCCAAATCGTGCGTCAACTCTTTATTCAAAGCCACGAGCTCGTTATTGGTTTCCATCATCGCAACACCACTTCCACCGCTAATCGCGACGAGTTCGGAATTTCTGTTCTCGTGCTCGCTGAGTTCAGACGCGTCGCCGTTACCGCCACCCGTGGCTGACGTGTACAGCGTCTTGTACATATCACGTTGACGAACAATCGCTTGCACGATGTTCTCTTGCTGCGCGCGCTTGTTCGAGAGCTCTTCAAGTTGTCGGGAAGTTTGTTCCTTCAACTCTTGAAGCTTTCGTTCGTACTCTTCGCGCGCATCCGAGGTCTTGGACTCTTGCGCTTCGGACAATTCGCGAATAACGAATAACATTTCTTGGTTCTTCGCCTGCAACGATTGGATATCAGTGAAGTCAACCAATCGTGACGTGATGACAGCTTGTGCATCGCTATCATTGCGACCATCCATGCGAGGCAGTGGCAACGGCGGACAACCCTTGAGCTCGTTGACCTCATTCAACAACAGTGCGACCTGGCGAGCCAAATCCGCGCTTTGCGCCTTGAAACCGTTGATAGTGCTACTGTGGTTGCGTCTCTCAACGTTTGCGGCGTTTAGCTCGGCTTGGATGGCGTACCGTGCGCCTTCAGACTCTTGCAATCGTGCTTGAAGCACTTGATGCGACTGCAACGCGCGCTCATACTCTTCGCGCTGTTCTGCGATGAGCGGCGCCTTTTGTTCCAAGTCGACGAGAATGGCATCCAAATGTTCTTGCAACTCTCTTCGCTGCGCCTGCTCTAAGCGGAGTGCGTCCTCGGCTTCGACGTACTTTGTGTAAAGCTCAGTCATCGACATACCTTCGCGGCGAAGTGCCGCCGCACCAGCAGCTGGGGACATGGCCATGAGGAGCTCTGCGTTTGGCAACCGGTGCGTCGGCTCCGCAGGCGCAATCGCCGCGGCGCTCGCCTTGCTCTTTACATCTGCAAGCTCCTTGAGCGCCGCTTCCTTGGCGTGCGTAGCCTCGGCGAGCGCGACACTGAACTCAGTCTTCTTGCCAGCAAGCATCGATTCCGCCGTTCGCAATGTGTTCTCAAGCGCCTTGATTTGTTCGTCTCGTTCGCGCACTTGTTCTTTACTCACTTCGGCGATACGTCGTGCCTTGGATACTTCCTTTTCGAAGTCACCTTCATTGCGCGCCAAGTCAAATTGTGCAATTTTAAGCTCCTCTTCCAACACAGTGACGCGCGCCTCGTTCATGGAAGCACTCTCTTTCACTCGAGCGAGTTCGCGCTGTTGGCTCGCGCTCAAACTTTGAGCCGCTTCTAAATCTTGCGCCATCTTCAAAGCATCCGCCGAAGCGGACTTTCTTGCCGCGAGTGCCTCGGCCGACTTGTCCTCCAATTGTTCTTTCAACCACGCGTTGTGCTCGCCCAAGACTTTGACTTCGCTCTCAAGCTTGATGTTCTCCGCGCGCGCCGCGCCAGCGCGCGCGGTTGCTTCTCGCGCGTCAGCCTCAGCCTTGTTCTTGCCTTGCACAGCCGACTCCAGCGCACTGACGTAGCCAGCAATAGACGCCCGCATCGTTTCACCCTCTCGTTCTTTCCGCGCGTGCATCTCGAGTAATTCACGCTTACTCGCGCGCGCTTCGTCCCTTTCGCGTGTTGCGCGCTCCAACGCCTCCCCTTTCTCTTTCCCAACTCGTCGCGCCTCCTCCGCCGCCTCGCGCGCCGCATTCGCATCGGCCACCGCCTTATCCTTCGCCACATTCGCATCACCCAACGCATTCCTCACCCCATCTAATTCATCCCGCAACGCGTCGTGTTTACGCCGCATCACCATCGCGAGGTGCTCGCGCTCAATCTCCTTCGCCTTGTCCCGCGCCACCGCCGCCGCGGAATCCCCATCGGGCGTCCCAGGTCGCGCCGCGTCACCCATCGTCACCCGCGCGTCGTGCGTGACGTCGCGAACCCCCCCGCGCGCGTCGTGCTGTGCGGCGTACGACGTTCAATCCATGGATTTCTTTTTTTTTCAAACGTCTTCGCGCGCCATACCCTTCTCGCGCGTTCGCCTCCTTCTCGCGCGCGCCCGCACCGCACAACGCGCCGCGATGGTGCTCGTGGACAACGATGCGTTCTTAACCGAACTCACGCGCATGTTCGAACGCACGCGCGAGCGCGGCACGGTGTCGACGACGATGAAACACGGCAAGGTGTACGACAGACCGAGACCGAAATCCGTGCGCAAGCTCGAGCGCGCGACGGCGGCTGAGGCGATGGCGAACGACCCGTCGTGGGGGGTGATCGTGCGCGCGAGCGATGGGAAGAAGAAGGTGTCGACGTTCGTGTCGAAGACCGCGGGAGAGGCGTTCGGGAAGAGTTTACAGACGGTTCAGCTTGCGTACATCGATGGGTTGATGAAAAAGGCAAAGAAGAGGACGCCCAAGGCGAAAAAGCCCAAGGCGACGAACGCGGCGGGTGCGGCGGGCGCGGGCGCGGCGACGGCGAACGCACCGGCGCCGACGCCGACGCCGCCGGCACCGACGACGGCGCCCAAGGCGGCGGCGGGATCAAAGGCGAAATCAAAGTCAAAGAAGGGTGGCAAGAAGAAGTAGACCGTAGCTCGCATCGTAGGATCACAACACTCATCATTCGGTGGAATCTCGCACGCGAGATGTGTAACAACAAACGAAACATACGCACACACACATGCACACATACGCGAGAGGAAACGCGCGTCATCCGTCGCGCGACGTCGCGCGTCAGGCATGGAATCGTACGTAACAATCGAACACGTTTTCGCGCGTTATTTTTTTTGATTGATATCCAGTGGTATTATATGCGTAAACAGTATGCATTGCCATCTCCGTCACGTCACAGCCGCGGGCGATCGCCTGGAACTTCCGGCACTTCTCGCCACGCGACGAACACGCCCGCGTCCCGCACGCACACAAACGCACTTAAACGCACAGTAATAATGTTGTCCACGAAGCTCACGCTCGGCGCCATCGCCGCGCTCGCCTTGGTTGGCGGTTCTAACGCCGCAGCCATGGAGCTCACCGATGCGACCTTCGATGCTGAGGTTGCGTCCAGCGGGAAGTCGTCTTTTGTGAAGTTCTACGCCCCGTGGTACGTATAAATATATCGCGTATTCGACGCCAGCGCGCTGTGAACGCGTGTTTTGATCGCGTCATCCGTCGATAGACCGGATGATTGGATACCAACACTAATCGTGATCTCGAGATCTCATCTTGTTGCGTTCGGCGCGGGTGCGACGCGACGCGCGGTTAACGTGCCGTGAGAGCTATTGAACTATGACTGACGGTCGTGTTCTTTTTTATTTTGCACAGGTGCGGACACTGCAAGGCTATCGCGCCGGCTTGGAAGCAACTCGGCGAGGCTTTCGCCGACAACGAAGACGTGATCATCGGCGAAGTCGACTGCACCAAGGAAGAGTCCACGTGCCAAAAGTATGGCGTGCAAGGTTACCCGACGTTGAAGTACTTCACTGGCGCCACTGCGGCGACTGGTGACGCGTACCAAGGCGGCCGTGACTTCGAAGCGCTTAAGGCGTTCGCTACGGAATCCTTGGGCCCTACGTGCGGTGCGGAAAACATCGACCTTTGCGACGCCGACCAAAAGAAGGTGATTGCGGAAAAGCAAGCTTTGGCCCCGGAAGCGCTCGATGCGGAAATTGAAGGTCTTGAAGGTGAAATCAAGAAGGCTGGTGACGATTTGGATGAACTCTTGAAGAGCCTCCAAGCGCAATACGAGGCTGGCAAGAAGGCGAAGGACGACACCGTTGCCGCCATCTCCCCGAAGATGGCGCTCTTGCGCTCTGTGCAACGCGCCAACGTCGCGAAGACCACTGAAGCGAAGACCGAACTCTAATGACGCGGTTGCTCTGACACGTACGTAGAATGTCTCGATACCTCATGAATGTATTTAGCGTTTTTGTTACAACACCGTTGAAATATCCTATATAAAAATCAATTCACTTTGTGAGCAAAGCCTCGGGCGATGCCTCCTCTCCCTCGCGTGGGCGCCGATGTCGTCATAAAATGATCCCACGACACCCATTCGCCACGCTTACCGTAGTACTCTTGAGGTGACTTTGGCATGTTCCATGGCCTGTGCCCGGCTTTACACCAGTTGAGAAATAACGACCGGCTGCCAGACTCAAACTTCCACTTGTTCATTTCTGCTCGAGACTCTTCGTACGTCATACGCTCGGTTCGCAAACGCATTTTACCTACTTTAGCAATCTTCTCTTTTGAGTGCTGCCGTAACGCGTATCGTAAATCATTACGACCTTGCTCGATGAGTTCAGCATCCGTCGGTACAAAGATGATCGACGCCTTTTTAGCGCCGCTTACAGTCGGGGCGCCGATGTCGTGTTCAATCGCGAACGCACGCACCGCCTTAGCGGCGGCGTTGATAGAATCATACGCCCCTCGACCTCCTTTGCTCGGCTCTAAACCCATTTTTGTTGCGACTACGCTAAATCCACCGTGGATTTTGATAAACTTGACCAAATCATCACGGTCAAGTTCTTGAAGTTGCGCTGCGCAGGGCAACTGTCCAGGACGCACACCAACCTCGGCGATACTTTCTTCGTCTCCTAGCACGTCTAATATTTCATCGCGCAAGGTTTCGAATGACAATAGATGACGATTTTCAATACGGCGCACCGGCTGCCAGCCGAGCTCTTTTGCGACGGCTTTATATCCACCGTGCAAGACCACAGCGTGATGTAAATCCCAACGGCGAGCTTCGAGCAGGTGGGACATCGTGGGCATGACTGGTGAGTCCAAACCACCACCATCGTTTTCAATCGGTGGCTCAATACGTAAGGCACCGCTGATATCGTTATACCAGTACGACTCACCGTCGTCGTTTTCTTCAATCCAAAACGCATCCACTAAATTGAGCAGCGCGGATTCTAAGTTGTCGAGGTTGTCCCAATAGTACCACGGTGCCGCGTCCGGACGCAGATCTAACTCTAGCGCCACTTCACGCCAATCTCCTAGCGCATCGACGCGTTTGACTAAATCTTTCATGTTTTCATTCAGCAGCGTTTGACGCTGAGGCATGCCAAACGTGTCCGTGCCCAACGTTTTGCAATACGGCAATAAATCGTTACGCAACTCCCTGAGCTGTACCTCCCGCAGCGCCAAATCCAGCAATCCATCTGGTGGGTCTAAGAATAACGCTTGCGCGTTAGGGATCCATCGCGGAAACATCGACGGCACGAAAGGCACATAGTGTAACGGTTTGTCCCCGAGCGATGTCGCGTGTAAGCCTTCAACGAGCAATAAATACGCATTGTCCGTGTCCATCTCGCCAACTTCGACCACGTCATCGTCACCCATCGTGAGTGCCCGATCCATTAACGATAAAAATGCCTTTTCATCGTCGCTCAGCTCACCAGTGGCGCTTTCAATCTCTAATCCTTCGCTCAACAGTCGCGCCGCCGCGTCCGCAGCCGTCGCTTCGCGTCCGCCGTCACTCGTCTGCTTCTTGTCTCTATCTCCCTCATCACTTCCCTCGTCGTCGCCCATGGACATCGCCACGACGCTCGTCACAATACCAACCAATCTATCTGGCGCATCATCGATGTACACTTCCCATCCGACGAACGCCGCGGCGTCGCGTAACGCCACGCCTCGCTCGCCCGCGCTCGCGCGCCACGGGAGCTCTTCCCGCCCGAACGCGTCGACACCTGCGTCGTCGCCGCCGCTAACGCCGTCATCGTCGCTCGTAAACCGCGCATGTGCATCGCCGTCTACCGCGTCATCGTCGACGACGGCGCGCGCGACACCGAACCGTCGTCGAATCGGTCGCCGGCGCATGGGCCGCCGACGCGTCGCGTGCGCGCTCGTACGCACCGCCCCGCACGCGCTCGTGCTCGCACCGCGCGACGCCGACGCGCGCGTCATGGCAAACACCGCCACCGACGCGTCGGCCGCCACCGCCGTCGTCGTCGAGGTCGCGCGCGCGCGCGTGAGTGCGGCGTCAGTGCGCGACGCTTTGGGACCATGTCCACGCGCGGCTCGCGGTTAGAGGCGCGGAATCAGCGCGAACCCTTGGCGCAGGAGGCGCGCGTGAAGTCGTGGGAAAAACGGTGTGTGTGTGTGTTTGTGTGTGTGTGTGTGTGTTCGTGCGATGGAGCGCTCGTGCGCGGTCGAGCGCGCGCGAGAGAGAGACAGAAGAGAGATGCGTTGTGTGCGAGAGCGCGTGATGACGAAAACGTTGGTTTCCTCGCGCGCGTCGCCTTGGATCGCGCGCAAGGAGATGCGCACGCGCGTGTGGCGTGTATGCGGTCGCAATTTGCGTCCCGACGACTGACCGTGACGCGCGCGTCGTGCGCGATGCCACGTCGTTTCGCAGGTGGGTGGATGGCGCCGAGAAGAATAAGACAAAGTTTTATAAATGGATGCCGGTGATTGATGCGAAGGGCGTGGACGTCGAATCGCGCGCACGCGGTGCGGCGGGATCGCGATATGAAGTCATCCCCACGCCCGTTGCGATGGATGCGGACGATGCGTGAGGGTTGGTGAGGGTCATCGTCGTTCTCCGAGACGGGCGCGCGTATTCGGTACTCGTTCTTGTGTGTAATCTAATCTCTAGAATCCCTAGCTCTCATCGTGCGTGCGTCAATGTCGCGAAAGTTCTGCGTTTCAGTTGTGCTGCGCTCTCGCGAGTGTCCTAGCGCCTTCGCGTGAGGGATTTTGGCGGCGGTTTGGTCGAGGGAGTCTTTCGATGCCAGACGCGCTTGTCCTCCTGCAACGGTCGAGGCAGGCTCGCGGCGATGAGCGCACCGACAGCCAAGAACCCTATGGCAGCGATAACGTTCATCGAGACGTGTTCTGCCGGTGTCGTTCGTCGTTCGATCGAATCGTGCGCGTGAGTGTGAGGTACAACGCGCTACAAATGGCTAAATCGCTACAAAGGAGGCAACGCTCGACGGCACGTCGGACATTCCTGTTTAATGTCTATCCATCGCGTGAGACACTCTGGATGGAAGAAATGATTGCAAGGTGTCACCATACGCTCGCTCGGCGTGCGGATCTTGACGTGATTCATGCAAATGACGCAGTCAGCGCCCGACGTGACATCACCCATTTCGATGTCGCGTTCGCCCGTCGCGTCGTCGCCTTCAACAAATCCGCATTGCGCGAGCACGTCCTCGGGAACTCGCCGATGATAGTCGTACACTTCTGGGAATATGCCTAGGTCTCCGATACCGTAGCGTGGATCGATGTAGTGCTGACACATCAACACGGCGACTTGCGCCGTCGTCCACGCCACGAGCAAAATGCAGTGTGCAAAATTCGGCCTAAGATGTATGAAATTCGATGGACAACCGAGCACGTACAGTGGAATGGCGAGTCGCAAGTACGACGTCGCGACAACATACGACGGCTTCAAAGCTTGCCGTTGGTTGTAGTATGCGTTCCTCAGGATTTGTGGGATCCAATACGAGTTTATGAAAACCAAAAACCAGATGAACTTGTTCGCCGTCCAATACATCAACAGCAATCCAAAGATGAACGCCGCGTAGAATCTCGAATACACTGCGCTAATGTCAGTGCGAAGTTCCAACCATCCTTGGACGTGTGGCCGCCGCGCGCGCCACGCCTGCACGAGTAGCCGCATCTCTAAAATACTAAATAGTACAAAGTACCCGCTGGCCACCACACCGAGCGGGGCGAACAAGTCATCGATGAGAATGCCCATGGTGAGATGCGTGAGGCAAAAGTAAGAATCGACCACCGAACGCATGCCTACTGTGGCGATTGAAATACGCATCATCGATGAAGGCGTGCTGCTCGCATCGATTTGCCGTAACAAGATGTGACCTTGCGCGATGAGCGTCAGGACCAAAAAGTATGTGTAAAATCGCACTTTACGATAAAACACCTTCACTGACTGACTCTTCAATTTTAAATGCACTGTGATGCCGCAGTTATCGCTCACAAATTTCCCAACTAAACCCGCTTCGCTTGTCATGTCTCCAAAATCTAACGGACGTGCGTCCTCCATTTGCTCATCGAGCACGTCTCCAAGGTCTTCCCGCTGTGGCTCTCGATTTCTAATGCGCTGCTCGCGCGCTCTAATGATCGTCGGTGACTCATTGCTAAACGTTCCAGGATTAAGATAACCGTGCAGCTTGAATGAACACACGCTCGGGTACGTGCCGACGCTTTCTTCTCCGATGAACTTCGCCCGAGCGCCTCGGCCTTGTCGCGTCACGCCGTCGCCTCTGTGATACGAATCTTTCGACTCGAGGGATGCGAGCTTTGCACCTCGAATAGATTCTCGAGGAGTACCAATGATATCCACCGCAATCGCCCGCATCGTTCGTCTGTACGCCGACGCATCGAAATAACTATCAAAGACGCTGGAATTCGTCACCGACAGAAACGACTCCGTCGTCTTTTCTTCGCCCCGCATGTAAAGTGTCCCCGACGTTTCCGCGTACACGCCCTCTAACGGCACGTGTACATCCTGCATGCTCACGTACGCATCCTTGCGAAACACCATATCCGCCACGACGGATTGCACGCGTGAGTTCTCATCAAACCGAGAACGCACTTGAAGCGTGCAAGCGCCGCTCAACAACCCCGTCTTTGTCAACGCGGTCGCGTTCGCGCGCGACCGCGCATCGAGCCACCACTCACCCTTAAACGTGCCTTCCACCGCGCGCGGATAGATTCGCGTCTGCGCGACGTCTGTCGCCTCAGCGCGCGATGCCAACACCACGAATGCCATGAACACCTTGAACAACATCCCGCGCATCGCCCAGCGTCGTCGCGCGCGCGCGCGCATCGCCCGCTCCATCTACGCCCGCGTCGCTATCGCGCGTCCGAGCGCATGGTAGTCCGCGCGCACGGAGGGAAAAGCGCGCGACGCTGTGGCGCGTGACTCGGCACTTTCGTGCACGCGACATGGGACGCGGGTATAAGCCCGCCAAGGGCGGCCGCGGCGGACGAGGAGGCAACCGTAACGACGATAAGGCTCCGGGCGAGCGCACAAAGGTACGCGCACGATGCTCGCGCGCGAATGGCGACGAGAGAGGCCGTGATTGATGTATCGATGGTTGTGGTTGTGGTTTCGACGGACTGACGGTGGATGTGTGCGCGTCGACGACGATAACAGTGGCGCAAGGACCGCGATGAGAGCTCGTCGGATGAAGAGGATGATTCCGATGACGACGTCAGCGGATCTGACGACGACGACGAGTCTGAAGACGAGTCTGAAGACGAGTCTGAAGACGAAGGACCTCGTCGACCGGCTGCTGGGGAGTTGCCTCCGAATAGCGATAGCGATGACGACTCTGACGACGACGATGATTTGAAAGCTATGATGGCGCCGCGAGAAAAGAAGCCTGTAGAGCCGACCGCGGAGGAAATTTTGGCGACAAAGACGAAGAAGCAACTCGCGGCTGAAATGGAAAAGTTGCGCCTGGTTCGTGAAAGACGAGAGGCGCAAGCCAGAGCGCGAATCGAAGCGGATGGCGGCATCGATCGATATAAAGTGAAGAAGGAAACTGGGAATGACAGTGACAGCTCCGATGATAGTGGAAGCGATGACGACAGCGAAAGCGATTAGTCAACGAGTTATACAGCATCTTGCGATTAAAAAATATTCTATTATGTGCCTGCGGCTCGGTTGAGCGCGTCTTTTCGAAGCATGCTTTCAATAAAGAATTCGCCCGCCTTGTACGAACTACGCACGAGTGGCCCAGAGGCGACGTATCGAAAGCCTATTTCTTCCTCCCCAACCTTTTTCCAGTAATCAAACTTCTCAGGCGTGACGAACTCCTTCACCGGAAGGTGCTGCGGCGTCGGTTGCAGGTATTGCCCGAGGGTAAAAATATCCACACCGGCATCCTTGCACGCCCGCATGCATTCGCGGATTTCATCATCTTCTTCCCCAAGGCCGAGCATGATGGATGTTTTCGTCACCAAGCCTTCCTTCGAGGCTTTGGCGTGGCGCAGTACCGAGAGCGACTGCTCGTAACCAGCGCGCGGGTCGCGCACGCGCTTTTGCAACCGCTCCACCGTCTCCACATTGTGCGCGAATACGTCTAAACCTGACCGCGCCAAGTGGGCGACCGCCTCCAAATCGCCTTGAAAATCTGGTGTCAACGCTTCGACGAGCACAGAGCTCTTAATCTTTTTCAAAGTCCGCACGGTGCGCGCAAAGTGCTCGCTCCCTCCGTCTGGTATGTCATCCCTATCCACTGAAGTCAACACAATGTACCCGACGCCCCATTCCGCAATGGCGTGCGCGGTGTTTTCGGGCTCGTCTTCATCCGGAGGCGGCGGCGTCTGCGCCGTATTCACCGCACAGAACCGACATCCTCGCGTACACGTGTCGCCCAACAACATCACCGTCGCCGTCCCGGTGTCGCCGTTCCAGCACTCCCCAACGTTCGGGCACATCGCTTCCTCGCACACCGTATTCAGCTTTAGTCCCGTGAGTGACGAGCTCAAATACTCAAACCGCTCGCCCGACGGCGCGCGCTGGCGCAACCACGGTGGCTTTTTCAACCCCGGCGGAAGACCCTTTATGCTCGGAGCGGCCGTCGAGCTCTCCCCGAACGCCGCCTCAATCGTCCCCGCCGTCGGTCCACACATCGCCGCCGCCGCTTGCACCGCGCGCGGATTCGGCGTTCGCTCCACGACCACGCCGTTCGACGCCGCGAGCGCCACGAGTTCACCGAACGCATCCGTCTGCTCCAACCGCTCGCGCTCGCGCTCGGCGTCATCCGACGCCCCATCCGTCGCGCGCGCGATCGCCAACGCGCGCGCCGGCGCACGGTGCGACGCATACGCCGTCGACGCACGCGACGCGCGTGCCGGAGCGCATCGCACGGGCGATGCCGCGACGGTGCGCATGGCTGTGACGTGTGCGAAGACCTCGGGGCTGCCGACGACACTTCGCGCCGCGACGCATGCGTTCGAGCGCGGTGCGCGATTGACGATAGACTCGATGCGCGCGCGCGGACGAGCGTGCGCGGGAGTGCATTCGCGCGATGCGCGGCGCTATCGGCATTCGCGCGCGCGATTGAACGCGGCGGAGCGCGATCGGGGGCGTGGACCCTCGCCAGCCGCCGGCGGGAGGTTTTCGGGAAGAATCGCGGCGTTTGATGGCGATGTGGGACGCGCGTGGGCGCGCGTGCGCGGGTTTCGCTCGTGAAATGAATGGTTCGTTCGCGAACGGGGAGTCGGTGTGGGCGAAACCGTCGGTCGTCGTCGTCGGGCGTCGCGATGAAACTCTACCTGCAAACACGCCAGTTCTGCTTCTGAGCGCGTCTGTGAAGAACGGTATTGAATCTGAACGTACGATGACGACGACGGCGGCGCTGACGACGAAATGTCAGGATATCAAGTCCCGTCGATTTGCCTTTGTGTTTTGTTTTTTTTATCGTTCGCGCGAGAACCTCTCACAGTGTCAGAGTGTCAAGATATAACGCTGATTGCCACCTTGGGTGAGTAGGGATAGTAACCGTGCTTTCGTGGTGCGATCGATGATGGATGTTTTTACCGTCGTCATCAACCTACTACTCAAGTGACATTTCACGTTTTGTTCTTACTTTTCACGCGCGATTGATGATTCCAATGAAGACGAAAATATTAGATGACGAATCTGACAGTTCACGCTTTCGCGGTCTTCGCGAATGTGAGCGCCGTTTCGACGGCACATGATTGAGAACAGAGGCATTTGTCTGAGGAAAACATCATCGTCGTCGCGTTTTTTCTTGCTTTCGTCGTTCGTTCGTGTGTGTCCTCGTGTGTAATTTAATAGAATAAGCCGACTAAATTTTCATCGTTCGACGCCGTGCTCATGACGCTCGCGTAGTAGTCGCCGAACAACATCGGTAGACAATAATGCGACACTGGAATCGTCGCGATGAGTACGGCTGGGTAAAAGATGGCGAATCCCGGGGCTTTTGATGCAAGAAGTCGACACGTGAACATTGCACCAAACATCAAAGTTTGAATACTGGTGTATGCGTGTAGCACGCGTTTCGGCACGCGTCGCAGAAATCTCACGGGCGCCACCGTCGATCCCAAGAGGCGTTTCACGAGGCCATTCGTAAAGAGCGACGACAAGCCCATAAACACTAAAAAGCCAGAAAGACTTGCAATCGGTATGTGACCAATGGTGTCTGTTCGAAAGAAACACACAATCAATGTGCATATGTGCGCGGCGAAATTTGTAACTCGAGTCTCCACAGTTTCGTAGACTCTCGTTCGAACGATGCCATGACGATAGGAATCCGACGTCATGGCGAGCGATCGAGCGTGCATGTGACTGTGCGGCAACGCAGGCACAGACGGAGGTAATCCAAACAAGCTCGTGACGACGGTTAGAATGCCGACAACTAGCATGTCCCAGTTGTACGCGCTGCCTTTCACAACTCTGTTTTCAGATCGGCACGTCAACATGGCGGCGATGTTTGTTTCGAGAGCGATTTGCGCGGCAAGCATCGACGCCGGTAACAATGCAAGTACCCAATACGACGGTTGAAGGGAAGCAAAGTTGACAATTTGAGGCAAAAACGCGATGTTTGGGACGTAATCCCGCACACGCTCGACGCTAACGTTTGGTACCGCAAATGAAAGAAGCGTGAGCGACGCGATGCTCAGAATAGGTGCCACGTCGCTCACGATGACGCGTACGCCTCTTCGAATCGAGTGCGATGTTCGGAACGTCAAGATCTTGAACGCAAGCGCGACAGTGCCAATATGAAGCATGAGGTATTTCAGGAACATGGCATCGTCTGCCATTTTGGCCTTCATCGAGCCGACGGCGGAGAAACCCGTGTACACAAACGTAAGCGAAACAAACAACGCCAGCTGCTCGCTTGTAAAGCGATTGATACACAACATCAGCTCCGCGCCGTTGAGAATTGCGAATGCAATGATGATGAGTCCTGCATACAGCCCAGTTATTGATAGAAACACAAGAAAATTGACGTTAAGCGCGGTGGACCAGGACCTCATGACTTTAATGAACGTAACCGTCGGTCCGGACGTTCTCAAGACGAGCAGCGCTTGACCACCAACAATTGCAAAGACTGTATTGCACAGCGCTTCGGACAGTAAAAAGTCCACATGTGTCATTTGGCGCGCTGAGCTTTGCTGCAACGACATCCCGAGCGCGAGGCATGGTATCAACGTCGATGAGAATAACCACACAGTTGTGCTAAGTACGTTTACGACGACTCGGCGCGACGCAAATCCATTTGTCCAATCTGAGATGTACCACGGTAATCGACGTCGTATGTCCGAGACAATTCCGCTACACACTCGCTTAGAATGAGGCATCTCTTCTTCGACCACGATCTCGTCAAATGCTCGCATCGCTCTTTCGAGAAAACTCCCCACCGATGAACATATGTCATCTTCGTTTTCAGCTTGCATTGCATCCGCGATGAATGATTCGTCACTAAGGAGCGTGGCCATGGTGTGCGATGTCGCATAAGCATTTTTCGCAGGAGGTGTTGCGTCGCCGCTCAGTACGAGACACACGAATCGAATCGACCCGTCGTCGCCTCCAGAGTTGCCGTCATCAAATGGCGTTGCCAAACGCGCAAGAATTACAATGCGTTGATTTTCAAGCACTCGCGACGTATACGGAACCACGACGGCAGACTGCGTGTAGAACGCTTGCTTAAACGCGTGCGCTTCGCTATCATCCAAAACGTCGTCTGTGGTGTTCGTTTGGTCGATCACGAGTTCGCGCGACATCGTTTCGGCCGGAATCGCTCCGAATCGAGGCTGCGCCGCGACGCGTTCCAACATCTCGCGCGCAATCAACGACGGGCACGCGCACTTGAAGGGATCTTCTGCATCATGAATTCTAACATCCAGCATGATTTCGAAATGCACGCTCGTGCTCGGCGTCGAAAAGGCATCAATCACCGCGGACGCCGGCGCTCGTCCCGCGCACATTTTAATCAGGTCTCTTCGCGCTTGCAACTCAACACGCACGGGCTTCAACGGTAACACGCGACACGTGCGCCATACACACATGCTCTGTACGCTGTCATCCCCATCGCTCGAAGCCTGGGTGAGTAACGTATTCGTGCGCGCGGTGTACGCGCGACGAACGCTGGCGCCTGCTCTGACATCTTGGATGTCGCGCGTCGCCGAATCATCCAAAGCTTCTCCCATCGACGCACGCTCGACGTCTCGAGGCGCGGTGTCCATTGCGTGCGTGACGACGTCATCGTTAGAATCCATGCGTCGCGGCGTCGTGCGCGCGGTGCGGTGAGATATGAGGTGTACATTGCGCAGTCGTGTTACAATTTGGCTATGCGTTGGCTATAAACGCGCCTTGGAGCTCTGTTAACGCATCGCCGACGTCTTTGAGTTTCATCGTCGCCGGGTCGCAATGTCTATAGCGTCCCTGTCCATTCTTACCGGTGCTTCCGTCGACATCGCCACGTACGGGTAAGCCGAGCACGGCGGTGGCGGCGACGTATTCTCGCATGAGCTTTGGGACGTCGCCGATACGTACATCTTCCACATCGCACGCCGCAATGTGCTGCCGAAACGCGGCGTCGTTGCCTTCGAACACGTTTATCGTCTCGGTGACTTTTAATCTCGCGCGTAAATCATCGATGAGCGACCGCGAGGACGCCCGCGGTGGAGTCGAATCGTCGAACGGCGTCGACGCGTCGGCATCCGCGCACAACCACCAGGCATCATCGCACGCCTTGGCACCGTTAAAACCTCCAAAACTCAAACACCTTGATTTCCCCACCATTGTAAGCGTTTGATACGCTCGAGGACCAGGACCGGTGCCCTCGCCCGTGAATTGCGCGCGCTCCCATCGCGCGTTTTCACCGTCTAAAAAGTGCGCATCGTCAAAATACACGCGCTTCTTCGCCAACCAACCATCTTCGCCGACGCCACCGGCGATGACGACGTTGGCCACGTTCGGCGTCATCGTGAGTACGCCCATAGCGTGCCCAGCTCGCGCCGCAGGGGCATGGCCACGCAAGACGAGCTTGACCCAACGCCAACCGTCTCCGTCCCGTCGCAAGCACCAGGTATCGCTAAACGCCGCCCCATTCGCCCCTTGGCCGCCATGAATCAGCACGTTCGGCCCGTACAGCACCATGGCGTGCCCACTTCGCGCCTCCGGCGACGTGCGCCCACCGCTCGCGACCGCGCCGAGCGTCTCCATCGCCATTCTCGCCCCCGACGCCGCGAGCTCGTCAAAGACTTCTACGCGCGCCGGCGCCACGCGTTCGCACGTCCAAGTCGCCCCCGTCTCGCTCGCCGCATCGCGAAGGGTGTGCACGTCTGCGAGCCATCCTTTACCATCAAAACCACCGAACATGACGACGGTATCGGCGTCGATGGCGACGATGGAGGCGAAATCACGCGGAGCCACCGTCGCGGATGACCGTCGCGTCCACGTCCACGCGTCGCAATCGAGCACCCACACGTCCCCAAACTGCTCGCGCCCGTCCCGCCCACACGCGATGACGACGAATGAATCACGAAACGCGCATGCGCTGTGAAATGCGCGCGCACGCGGACCAGGAGTGGTGATATTCGGCCTAAACCACGCGTCGGCGCGCGCGTCGTACACAACCACATCCTGGAGCGCGCCTTTCGAGTCCCCATCCCCACGCGCGAGCCCACCGAAGACGACGACGAATCGCGATGCCTTCACACACGTTGCCGTGTGTCCGAAACGCGCGCTCGGCCCCGGTGCATCGCCGCGCGCGCCCACGCACTTCACCCAACGCATGCGCTTCGAGAGTCGCGTTTTGACGTCGACGTTTAAAGATTAATGCTCATCATTATGTACACCCCACTATTGCCCTAATCCATCGCACGCCCGAACCAATCGTCCGCACGCATCGACGATATTCATCTAATCCACGTACCCGCTTCCCTTGCAATTGCGACATAAAATCATCCCCGCCCCCTTGCACGCCGTGCACTCGTACGGGTTCCTCCGCGTGAGCCCGAGCACGCCGTCGTCGTTCCTATCGCGCTGCGTAATCTCAATCGGCGTCGCTCGTCGCCCCGTGGCGTCGCAGAATACGCACCGCTCGCCCCCGGCGGTGGCGCACGACGGGCACGGCACCGGTTCGCGCTTGGCGCCGAGCGCGAGCGCGGCGAGTCCGAGCGCGCCCACGGTGCACGCCACGGACACGAGCTGCGTGGTTTCGTACGGGTCCGCGGGCGACGCGCGAGGGCGCAGAGGGCGACGCGCGGGACGAGGGCGGTGCGCGCGAGGCGACGGCACCGCGCTCGTGGACGCCACCGCGCGCGAGGGCGCGGGGCGAGCGGCGCACATGGCGCGCGCGTGAGTGACGTCAGAGGTTGCCTCGGACGACGGTGATGTCGCCGGCGACGATGGCGTCGTCGGTGTCGCGCGTCGTCGGTGCGTCGACGGTGCGCGCGCGACGCGTCGGCGTCGCGTCGATGGCGGCGACGGCGTCCGTGGCGGCGGTGGCGTCGCGGCGCGCGAGAGCGCTGGGTGACAGGTGTCAGCTCCAGCGTCAACGCCGACGGAACCAACGGCGCGTGTGCGCGCCGCGCGCGAGTTCTGACGATCACGGCACGCGGTCGAAGAGCGAAGATGAACTTACGGTGTCGCAGGCGTCGATTGATGCCATCAAGGCGCGCGCGCGCGTGGCGGATGGAGACTTAAAGGTGGGGCTGGATGATTATCGAGAAAAGTGGCGCGTGCCGTGGAGCGGGGCGACGGTGGCGCTGGGACTCGTCGGGTGGTGCGTGAGCTTTGTGGGCGTGGCGGCGATAGGGTTTCCTTTGGCGCTTTCGCGCGCACACATCGATCCGAGCGTGTTTACGCCCGTGGAACAGGCGGAGTACTTGCTCGCGGTGCAAGTCGTGGAAACCGTCGTGAGCTTGAGCGTGGTGTACGCGTGCGTGTCGAGGCATTTGGATGTCGTAAAAGACGCCAAGAACGATTGGTTTACGATTGATTTCAGCGAGCCTTTTGAGAGCGAAAAGGGTTGGGCCAAGTATGGGTTATTAGGGTACGGAACGACGTTTTTGGTGCTCGCGGCGACGTCGTTCGCGATGGAGGCGGTGGACAACGCGCAGCGCTCGGGCGCGCCTTCGGCGGCGGCGAATCAAATCGCCGAACAAGCTCCAGGCACGATTGATGGTGTATTGCCGTTGATACAATCAGACGACCCGACCGCTCTCGTGGCTGTGCTCACGGTGACGAGCGTGCTCGCGCCGTTGCTCGAAGAAGTCGTGTTTAGAGGCTTTCTTTTGGCGTCGCTCACAAAGTGGCTTCCGACGCCCGGTGCGGTGTTGTTTAGTAGCGTCTTGTTTGGGCTCGCGCACTTGGCTCCGCGTGACTTTGTCGAACTCGTGGTGCTTGGGATGGTTTTGGGGTTCTCGTACGCCCGTACGCGCAACTTATTGACACCAATGATGATTCATTCGTTGTGGAACTCGGGCGTATTAATCGTCGTCGCCGCCGCGATCAAAGGCGGCTTCGCCAAGGAGCTCGGGATTCCGGGCTTTTAAAACTGTAAAACTCCTCTTACGCGCGCGCTGTATGTCTAGTTGTAGTGAAATGAAACATGTGAATGAAAGTGTTACGTTCGATACATTGATCATAACAAATCGGGTTTTTATGTAAGTAGTCTCTTCGCGTCGTACGACTTCGATGGTTGCCCATCGTCGTCGAGATTAAAACAGACAAAGCAAGCGCCGCCGAAGTAAATCGGCTCCCAATGTCTACCGTAGCTACGCCGTTTCACAGGGCATGGTCCCTGTGGGGCTTAGTTGTGGCTGCGGTGACTTGGTGTACGCTAAAACTATCAAAGTAGTAGTTTCAGAGAGTGATGCAGTGTCACGAAAGTGTCCCCACTAAATACATTTAGTAGAGGCGGAACGGCGGTCCCATGGTGGTCTTGACGTACAAAGACTTGACGTTTTGCCAGTTCTTCTTCAACAAGGACACCAAAAAGTTGACGCTCGTTTGGATGTTGATGAACAATTCCTTTTCGCTCATTTCAACGTGGCCAACGGCGACGGCCAAGCAAAGCACCTTCTTAAGTTGGAACTTGACTTGGGAACGCACTTCGTTGATCTTGTTTTCGAGCGGTTCGTGGTGCGTGGCCAAGGTGGGGAACTTACCCGCCTTGTTCAAACCCGGACCCAAGAGACGAGGAATTTGCTTAATCACAGACTCAGACGCCAAGAAAACTTGGTACTTCTTCGCCAACTTCTTAATCAACTTCTTGTTCTTGTTCAACTTCTTCAACGCTTCGACATCCATCGCGTCGATGCCGTTACCAGCCGCTTCTTCGCAGTGCTTGGCATCGCCCAAGATGCAAAGCTTCAACTTCGGGCGCGGAATAGCCGGGAGCTTGACCGTACCGTTGAAACGCTTATCCTTTTGCGGATCATAGTTCTTCAAACCAATTTGAAGTTCCACGGTTTCCACAAACTTGCGCGGCTTTTCCTTGGATTTCTCCAACAAAAAGGACACACCCTCCTTGAGGGTATCGGTGTTGAGCTTACTGCGCGCGCGCGACGACGAGACGAACGAAACGATGCGTCAGTAATCATTACGTTTAAAATCATTCCACCCTCACGCACGATCGCATCCACGCGACCGCGTCCTGCGCGCGCGATCCCCGGCGCGACGCACAAAGCCCTAGCCGCGCCGAATTCCCCCGAGCGGTCCAGCCCCGTTCGGCGTCGCGCGACTCGCGACTCGCGCGACGCCGAGCGCCGCGCAAAGAAACCGCCACGCGCGCGCGCGCTCACGCCTCCATCGCGCGCATCGTCATCGACGCACCTCATCTGTACTTAATCAAACGCGTCGCAAAGAGACGGATGGCGCGGCGATGCGCGCGGCATTCACGGGCCCGTGACGCCACCAATATAAACCATTCGGTCGCCATCCCACTGGAGCTCTCGCGGCGCGCATCGCCGCGGCTCCAGTCGACGATGCGCGCGAACGCGTCGGTGGTGACGCGCGTCGGCACCGTCATCAATGTCCGCGCGCGCGGTCTCGCGCGGCGCGCGCGGCGCGGCGTCGGTGGCGTCGGTGGCGGCGTCATCGTCATCGATGTCGATGGGTGCGCGCGCGGTCGAGGCGTCGGTTCGCGCGGCTCTGCGCGGCGTCACGCGGCGTTCGGCGCGCGCGATGTGAGGGGTGGGGTCGATGACGTCGCGGTGTCGTCGCCGGCGGCGGTGGATGGGTCGGTGGTGGCGCGCGCGGCGCCGAACGTCGATGGGTTGCCGGTGAAGGTGCTCGTCGAGGCGGCGATGCTCGCGGCGATGACTGGGTTGACGTTTCACGTCAGTTCGTTGTTTCGCTTTGATGCGTATTTTGGGGCGTTGTTTCCGCTGCCAGTGGTGATTGCCGCCGCGCGTTGGGGCGAGAAAGCGGCCATGCGGACGTTGGTCGTGGCGACGTTGTTGTTGGCGTTGATTAGCGGGCCGTTGCGAGCGTTGAATTATTTCTGCCTGCACGGCGTTTTAGCGTATACTTTAGGGTCGCTTTGGGTGCGCGGCTCGAGTTGGTGGGTGACGATTCCCGTGAGCGCGCTGACGCGAACATGTGGGATATTAGGATCGTTGGCGGTGTCGTCTTTAGTGTGGCGAGAAAACGTACTGGCGTTGCTCGTGACGCAAATGTATGCGCTTATTGATCAATTCGCCGCGGGTGTGGGAGCGACGTTCGCGCCAACGATGGGATGGGTTTGGGCAACGGCGATGTTTTTCATTCTCATCAATTCGTTTAGTTACACGTTGATTTTACACATGGTGTATACCATCGTGCTCAGCGCGGTGACTGGGAAAAATTTTGTCAACGCCCCGCCAAAGGTGTGCCGCGCTCTAGGCGTGAGCGCGTGATCCGTAGGAATTAGAACATTGATTCATGCGCATATGTGACCATCTAGTTGTAACCGCATGGCTTAGAAGATTAGCAAACTACGTGTCACGCTTGCTCGCAAACGTCCTCGTCGCGCGTCAGTCCTCGCCTCGCCAGCGCGCGATGAAACAACCGCTTCTCAAAGCATGGTTCATCGCCCTTCTCGCCGTCGCCACACACATTAGCTTTTCCGCTCCGGATTACTCGTCCTTCTCATCATCGCCACTGCATAGCGAATACTCCATCGCGTGCTCGGCGTGTGAGCTCATCGTTCGTGATGTCGCGCGAGAGCTCTCGCGTCTTAGCCCAGACGTTCGTTCATCCCGCGTCGTCGACATCGACGCGAACGGTGAAGAGCGCGAAGCGTTTTATGAGGTGCGATTGCGTCCGGCGACCGGCGACTCGCGCGACTCGCGCGCGCGTCACCTTTGACCACGACCTACGAGCGGACTAACCGACGTCGTCCGCGTCCGCAGGAGAGCGTGGCGTTTACCCGAGACGCACTCCACCGAACGTGCGCTCGAGAATCTCTAGCGCGCTATTTAAAGCGCTACGACTGGCTCGGCGACGGATATTTCGTCGAAGACATCGAACCCGTAGGTCCTGGACACAAAGGCGTCGCGGACGGCGCCGCCGCCGTCGCGTGTCGGCGTCTGTCCCGGCTCGCGACAAAGAGCGACGCACCAATCATGCGCGACGCCCTGGTGAAGTCAACATCAACACATGAATTCATCGATGGCGTATGTGCGCACGCCGCCATTCGTTGCCCGAAGATGACGTCGAAAGCGCGTCGATTCAACGTTCGCAAAGACTGGCGGAAAATCATCGAGCGTCCGCGCGTCGCGCTCCTCCTTTTGCCGTGGTTCCTCACCTTGACCTTCGTCCCGGTGCTCTTACTGCCTAGCGTGTATCCACCGCAACTACCGAATAAATCCAAGGCGTCGTGAAAGCACTTAGTCATCCATAGTCCATAGTCCGTAGCCATTGAAGAACGACGGCGTAGCCGACGATTGCTGACACCAAGAGCACCATACGCACTTTTGGCGCATCACACCGCGCCACGCGCGCGACGAACGCGTCGTCGCACGAACGCGCTTGCGTAACGCGAGTTGTTTCCACGCGCATCGCACCGCGACGCGACGCGGCGTTGAAAACCGTCGTCGAGGTGCCCGCCGTCGAGGGTGCCATCGTGCGACAGCCGCCGTCACATCGATCGCCTTTATGTCGCGCCGCGATGGATCTGCGGTCGCAGCGCGCGTGCTCACGTCCGTGGGAACGTCAATTATCGTTGAGGTTCCCGTGACGCGCACTGCGGCGGCGCTGCGAGAGGCGATTGCGCGCGCGCACGAGGAGGCTGAGCCTGAATTGGGCGCGTCGAGCGTCGAGCGGTTGCACGGCTTCTCGCCTTTACCCGGTGGCGATGGGATTTGGACGCCGATAAATGACACCGCGTTGGCGCACGAAGAGTTTACGACCATCATGGCGCAGATGACGTGCGCGAACGCGGGTTCGGAGGATGTGGACTTTAAAGCGCTGTCGTCTCCGGCGGCGTTGCGAGCGTACAATAGAAAGGCGTTGGCGCATTCGCCGTTGTTGTCGCCGGGTGTTGGTCTAGGCGCGGGCACGATGGTGGGGGGGTCGTCACCGGCGTTGTTAGGTGCTGGGCATCTCACACCGGATTATGCGCAACGTCGATTGAATATGGGAACGACACCCGCGGCGGCGGCGACGCCGAGAGCGTTTGGAGCCGCCGCCGAGCTCCCGAACGCAGACATGAGTGGTAAGAAGCGCACGAGAGATGAAGACGCACTTCCTGGAATAGCTGTTCAGACGAAGCGCGCAAAGGTTGCAGATGTCAAAGCTTTGTCGGCGAAGGAGCCGGCGGTTAAAAAGGCGCCAGCCAAAAAGGCGCCAGCAAAGGAACCAGTCGCAAAAAGGGAGCCTCCCGCGGCGAAGAAGACGCCGGTGGCGAAGAAGGCACCAGTGGCGACAAAGGCCCAGGAAACGCCGAAGGAGTTGCCTCGAACGAGTCCATCGAGTTCTCCGTCTTCGAGTTCGTCATCCTCGAGCTTGTCGTCGTCCGATTCGGAGTCTGAGAAGCAACCTGAAGACGCACCCGAGCTGGTAAAAGTACCGCCACCAGTTGTCGCCGGGGATAACGCTAAAATAGCTTCAAAACAAATCGATCAGGTGATCGAGAGCGAGCCTTGGGAGTTTGTTGAAGAGGCTGAGCCGGCGGAAGTGGATGTGCAACCGAGGCGAGATGAAAAGAAGGAGCTCAACGAAGCCATCGCCGCTTTATTAGCCAAAGGTGGTGGTTTGCGCTATAGCGTATTCGTGAAAGATTTGCAGGCGGATCGAGGTTGCGTCAGAGCGTTAGAGGGATTAAAGATGGATTCGTTCGCTACGTTGACTAAAACCACTCAAGACGTGGTCGATCAGGTGAAACTCGTGCAAAGTAAGAACGAAACATCGACGTTTGATGATATCGTCGCGCAAATTGAAAACTTGAAGCCGGCGCCGAATAAAGACTTGGTGTTATTTCTTGCTGTAAGCGCACTCATTGCAAGGTTGAATCGTGGTGGATATAAGAATCATAAGCGCGTACCCACATCTCTCGTTCATGGCTTTAAGAACTGTGCAGAGCACTCGAGCGACAAATTCGGCGTCGTCGAGAGGGCGGTGGCCGACGCGGTGATGAAAGAAATCGGATACGATGGAGAACCACCGCGGTGGCACGTTGACGATGAAGGCGCTGCTGGTAGCGCAAAAATCGATACGTCTGAAGGTGCAGGAACCACTTCTGCTTCTGATAGTCAAAAGATGGACGAAGGGACTTCACAGCAAAGTAAATCGCGTTCAGCCTCCAGCTCGGATTCAGGGACATCGTCTAGCACTTCATCTAGTTCTTCATCTAGCAGTTCGTCAAGTTCGAGTTCATCATCGAGTTCGAGTTCATCGTCAAAGGGCATGACTCAGATCGCCAGCCGACCTATCACCCCGCGTCTGGATAGACAAGACGACGGTGATGACGCGAGAGCTGTCAAAGCTTCTAAGCAAGGAGGCTTGACAAGAATTCTTTCAAGCATCAAAATTTCCTCCACGGGCGGAGACGCTTCTAAACAATCGACGCCCGGGAAAGTCGTCGAAAGTAAACCAAGCGCGACGCCGGTTTCAAAGAAAGAGTCCGATGCGCCAACACGAAAACCGCCGCCACCAAACCACCCTGGTCAAATGGTTGACATTTCCATGGGATCGGCTGCGAAGAAGGTTGTCATCCCGTGTTTGATTCCCGATGGAGAATTCATTGAAGTCATCCTAGGCGACATTCGAGGGAACTTTTACTTTCGACAAGAAAACAAAGTAATTGAAGTGACAACTAAGGGGCATTCGCAGTGTGGCAGTAAACTTACGCCGATTAAATTTGTTCGCGCATGGGATGACAAAATTTCCAACAATTTCAAGTGGAAACATAGAATCAAGCTTGAACACTTTGAAGGTATTTCAATAGGACGATTTTTACAGGCGGTTTCGGAGGCGACGACAACGAAGACATGAATTTAGCTATACGATTTTAATTCACTTCATACTATACTGAATTTCGCGCGCCAGTTTATTTGCCTCGCTAACGATTTTCTCGAAACTAAAATGTTCCTCCGGTACACCGTGCAAGAGTCGTCGCCGTGCACGAGCACGTTCCAATGGCGTGTACCGTGAGTTACCTGGTGTGCTGCTAAATGGCGACAATGTCGCTACTGGTGTTGTTGTGAGCTTCAGAAGAGCCTCTTCTCTCATTTTCAACTTGTTTTCCGTTTCATGAGCAAACGTTTCAGCACTCTGGAGCACGCGTTCCGCTTGCTTTGCGCGCTTTTCCACCGTGTGAATGACTTCCTCACTTTCGCGTTTCATGGCTTCAATTCGTTCAATAGCTCGCGCGTTGATGCGGATGACTTCTTCCTCTAACGTCTGTCGTTCCAAGCTGAATGAATCTCTGAGCGCGTCTTCTCGCTTGCTTACTTGTTGCAACACAGATGCTTGTTCGTCTCTGACTCGAGCTAGTTCTTGTTTGAGCTCATACACATCCCATTCTATCGAAATCTCGCGTTCCCCCAGGCGACCGACGGAGTTCGTAGCATCGTTATCCAACGATTGTCTAAGTGCCAAACCGCGTTCTTCTGTGAGCCTCAATGTATTTGCTTGCTCAGCCTTCATCCGTTCAAGCTCGTCATGCAACTGCTGAATTTCTCCGCCGAGAAGGGTGTCAGCTTCATGCGCTTGCTCCTCGAGCCCACCGCGCTCGAGAGCGAGCGACTTTGACAACTGTTCTTCAAATTCAACACGTTCAGCCGCGAATGATAGTCGAAGGGATTGCTCCAGTTCGCGCCGCTCTGCCTCAAAAGCTTGCTTGAGCTCGATTTCCCGCACCTCCGCGCGGGCTAGGATGGTAGCCTGTTCTCCTTTGACGCGATCGAGCTCCGCCTTGAGCTCTTCCCACTGCGCCAACACCACCATGTTTGCTCTCTCAGCCTCTATTGACTGTTGAACTTTTGCATCGCGCTCTTCGATAAGCCGCAAAGACTTCTGTTGCTCTTCTTTAACGCGCTCAAGCTCAGTCTTAAGGGCTTCAAATTCAATCGAAGCGGTGACGGGCTTCTCAAGCTCTTCCTGCATATGCATGACGCGATCGTCCGCCAAGCGAATCGCCTCTGCTTGCTCATCCTTGGCGCGCTTCATTTCCTCTTGTAGCTCTCGCATTTCACTCTCAAGGCGTTCTTCATTGCGCTGCATCTCGGCGCGCATGGCACTCACAACCTCGTCGGGCTTCTCAAGCTCTTCCTGCATATGCATGACTCGATCGTCCGCCAAGCGAATCGCCTCTGCTTGCTCATCCTTGGCGCGCTTCATTTCCTCTTGTAGCTCTCGCATTTCACTCTCAAGGCGTTCTTCATTGCGCTGCATCTCGGCGCGCATGGCACTCA
>Ga0255753_1001273_pt1 | contig 30743 bp, 46 predicted proteins | sample 041ome_10_FD_179953 | JGI IMG/M metagenome (GOLD analysis project Ga0255753, IMG submission 179953) | Coastal salt marsh microbial communities from the Groves Creek Marsh, Skidaway Island, Georgia - 041412US metaG (version 2) | ecosystem: Environmental > Aquatic > Marine > Intertidal zone > Salt... | reverse complement strand
AATACTATTATAATCCATGCCTTGTCTGTGTAGTCTTTCATGATTCCATCCACCATATTATAAGTCCATACCCGACCAAAGCCACCACAAGCAATATCATGCCATACCACTCCCAACGCTCAGGGTCAGCATCTAACCATTTGTAAAATCTACTTTCGTATAGCCACTTCATCTTTCTTTAAATATTCTACCCAATTAAAACACCTGGACTCTGTGTAATAAACTGGATATCCTAAAAATACATTTTCTACATTTGTGAGTTCATCGTATAACTGTGCTGTAACAACACAATCCGTTTCAGTTTTAAACATCTCAACCTGAACTGATTCATCAGGTATACAAACACCAAAAACACAGTTATGAACTATAAAAGTCCACGCTCCTATGTTCACTTCTTCTTACCACCCTTCATGTTAGCACACCAGTGATACATCTTGCCCTTCTCACCACTATACTTTTTTGCCTTTGCTCTCAAGTCTGAGACTGAACCTTTACAACTAGCACCAGCCTTCTTTACTCTACCTGGACGACTTTTGCCTTTTACTTTACCATCCGCGAAGTTCTCATGTGTTATCTCTTTCTTGAGTGCGTATTCGATGCCCTTTGATATGTCCTTGCCGTGGTGCTTGTGTGGCAGTGCGAAGGTGTGTCCCTCCTCATCCTTGTAGATGTCGTGGCCACCGTGGGTCCTCTCCAGGTGATAGTGATGTTTCCTGAGGGCCTTCTCGGCATCGCGATGGCTCATCTCATTGGCCTTCTTCTTGCGTCCCTGACAATGTGCCCGCTGGCTGAATCCCTTGGGATTGGAGCAGTTGATGGACTTCTTGTACTTCTCAGACCATTTTTCTGTTATGAATTCATAAACACGCATAACACGTATTTATCAGCAGTGCTGTTGGATGAGTGCGTAAACGTCAGGCCACAGATCCTTGAAGGACCTACCTGATATTTGATCATATCGACTGATCTCTTTGTTGAATAGTTCAGATGTGATATTACCTTGATGGTTGTTCTTGATCAATGTTTTAAGTTTGGCAATGGTTCCATTGAAATTTTTTATCCTATATAATTCATAGTCCTCTGGATGTAATACTTGTTTTTGCCATGTTAGTATCTTTTCAAGTTGATCAAGGGCTATAGACAATATTGGTGTTGGATAATTAAATAGATCCAATAATGGTTTATCAGTGACGTTCTGTAGAGTTATCTTTTTAAGATTGTAAGAATACATCTTCTTATATGTTTCAAAGAGATCAAGTGCGGAAAATATGCCATAGACTGCTATGAACGTGCTCGATTCAGCAAATTTACCTTCCTCTAACACCTTTAGATTTTTTTCAATTTGGCTCCATTCGGCTCCGGCTCTGATCCATTCAAATTTTTCTCCGATGTTTTCTAGGCTGATGTTCCATTGGACCTTATCTTTTGTGAATTCTGTAAGTGATTTGTAACAGGGATTAGATTCAAGATCATAGGCAAGATTGGTGATTATGCTGATGTTGGTATCTTTGGATATCTTTGATAATAACTTTTGATTCTGTTTCATTAACAGTGGTTCACCACCTACCAATAGCATGGATGATCTTGGAGTCTGTTCCAACAACCATTCTTCAACATCCAGGTCGTGTTTGCTCCTGATCTCTAGATAATCCTTTTTGCCGTGTCTACGCATCCAGGATGTGCTAAATTTATCACCGCAATAGACGCAGGTGAGATTACATAGATTGCTCCATCTTAGATCAATGACCTGGATGCCTTTGTTGATGTCCGGAAAGCTCTCGTTGTAATAGTTCATCAATGGTGACTCTCCTGCCCACTCCTCTCTGTGTAAGCACCCCGTGCAATTTTCAGTGACCTCGCCTGATGATATTTTTTGTTTTATTTCTTGGTGTGTGCTGTTGTCAATGATTCTGTCTATCGGAGAGTCACGTAGATCTCCCAATGGGATCCTCCCCTCACAACAAGTCTTGACATGACCGTTCTCGGCTATGTGGATACCGGTCCAGGGAGCAGTGCAGTAAAATTTCTTTCTCATGAAAATATATATCAGTGTGCCTGATACACCTGGCAATTACTCTCAGGTGTCGTGCACTATTTTCTCCTATCTCTGTATTTCGCGTGGGGTACTTTGAGATTCCTCTTCTTGCCATAGGGCTCACCTATGGTGAAGTAGCGTGTGAGCTTGGGATACATGCTGTAACTTACGTCGACTTCCTCTATGGTGTCAACGTCACAGGTGTCCTTTATCTCGCAGTATGCGGCTTCCAATGCGTTCTTGACCACGCTCAATGGATCCTCATCTGCCTGATACTTGATGCCTATGCCTCCGGCCTTGCGCCATGCCTGTATGTTGGATCCCTTGTCATCGATCAGTATGTTTGGTATCTGTCCACGCTTGGCAAACTGTGCCTTGTTTGAAGTTATGTGTATGACATTTGGTTGTGGGTTGAGCTTGGCCTTGATCCAGATCTTCTTCCAGTATTCTGAGTTGCTGAAGTCATTACGCAGTGGTGATGAGCAGATGCCATAATTGCCCGCATAGCCAATTGCTAATTTCACGAGTGCGTCAGTCGTTGGAAACTTAGGAAGCCTGCCAAAGAAGTCCGTGCCTTCTAGGCTGGTCAGTATTGGATCTGCCTTAGCTGGTGGAATATCTCTGTATGACTTCACGCCTGCCAGTTTGGCATACTCAGCGAAGAAATCCGCGAGCACTCCATCCATGTCCAGATAGAGTATGGTGCCTGGTTTTGCCTTTAAGGTAAACTCGTCTGCTCTCATTTCTTTTTCTTATTGTGTTTTGATGCCAGTTGTAGTTTCTTGACGTTCTTGAATTCGTCACCCGGCTTGACATCTGGTGTTGAATTCTGCTTTGTGATGCGACCTACGCCGTATTCTGTGATCTCTTTGGCTCTCATGCCAGTATTTATCGTTACTTCTTATGTTTCTTGCTTTTACCTAACACCCTTGGCTTGGATTCCGTCTGATTGACCACTGTCTGTTCTTTTATGGGAGGAGACACGTCCTTCATACGTTCTCTGATGTTCATGTCTGCCTCAGCACAGAACACGAAGTTGCCGGTGTGTCTCAGGTGGACACGCCTGTCAACCCATATCTCTCCTCCGGTATCTCTCCAGTTCTCACAGAAGGTCCAGTCCTCGGAGTAGTATCTGTTCTCACGCACAGCAGTGTCAAAGAACGTGTACATGTGTGGATCCAGTTCCTTGGGCAGTCCGATGTCATTCGTGAACTTCTTGACCGCAGGGTGTGATTTCAATGTCTCGAACACGTGCTTCTTGATCATCATGAAGCCCGTACCGGACTTAGTGACCTCCAACAGATTACCGTTGTCCTCAGATTTAGCACCGTCAAATCCGTTGACCACCCACTGCACGGGAACCGTCTTCATAGGGTACAGTCCGCAACAGACATCCTTGTCTGCGTTTGCTATCGCTAACACGTGCCACGGTTCAAAGCCGATGTCGGCATCGATGAAGAATAAGTGTGTGGAGTTGGGATTGTTTAGGAACTTGGCCGCCATTGTGTTGCGTCCACGTGTGATCAGGCTCTCATTGGTCAGTGTCTCAACGGTCCAGCTTATGCCCAGATCCTTTGCGGTATTGCCCCATTTGATCATGCCCATGAAGGTCTGCTCGTTTATCTGTCCACCGTAGCATGGAATACAGAAGTGTATGTTCATCTTCCGTATCTTCTCGACGTTGATCTGTATCTGTGGTCCTTTTGGTTGTTCTGCCATGTCCTAATCCTATGTATATCTTATATTGTATGGATATTTAATGGCTTTGTCAAGTCCGGTGAAAATTATTTTAGATAGGGAAACAGGGAGCGCCAGTCAGTGCCGCGACGGCGATCGAGCTCATCCAGATAACAATGTAATTTCTCTATCTCGATTTCATTCCTCTTGCAGTGTTTCTTGAAGGTATCTCTGATGCCTAACATCCTATCATAGGCATCCTGTTGGTTCTCAGTATCTCTCTTCATGGAGCCCAGTATCCTCTCAAAGTCCTCTTCCCATAGGCTCCAATCAAATATCTCTGCTTGTTGGAATGAGAATCCCTGAAGAAATGAGAAATAGTGTCCGATTAGCTTGTCGCCACTGTGTTTGTATATCATCTCGATGAGATCCGGCATTGTCTTTATGGTCATGGATCCGATGGTCTGGTTGATGTTGAGATACAACCAATCAGTGTCGTCTCCCTTGATCTTTTCATTACAAGCCCAGGCCCAATACTCCTCTGCTAGATCTAGGTCCAATCCCGATCGGACATAGCTCTGCTGTGGTCCCCAACAGTCAATGCTGAATGTCAGATCAAATCTCTGTAGGTGCCCTCGCGACTGTAGATCCTTGATCCTCTCGTTATAGGTATAAAAATACTTCCTGGGGGCGTTGAAATTTGAAAATATGTTGAGGCACAGCGTTGGGTTTGGATTCCTCTCTAATATGTCAAACACGCTTTCCAACAGTTTGTGTTGTATGTAGGTCTCTCCCCCTAGAAGATGTAATCTCGCCAGACTCTGAATGTTTCCGTCCAACCAACCAAGGAACTTCTCCATTAACAGTGGAGCATGATCAACATTACCCTTGGAAGGAGTCAATGGGTGTTCTCCCCTGAAAAGTATGGGTCCGAACTTTTTGTCCTCATCGTCGATACGACTGCTCAGTCCGGCTGAGCAATAGATACATCTCAGATTACAGGTGTTTTCGGCAAAGATCTCCACGGTAGTTGGAGTGACATGCGTGGCCATTGGATCTGACTCTAACTCATTGATGTGCGACTCATAGTTAAATTGATCATTGACTTGTAGCCTATCACTGATGCCACCGCTCTCTTCTATGCGTTGGCAGTATTGGCATCCGTTCTCTCGATCTGCCGTTAGTGCGTTTCCTTTGTCTGATCCGTGCGGCCACTCACCGCGGAGCATCTTCTCACGATCCTCTATCTTCTTTGGTAGGTTATGGAAATTGTCAAAGTTATTGAAATCTATGGGAACCTGTTCGACCCGATGGCATGATGATGTGGTTCCGGCATTGAGCCATATCGTGCTCCATCCCCATTTGTTGGAACAGCACTTGCCTACATCCTTCAGTGGAAAATACGTCTCTTTCTTGGCCATACGAATACTTATCTGGAGTTGTTGTCCAAGGAATAATTATCTTGATTCTTCGATGTAGTCTTCTGTCTTTGGTGTGAGATCTATCTCTTGATCCATAGGCACTGGCTTGTTGCCGTTTGCCTCTAACCATTGTTCGTATAGATCCAATGCCTGTAGTTTTTTCTCGAGAGCACCGTTCTTGAACAGAGAGTAGTAGGCTCCAGCGAAGTTTCCTCCCTTGACCATGTCACTCATCTGTTCCAACTGCGATGTCACTGACTTGCGTAATCCATCGAAGTCCCATGATCCCAACCCACCGCTGGGCACTATCCTGTGTCCCTTGCTGGTATTAACGACCTTGGCATTGACTAGGTCTGCCTCTTCTATGGCCTTGACCTCACGTTCCATCTCAAGTGCCAGCTCGATCTTACGCATGTTCTTGTCATGCTTGTCCATCTTGCCCTCTCTCAGGGTGGACATTATGCGAGATAGTTCCTCTGTCACTCCCAACTTACGATCGAATAATGCCTTTATGTCCTTGTCGGCCTTGCCGTATAAGTCACGTATGATCCTGTTCTTCTCTGTGTCGTTACCTGCGATGTATGCTGAGCGTATGGCACTGGCAGAGTCTAGATCCTTACCTGCCACTTTAAACTTGACAGTGGGTGTCAGGAATGCGTAGGCTTCATCCTTCATTGGTTTTAGATGGGCATCGTCCTTGGGAAAAGGTTGTATGAAAGAGGGCGAACCGTCCTTCTTGGTGGGAGTGAATCTACCCATGTCCTTCTCACTGACTGCGAACACCAGCACGGTGTCGTTTGGATCAGCCCTGGAGGTTATCTCCTCAGCACGATATGGATTCTTGACCATAATGAACTTGTCAGCGGGAACACCCAGTTCCACGGCCATCTGTTTCTTCTCGTCGAAACTGAAGGGTGATGTTAAGGGTGCCTGTGCGTTGGATGATGCCACGTAGACATTGTCCGCACCAAACTGCTTCTTGAGATAGTCGTAGCTCGCCTTGTGTCCCTTATGGAACGGGTGGAAACGACCTGAATATACTACTAACTTGTTCATTATAAATTTTCCAATAACCAAACATAAGCAGGAGAGGTAAATCTTATCGCTGATACGCCGTTCCTGCCCATTATTCCCAGGAATGGTCTCCTATCTCCATCATGATAATAATAACAATCCTGATTCATTGGTAGAACAGGATCCAATTCGACTCCATCAAAGGCGATATTTCTCACAGTGAGCAATTGATCCTTTAATATGTTCCCATCATCGTCGATGATGGTATCTTCGTCTTTCTTACCATACAAATGGAAACCCAATTTGTAATTTTCGTCTTCCTCTAGATCCAGGGTCAGTTCAACGTTCCTCGTCTCACTGACAGTCTCATCCATCAGTACGTCATCATTCAGTGTGACCATGGCCTTTGGTGCCCTGTCATGGTACATTGGATCCAACACGAAATTGAGTTTGATCTTTTCCATTAGTAACTCAATGTGACCTTGTGTATGGTTCCCTGTGTGAAATCGCTCACGGTCACACGCATCCATGTGAACTTGCCCGTGATGTTCTGTATCTCATTCCAAAATCTAGCAGTGCTGTCATTGGCACTTGAACCATCACCCTCTAATGTGTAAACGTCAAACCAACTTGAATCAGTCACGGTGGTGTCAATAGTGGCCTGTACCTTGAGGGTACCTATGAAGTCCTCAGTGAATATTCCCACTGACTGTAAGGTTCCCGTGGATGATGAGTAACCAGCGGCCTTTTGCTTGTCGCCGTTGAATAACTGTGAGCTACCGTCATAGTTGCCCGAGTCCGTTCCATAGTCCGTGTATGGTAACAGTTGTAGTGTCTGTGTTTTCATCTAGGCCTCTTGTATCTCTACTAGGACACCAGCACCAGCGAGCTCCGTTACGATAGCCTCTAACTGTGCCTTTGTCTCATCATTTAACACTGGCTCCGTTGGATCAGTGTCCTTGACCAGTTTGCTCAGAGTGATTACTAAATTTGTTGAATTGATCTTTGCCATAAAACTATTTATCATCATAGATGATATCCATTGTTTTCCTGATGGTGCCCGGAACCATAAGTTCCAATATGCTCAGTAGTTTCTTATCATGGAAATCAATGAAGAAATAGTCTCTCAGCCTTGTTGAATTGTTAGTAACGAAGCGTTCAAGTCCCACATTGAGCCTTATGTGCCACATGTTTTCGTTGATGAACTTCATGAGGTTTCGCTTTTCGGTAATGGACATGCTCTTTGATTTCAAATATGCCCTAACCTCAAAACCCGGATATCTGCTCTTGACGGTGTTCTCTGGACGGTCGATGATGACCTCGCTCATCAAGGATATCTCAGGATTGATGTCCTGCTTTAACATTTCCAGTTCCCCCTCGTCATTGGAATAAACGAATACCTTATCCTTGACGAACTGTTGTTTTATCGTGCCCTGTCGTTCCACCAACCAATCGCACAATCTATGTAATCTTTGTTTGTCCTCATTGACCAATGAGCGCCTATGTCTTGTTTTCCACGTACCGCCCTTATTGATCTTGCGATCATACCAGGCATGTGTGTCCCACATCTCTAATAGATATTCTATCCTATCATGGTCAAGGTAACGGACGCATTCCACCCATGGCAAGTTCATACGCAGGCAGTATCGATACTTGTCGAAATACAGCCTGTCCGAGAACTTAATCCTTGGGTTTGAATTGGTCAAGGACAATGAGACCATCTCTGTTAACCTTGGGTTTGGGTGCTTCTAGTTGTTTCTGTGATATCACGTTCAGCACCTTGAGTTCATCATCAATCCAGTCAAGATGTAGATCGCAGTTCTCTAATCCGTCGAACAGGATCTGTTTACTGAGCGGTACCCTGATCAGTTCATCTATCTTACGATTGATCGGCCTAGCACCCATCTTGTCATCATAGCCCACTGCGGCCAAGTGATTGATGAGCTGTTCTGCGATAGTGACCTTGATGTTCTTGGCTGATAGGCTTGCCCTCAGCTCATCTAGGAACTTGTTAACGATCTTCTTGACTGCCAAGTCATCTAACCTACCAAACTTACATATCATGTCGAGCCTGTTACGCATCTCCGGTTTAAAGAAGTCCTTGACTGCCTTGTCCTCCATTCCGGACTTGCCCAATTCCTTACCAAAGCCAATGTTGTTTGCTTCATTGTCCTTAGCACCTAAGTTTGATGTTAGGATGATGATACAGTTCTTAATGTCCACGGTCTTGCCGTTTGATCCCGTTACCTTTGCTTCATCCATCATTTGTAGCAGGATGTTTGAAACATCTGGGTGTGCTTTCTCAATCTCGTCAAACAAGATGATCGAATATGGATTCTTGGTAACGTCTGAAATAAGTTTACCACCACCCACGTTGCCGTCTTCAAAGCCTACATAGCCTGGAGGCGCACCTATCAAACTTGACACCGTATGCCGTTCTTGGAACTCTGACATGTCATATTTCAATAGTTTCATGTCCAAGTTCTCTGCCAATAACCTCGCCAGTTCTGTCTTACCGGTACCAGTGGGACCTAAAAACAAGAAACTAGCCACTGGCCTGTTGTCCTGTTTGACTCCTGCGAATGAGACGTATATCCTATCCAACACATCATTGATGACCTGTTCCTGTCCAAATAGTTTGTCCTTGATGTTTGATTCCAAGTTCTTGATGTTTTCGCTCTGTTCGTTCTTCAATCTATCAACTGGAACGTTTGCCAGTTTTGCCACTTCCGTCATTACCTTGGCACGGTCAATGATGGCGCCGCTGATTCCGTGTGCCCTTTCCCTGGCACATGCGGCATCCACTACGTCAATCGATTTGTCAGGATTCTTCTTATCGGTCATGTATCTAGCAGTCATTTCCACTGCGGCCTTGATGGCATCCGATGTTACCTCTACCTCATGGAAGGGTTCTAATCTACGGGCAACTCCGGTCAATATCTTCTCTGTTGCTGTCAGATCTGGTTCATCCACCGTGACACGGAAGAATCTACGCATCAATGCACGTTCCTTCTCAAAGGACTCGTAATATTCTTCCCATGTTGTTGACGCTATGACCTTTAGGTTACCGCTAGTAATTGCAGGCTTGATCATGTTTGCGAAGTCAACAGATGTACCACCCGTTGCACCCGCACCTTTCATTTGATGTGCCTCATCGATGAACAATACGCAGTTCTTCTTGGCTGTCAGCGCCTCTAATACTTCCTTGACCTTTTCCTCGAACTCGCCCCTGTACTTGCTACCCGCTAACAATGAGCCGATCTCTAACGAATACAGCTCGTGTTCCTTTAAGAACTTGGGCACGTCATCATTTGCCAATCTCTGTGCCAGTCCCTCGACTATGGCAGTCTTGCCCACACCAGGATCGCCCACTAGCAACACGTTTGCTTTGAACTTCTTGGCCAACACGTTGACCATCTCTTCCAGTTCAGTGTCCCTGCCCACCATGGGCTCCAACTTCTGCTCACGTGCCAAGTTGGTTAGGTTGGTACAGTGTTCTTCCAATATCTGTGTGGCCTGCTTGGCAGATAGCTCGCCCTTCTTGTCAGAGGGGTTCTGCTTGTTCCAATGCTGTGTGAATTCCTTGCGTTTGACACCGTACTTGAGGAAGAAGTAATGGGCATGGCTCTGGCTCTCACTCATGATGGCCAGATAGACATCTAGTATGCTGACATATCTCCTGCCCGAGAATAACACCTGCGTGCCCGCACGATTGAACACACGTTCCAATGCGTTGGTCTTCTTGGGCTTGACCTTTTCTTCCCCCTTGTGTAGGAGATGTTTCTGGTCCACTACCCATGCCTCTAGCTCTTGCTCGAGCTGTGGCACCGCCACTCCGAATGTTATCAGGGCCTTGCGGAAACTCTCAAATCTAACCAAGGCCAGCATGAGGTGTTCCACCACAACATATTCATGGTTTAACCTCGATGCTATCTTGATTGCTTCGTTAATGATCTCTTCGATCTCTGGATTGTTCTGCATCTCCATCCTTCTCTCTTAGTCCTCTGTATTTATTGGCCGCGTTTCCGGCTTAATAGTTCTACAATATCCTCATCAATGTTGTCAGGCATCACTGCGTTAATTCTAACATACAAGTCACCCTGCTGTCTACTGTTCTGGATGCCCTGTCCAGCCATTTTCATAGTAGTACTAGGTTTGGTCTTCGGTGGTATGCGTAGGCTTAGTTGCCTGCCCGAAAGTGTGCTTACGGGAACAACGCCTCCCAATATCAATGTCCAGAAGTCCACATCCACTTTGCGTGCCAGGTCAACTGCCTTCAATCTCTCGAACACCGGATGTGGTCTCACCCGGAACACTATGATGACGTCCTGTCCATTGGGTCCTATGTTTGCGTATCGTACCTGTGTGTTGTCCACGACGCCCCTGGGTATGCTTATCTTGACTGTGTTGACTCCTGAGTTGCTCTGTAGGCTTACCGGACGCTCTCCTCCCGTCACCACATCTTCCAATGTGATCCATAATGTGACCTGTACCGTGGCACTTCTACGCGGTCCATTACCACCATTCCCATGGAAGTTGAAGAAATCTGAAAATATGTCCTCAAAGTTACCTCCCCTACGGAAACTGAATCCCCCGGGAGTGAACTCAAAGTCACCGTCGAATCCCTGTTGGTTCCTAAACTTCTCAGGTGATGTTATGCGTTCATAGGCCTCGTTTATCTCCTTGAACTTCTCTTCGTCACCACCTCGGTCAGGATGGTGCTTCATTGCCAGTTTCTTAAAGGCCTTCTTGACCTCCGCCTCACTGGCATCTCTCTTGACACCTAATACCTGATATGGATCCATGTGCTAATTATAAATGAAAAAAGGCGAGCAGTCAATTACTCGCCTTTGTTTTTGGTTATAGTTAATTACTTCTTGAGACCGAGTAATTTTAGGATACCACGGATAGTTTTAACTACCATCTTGTCCCAAACTAGTTGTTTCATTGAGAATTTTTTATTGCGTGACATTATAATACACACCCTGCCGCAATAATAATATTGTCAAGTAACTCGTTCGCCCTTGATCTAACAGCGAGGTCATCAGCGGCTTGTGATATTTTCTCACTGCGTTTTAAATCTTCCATTAGCTCTTTGTACTCATCTTCTGACATAGCACCTGATTTGAAATCATTCGTGTATGCTTCTGCCTCAGCGGCCCAATCTGCCAATTCAGTGTTGTTGTTGCCAACCCACTCTTTTAGTTCTTTCATCGCGTCCATTGTTCTTTTCTCCTTTGCTAATTCTTTTAGAACGGTAAATCCACTTTCAAAAAAGTTTGCCATTACCTAGGTTTCTTACCAACCACGTTGGTAATGATAGTTGCGTTCTTTTCAATGAGTCCAAATTTATTAGTACAATAACTCATACTAACTTCTTTCTTATCAATGTTGTAACGTTGATCCAATCCCCTGACAATCTCTAATAGCTCTGTTGTCATGGTCACCGTCTCTTCGTTGTTGTCAATTGACTCCGCATAGTTCTTGAGTTTAAGTGCGTCTGACCATAACATGCTGACCTCGTGGTTTGCTTCTGGTGTGCCACACTTACGGGCACCTAGGTTAGCCTGTGTCCTCACATTGACAGCAAGTAAGTATTCATTGTTGTCAAAGCGTGCCATGTCAAAGTAGTCAAGAGTGGCACAGCCAGCCATTGACATAACCATTGCAAATAATACTAATAACCTTTTCATGTTAATCTCCTAACTTACATATAGGAATTGGCTCCATCTTGTGACGTGCCTTGGCCTGTATGCTCATAAACTTTAATAAATTCTGTAATTTTTTAGCATCCTCTGGTCTTGTGTCTGACTCAGCGTATGCCATTGCTTCTTCTAATTCTGGGTATGTCATACCTAATTGATCTTCATCATTACGTGCATCATCCCATAATCCATCCGTGGGAGCCGCATCGATAATTGCTTGATTAACACCTAACTCTCTGCCCATGTCCCATACTTCTGTTTTTAAGCAGTCAGCGATAGGTGATATATCAACACCGCCATCTCCATACTTGGTATAGAAACCCACACCAAAGTCTTCTACCTTGTTGCCTGTGCCTACCACGATACCACCCTTCTCTTGTGCTACTTGATACAGTGTGGTCATACGTAGACGTGAACGTGAATTAGCCAGGGCCAGTTTATTGTTCTCTGGAAATAAACGTTCAAATGATTCAAATGTTTCTGTCAGATCAACGGTCTCCCAATGTACATTGGGAAAGCGATCTAATAATCTAATACAATGATCTACTGATAAGTCGTGTTGTTCTTGTTTTTGTCTGATTGGCATGCTTAATACATAAGTCTGAATGCCAGTTAAAGCACACAAGGTACTGACCACTGCTGAGTCAATACCTCCTGACACGCCTACAACCAGGCTTTCAATATTGTGCTTTTCAGCATAGTCCTTTATCCAATTTGATATTCGTTCTATGCGTTCTAGTGACGTCATTAGAATGTCCAAGTGACCCAACCAAGTGCTTGGCTCTCGCCTTGGTATTCATTCTGAATTGTCCAACTAGACTTACTTGCGTTAGTCCAGGTGTAACCCGCACCAACCGTGAGGTTGTCGTTCCACGCATACTCTAAACTTGCCTTGTAGTCAGTATAGTTTAGTGCGTCATTGCTCGCACCCTCGAACTCTGAGCGACCAACGTGTGCCACTGCCGTCCAACTTTCGCCAACTGGAACTGACCAGTTTGCCTCATAGTATTCTGAGTTCTTGGCATCCGCGATGCCCCAAGCATCATCACTTAATACGTGTGAATACTTAACTGCCAGGTTCGTGCCAAATAGATCCTTGTTCAGACCAACGTATGCCTCGGTCGCATCTGTGTCAGCAACTCCGTTCTTGACAGTGCCTGGATAGTAGTATTGTAAGATACCTACGTCATATCCAAAGCCAGTGTCACCGATCTGATCCGCGTAACCCGCAAAAAAGTTAGTTTCAAAGTCATTGTTGTTCATGTAGTTGCCTTCGTCAGTCCATTTAATGTAACTGGCCCAGGTGCCTACATAAAAACCATTACCAAAGTCATAATCCAAACCTGCTTGGATTGCTGGATCACCTTGTGTTTGCTTTAAGCCTCTCCAAATATATTCGGTTGTGCCTGTTATTTGGGCAGACCATGAGCCGGTGTCTTCGGTTGCTTGAGCTTCCTCGTGATTATCGGCAACTGCCATAGTTGACATAGCCAATAGTGTTGCTAAAAGTACTTTTTTCAAAAGTAATACCTCCTTTCGTTATTCCGTCGTTTCCTTATGAAGTCGACGGTGTGTATTATACCAACGTTGCCATTGTTGATACTTCAATTGTAGCTCACGGTGTTTGCCGTAGTTTACAGTTGAATTCTCTAATAGATCTGTCATCTCAGTTGCGTCCTCGGGTAACGGATCTAATTTTTCTGGTTCCATCAAGATAGGCTCAGGAGCCTCAGGAAAGTTCATAGTTACAGGAACAGTGGTCGAAGCACAACCTGTTAACACAATAACAAGTATAGCAACAACTAAGACAGCAATCCATTCTTGTTTTTCAAACATTAGTCAGTGCCTCCTGTCATACCTTTATTATATAATTCAATCATATCAGGCGTTAATTCACAAGATGTATTAATTTGCTCACGCAGTCTTTCAATCTCTGCTAGTGTTGCTTCAGTATCCTGCTTAATAACAACTGTTTCTGTTTTAATTTTTTCGGTGATCTTTTGATTTTCTTCAGCAGACTTCTGTTCAAACACTTCAATCTTGGCTTCCATCTCTGCTATTCTAGCACGATATTCCATTTCAACACCTAGTCCACCATTAAAGTAAGCACCTGCCAGTAATAAGATAAAACCAATAACTCTTAAAGGAAAGTTGTATTGTTTTACAAAAGGTGTGTATTTAAAAATGTGTCCAGCAAAGAACATAACAGCACCTACGATTAAAATCATAAGTGCGGCAAACTCTAGCCAGCTAGTAGGTATTAGTTGTATAAACCAAAGACTCATTACGGATTAATCCCATTTGAATAAACTGTCTTGCCATCGATCTTGGAAGCTGTTAGTGCTTTCTTGCGATTGCTACCATCTGCCTTGTATGACACATGTACCCAACCTGAACTTGGCTGGCCTGGTGTGTAGAATTCTAAGATAACTTGATCAAAGTCTAGATTGTCAACGATCCATTGTGCTAGGTCACCATTGGCAACACCTGGAACTTCGATGTCAGCGGCTTCACCATGACAGTGTTGACTTGTTTTACTGCCACGAACTGCTTCGTTTAGTTCCGGGCAACGATAACCTGAATTGATAACTGTAGGACCAAAGTGATCTCTAACTTTCTGAACGACATTTTCAAATAATTCTTTTGCGGCTTCTAGGTGTTCGCCTTCTGGTGTGTTATCAATGCCTAGTCTATTTGCTGTGTCAGACTTAATAAACTCAGCCATTGTAAAGTTTTCTGATAGTTTCATGGTACTTTCCTATATTACGTTATATGCGTATTTATTGCTTTTTTGATGGTGGGTAGCATTATCTTAGATGCTTCTTCATGTGCCTGTTCCAGTGGGTGCCATTTCGCACTTTCCGGATAGTTGTTGTCTCGACTCCATTCTAAAAATGTTTGATCATCAGGAAACCACGTGAAGTATTTTCCGATGTCGTCCTGTATGTTCACTATGGCAGGATTGATGTTCCACCGCTGATCGAACATCAATTTATCCATTGCCGTCATGACGAAAGGCATGTCATGCTCTCGCAACCAGGAGATCGTGGAATGTATCATCATCAGATTGCGTAACTTATCACTGATCTCACTGTGTAGATGTCTGTAATAGAAACTTTCCAGTTCCGTGTCCTCAGCAGGCCTGAGGGTCTCGGGATCATTGTCGATGGTATGGTAGTCAAACCTATCGATCCAGGTCCAATTAATGACTGACAGGCTATCAGTGGTGGCATGGTCGATCACCGTGGATGCTATGTATTGGTTACCCACGCCTCCCATGGCCCAGCACTCGTAATCTAGTCCCAATCTGTCAGCGATCAACGCGGCCCAGGTCTTATGGCTAAATTTCATACGGTTGTCTGAATCTTTAAGATCACTGCCAAATAAAAAACTATCACCAAATGCCTGTATCTTATCTATCATATAACCTTATCTGTTCCAGTATGCTGTCAACATCATAGTCCCAACTTGTTATCTCAACGTTATAAAAGTCAGGTTTGACAAAGGCCTTGTTGGTGTTCTCAAAACGACCTTCCTTGATAGTGTTCATCCATATTATGATGTCAGGATTGAATGTCTTGCGTGTTTCATCAGTGGGACACACGAAGTCCGCTATGACATAGTCCACCACACGATTGCGTAACACGATGTCACACAGCAAACCCATGCGACGTGACTGCTCCACGCGATCCTCATCAGTAAATCCCAGATCCTTGTTGATGTTGTTACGCACCTCGTCAGCATTGAACCATACCGCGGGCAGTTGATCCACCAGTTTCTCTGCCAGTGTGGTCTTGCCGGCACCAGGCAAACCCATTATCAATATCTTCTTACCTTTCATTCTTTGGCCTCAATCCCTTCCATACCTGTTCGTCCAACCAATATTCATCAACGTAGTTGACGTATTTCTTATTGGGACCTTCCTCGATAAACTTCATTATGTTGGGATCGTCATAGGCTATGGGAAAGTCAAGTATTTTACTTAACCATTTTAAGTAGCGATCTTTGTATAAGAAAAATGCTTCATGATCTAAGTAGTGTACATCACCTAAGGTATCAAAATACTCTACTGCTACGGGTAATGTTTGTTCTTTACGTACTCTCTGCTGTTGTAGATCATTTATATACATGTCACGTACAATAACACATATTTGAACGTCTATGCCCAAAGATCGTGCGTTAGACGCCATAGCGTCAATCTTAGGCACCTGTTTAACGCCATCAAATACAAAAGGAACACTGACATTTGCTAACCAATAGTCCTTGCCTTCAAAGTCTGCTAGTGTTAGTTTATCTGGATTAACCCAGTACTCCGCAAAGGTCTCCTGATCACTGGGTACCCAATATTCATCTAGTAAGTCCTTCCACCCACCCACGTCAGGATGTAGGCTCAGTATCCTACTGAACAAGTGATTACCACTACCTTGTGGCCCCGTTATGATCAATAATTTCTTCATGGTCTTGTTTTAAATATTATGCCCTTTTTGTTGCCATTGTCAAGTTCGTTTGTATCCACAGGGTGTATGTATTTCGCATTGGGATCCTCTGCCAGTATCTCATCCAGTCTGGAGTCGTTCCACGCGACGGGTATGTTGACATCAATGGCCACGGTCTGTAGGTATTCCTTGCCGTAGAGATATAGTAGTTCATAGCTCAGGAACCTAGGATGTGACATCTTCCATAGTTGTCTCTCAAACATGGGCAAGGTGGGTTCCGTCCTTATCCTGGTCTGCTGGTGCTTTAATATGTTCTTGTCTCGGCCTATGACGGCAACCACGACATTGATTCCCTGCTCATGGACCTGTTGGGCAAACTCACTGATGTTGGGCTCCCATAATGGATTCTCTTCACTGCCTGGTATGCCCAATGGCACTGATATTGACGTAAAGTAATAATCACTCTGCGTCCAATCAAAGTCTTTTAACTTTGCTGGATCACGCCAGTATTCGGCAAAGGGTTCATTGAAGCGATGAGGTTCCCAATAGTTTTCCAATAATGATTTCCAACCGTAGACCTCAGGATGTAGGCTGAAGACCTTTGACCATAGGTGATTGCCGGCACCCTGTGGACCAGTCAGTATCAACATCTGCCTAGACACGTAGCAACTCCTCGACCTCTTCGATCATGATGGGCATGGCCATGCGTTCCGGGTGCCACACCATTCCATATACCCTCAGTTTCTCATGTTGGAATGCCTCGACGTTGCCGTCTAGATCCTGGGCCATTGGCTTGAGGCTATGTGCCAATTTGATTATGCCTCCCGTGTGATAACTGTTGACCCTGTGTGTGCGTCCCTTTCCCACTATCATGATGTCGTGTTCGGTGTCCTGGTGTCCCTTTATGGTTCCGTTGATGCCACCGAAGAACTTGTTCAGTGCGAAAGCACCGTGGCATATACCAATTATGGGTTTCTCTGCGAGCAGGAACATCTCCACTGCCATGCGTTCCACGTTCTCCCTGTTGGTGCTGTTGTTGCCCCCGCTCAGTATGAGGCAATCCATGCCAGTGAAGTCAGCGATCCCCGTGTTGGGTATGCTGTGTATCTCATGTCCCTTGAGGAACTGATACCAATCCTGTTGTAGGCAGTCATACTTCCATCCCCGGATGTCAAATTCTCTCTGTGTGATCGCTATATTCATAAAAAAAGGCCAACTACGATACAGTAATTAGCCTTCTTTATGCTTAGTAGGTTAAAAAATTAAACTTCTAAACCGTATGCTTGTCTAACTAACTCTTTTGCTTCTGCTACTGGAGTTGTGTTAGCCGCTGAAATTCTAAATAGGTCGCAACGGATGTCGTGTGCGATCTTCTCAGCACGTGCTTGAGTTTCTGCGTCGCCACAGATTTGCTCTAGTTTAGCACGACCGATCTTAGAATGGAAGCCTTCGTCCTTGGCGATCTTGGCATAACGTGTTGAGATGAACTTGTCTTCGATAACGTCTGACATTTCTTCCCAAACCACTTCAGCACGACCTTCAGCAATAAACTGATATAATGCTAATGCTAGTTCGTCATTTGATGCTTCATACTTTTCTAATAGTGTAGCACCTTTTGCTGTTGGGTTAGCCGCTTCGTGAGCGATTGCTTTAGCAACGTCAACCTTTTGACCTGAAATGTGTTCAATAACTTCTTTAACCATTTCAAAGTGTAGAGCTTCGTCCATTGCTTGTTTAGATAATAAACGTAATTCTGTTGTGTCAGTATCCATTGGAAGTGTAGCCACTTTCTCTGCGATAGCAACCATGTTCATTCTTTCGTTTACCATACGACCTGTGAAGTGCTCAATGAGCTCTTCTTGGCTTGGCTGGTTGTTGAAGTATGTATTAACCTGCATACGTGATGCTTCGAATAATGCTTCGTTGTCAGCGCCTAATTTTTTAACAAAATCTTTTGCTGTTGTCATTTCTTTTTCCTTAACGTTAAGTTTTAATCAATGTGACCAATACGTCTGGCCAGACTTGATCGACATCGATCTGATAACCAAAGTTCTCAGTTATCCAACTGGAAGTAAAATACTCCCATCTACAGTTATTTATCATGGCATACGTTAATATCTTATTGTTGACCCGGATTATTTCCGCCAACATGTTTGCCGAGTTCTCATAGGCAGAGTAGTCAGGATACTTGATCTGGAAGCCGCCTGCTTCGTGCCACCAAGCAAAACTGGTCTGATCAGGTCTGTATACCAGCATCTTCCAATCATTCTCAAACATTGGTTCCTGTTCTATCCTGTCAAACCAATCAACCCATTCATGGCTCTTAACTATCTTACACCCTGCTTTAGGATCTGCCCATTCCTTGTCCAATGCGTCTGGGTGTAGGACGATGTCGGTCATCCCCCGACCAAAGTATGATCCTTTGTGTCCAGAATACTGATGATGTGTATATTCTTTGTCTGGTCTGCGATCAGTGGTGTTCATACCAGGTATTTGTTCCAGGGTCTGTGCTATGCCCGACCAGCGTGATCCAGGAACGCCCGTGAAGAATATCCTATCAGGTAGCATATATTAGTTCTCTCAATTCTTTTGAACGTCGTGGCAACACATCAAGGCCATCACACTTCAGCTCATAACCGGCATCTCTCAGAAGCATCTGTAGCCAGGCCTCTTCCATGAGCGTTAGGACAGGCCACTCTATCTCCTGTGATCGTATGATGGCATCGGATATCAATCTCATACGATCATCTGACTTGTAATGTGTTTGTAGTGACGACCATCTCTCAAAGATCGGTCTGATGTCTCCCTCATTAATCGTATCTCTACCGATGTATCGGATCGCCGAACATAGCGTGTCCTCAAAATTGTTGAACAACTCGTCGAGCTCAATGACATGGCAGAACTTTTTAAACTCATCATGATGGTTTAGTCCTGATGAGTCACGTGCCCAATCGCGGGCATAGAGACTCAACCACTCACGCCTAACCCAGGTCGGAGCATGGTTCCAGTCAGTCACCCCCCATTTCTCTAGATCTAGAGACAAAGGTTTCTGGAATCGATGATCCGGAACATCTCCAATTTTTGAATGTGCATTATTGATCATTAATAGTAATGTATTTTCCGTTGGCAATATCAATATTCTTTTATCAAATAATGTTTCTAGAATGTGCCTTTCCTTACTAACATCTTTATCCTGGATATCTTTGTCTGTCAACCAAAGATGGCGTCTAGTTATCTGTTTCTGTAATTCTTGTGAGGACAGATAAGTCTCAGAGGTAATCACTCCGCTATCTTTGCCCCCAGGAACATCATTGATCATTGGGGAGTTGTGCTTGTGTGCTGATCCCGTTTCCAGGAAAGGATCAGATGGTCCGGCAAAGTCCTGATTCGTGAAATATTCCAAGCACCAGGAGAAAAAAGTACCATATGCTCCAGGTCCATATAAGACACCAATCTTATCCATGATGTAGGTATATCAATCCTGGTATGATTATCAGTAGTTGCGGAAGGAAGTTCAGCAGTATGGCCCTCTCGTCCCATACGACGCCCACATAGGTCCAGCCCAGTATGCCCAGGATCTGTAGGTAACTGTTCCATGGAGTGATTCCTAGCGTGTGGAACACCATCGCGATAAGTATTATTACGGCAGAACAATATTTAACTATTACGGTCTTATCATGCACGATCAAAAGTTCCTTAATTATTATTTCGGTTCAGTATGGAAGCCCACTACTGAACAATACTTATATTCTGGCTTTGCCCTGGTGGACAAAATACATCCGGACGAATGGGTGTTGGACGTGGGCTGTGGTCATAATGAGTTCAAGGGCAAGATCAAGAATTTAGTTGGTATTGACCCTGGATGCGAACAAGCGGACATAGTTACCGCCATTGAGGACTATGAACCAGATAGATTGTTTGACGTGGCGTTCTGTCTGGGCAGTTTAAACTTTGGCCAAGGTGACGTAGTGCCCAATCAGATCAGTAAGGTGGTCTCTTGTATGAAACCCAAGTCACGCATCTACTGGCGTGTTAATCCAGGATTACAAGATCACGATAGCAAACTATGTGAGAAAATTGATTTCTATCCATGGGACGCAGAGCTGTTAGAATACTATGCCGAGTCAAACGGCTACGAGTGTGTAACTATACTAGAAGATTCAAACGGTAAGAACTATAGATTGTATGCCGAGTGGATTAGGACTTAGATAGGTTCACGAAGTCTTTGACATCCTGGGAATGTTCTCCCAGTGACTTTTCCTTGATGCCAGCGATGTTACGCATCTTGTTGAGCTCGCTGTCTTTGAGAGAACGATATACTTTGGGTGATAGTGGAATATGTTTCTTAAATGATTCCGGAGTAAATTGGAACTCGTCCTTGCCATATCGCACTGTCCAGTTTGAACCCTCATGCTCACATAGTGTGGATAGGTCATCCAACAGAGTCTCGATGTTGTCCACCAAGTTGGTACGCCTACGCATTTCCACATAGACCAAATACTTGTTGGGATCTATCTCACCTGGAGATCTGTCAGAATCTAATATGAAGTCATAGCCCTTCTCGAACCAGCTCACTAGATCGTCAGCGGCCTTGGAGTCAGTGACATAGAAACTGGCCACGGCGATGTCATCATCGTCTCCCATCTTGCTGGAGAACTCATCAATGTGTAGCGTGGGTTTGATCATTTCCCTGAGTGCTTTGAACTCAAGTCCCTCGTTAAGATTGTTCTGCATTTTGTTTCTCGTATTGTTCAAGGTCTAGGTCTTTCTCGTATGCCGAGTCAAGATCTTCGAGGTCAACGTCCTGACCCTCGAGCTCTGCTGAGCCGGTCCTGATCTCATTGATTAAGTATTTGGGTAATTCCATTTCCACCAACCAGACAGACTTCTCTATCAGTTTGGGCTTCTTGGTGCCCGCACGATAGTCGTTGGGTGATTCTATTTTGACTGGAACCTTCATTGAAGTTTTCTTGAACTTGACCTTGGCACCGAATGGTAGTAAGCGTTTGGCACCTCTCGGATCCGGCATCAGCTCTGCCGGCCATAGGAACGTGCATGTCACTGAGTAGCGACCGATGTCCGGTCCTGCAACTAGCTCACCTGCTTCCCAGTTCTTAAATGCGTACATGTCCATCTCATCTAACACACGCTCATAGTCGAGCAGTGTGGATATGGACCCCTCTGACATATAGATGTCACGGATGGTCTCCGCTACACGCCAATAGTCTAATCCGTCTTGAAATATATTCTTACTCATGCGAGTATTTATCATAAAAGTTTGTGTTGGGAATTTTCCGTGACATACGGTATAGCTCAGTATTTAGTAGCACAGGTATGATATTATATGATAGCATCTAATGTCATCTAGCATTGTAAATATTTGTGTAGTTGCTCTATCCACAACAGGACTACAAATTTTATGTTTTACAATGAGGAGACTATATTGTCAAAACCAAAGCGTCAAAAACGTAATTCACATCAGATCGACCAAAACACCATTAACTTTAACCAAGCAATTAAAACAAGGCACGTAGAACTAATACCCAAGAGCAGGAACCAAGAGAAGTACATATTGGATCTACTCGACACTTCAAAACACATAGTAATAGGACACGGTCCCGCTGGCACGGGTAAGACTTACCTAGCCATGCAGGCCGCTATCAAGGCATTCAGGAACCACCAATGTGAACGTATAGTGTTGACTAGACCTGCCGTGGGCGTCGAGGACGAGAAACACGGTTTCTTGCCCGGTGACATCAATGCCAAGATGGAGCCTTGGACCAGACCATTGTTTGACATCCTACGCTTATACTACAACGCAAAGGAGATAGCTCACATGTTAGAGGAGGGCATGATTGAGATTTCACCACTGGCGTTCATGCGAGGCAGGACATTCAATGATGCTTGGATAGTCGCGGATGAAATGCAGAACGCAACTCCGGGACAGGTTAAGATGTTAATGACACGCATAGGTGAGCATAGCAAGATAGTGATCACCGGCGACATAGAACAAACTGACAAGCAAGCCGCCAACAACGGATTACTGGATTTGTGTAATCGACTAACTGAAACGTCAGTTCATGGCATGACTGTTTGTGGGTTTGAGGGACGGGATATCCAACGACATCCCATTATTGACTCAGTATTAAATCTTTATAAAGATTAGTTACTTGGAGGCATCCGGCTCTGGAGAATATTCCTTCTCCAGAGTGGTGATGATGTCCTTGTAAATGTTTTCGTAGTAGCCCTTGATTACGAACCAATTTCTCTCTATAGGTTGTTCCAAGCGGGCCTTTTCCACTGTTTGCGTCTTGAAGTCCAATATCACATTGGCAGTACGCACATGGCGATTCGAGAGCTTAGCGGCAACTTCTATCTGTTCATCCAATCTTCCGTCCGGTTTTTGGATATAGGTTACGACAAAGTATCTCATTTAAAAAATCCTGGCATACGATTATATATCCTATTATCAAATCTTGAGGTAATAATCAATCGCAGATCAGTGTGATCAGTCACAGGCTTGTGTGGTACCGCTATGTTGACCCAAGTTGGTTGTGTGGCTGGCACACGTGCTATCTCGACTGCCTCTTCCTCGTTCCACTCCACTGAGTTCTTGTACTGCTTGGTCACCCTGGAGAAATCCTCTCTGCCCTCATGCTCTCCGATGTCATAGAACACGGTCCAGCTCTTCTCGCATCCAGTTATCGGAATGTTCAGTCCAGGACAGGTCTCATCAGGATACTTGCTATCTATGTGTATCGGGCAGTTCATTCGATTCTCACCCTGGCTACCTGAGAAGGCAACTGATTTTAGTGTGTCGTCTATGCCCAAAGATTTGAGGAAATTGATGTATGTTGGAGCGAACAGCCTGACCTTCTTGGCGTCCATCACACCAAAGTCGTGTCCGACATCGTCCTTGAACATGTTCCTGAACAGGGAATCAAACATCTTCCTGAACTCTGTTTGGATCTTCTCGATGTCAGGGATGTCGTCAATGGGTATGAATGTCCATTGATCTTTCATTATACCATGAATATCCCATAGAGGAAGCACCAAAGTTCCAGTGCTATCTTGTATGCTAGGTACAGGGCGATGCCCCATCCTGCCGTTTTTATAATTGTGTCAGTTCGCATAGTGTCGCCGATAAGTTAATCTCCGGATCGGCAACCATGGCGTGGTTCACCAACCCGTTCCTTATGACAATTATCGCGGCATCCTGTTGCTCATCTGTTGAGCCCCATAGATCTAAATTATCATACATCCAACGGAACATGTCCTCCATCTCCTCTGGACGTGCATGTTTACACAGCAGTTGTCTTGCTTCTTTAATTTTTCCTGCCTTAAACATACTTACCACTTCTAACTTGTAATCCTGGCTACCGCCCTCGTCACCGTGGGGTTTTTCCAACTTGCCGGTGGTGCTGTTCATCTGACATATATTCAAACACTTACGTAGGTCAGGATATGTCGCCTTGACGTATGTGTCCAGCACGTCTAACTCGAATTCGACACTCTCGTCTAACATGACCTTAGCCATGCGTGCCGTGAATTCATTTTGATCAATGCGTTCGATATGGAAGCCCTGGCATCTTGAGTGTAGTGCTGGAATGACCCTGTTGGGATAGTTACAGGTCAGTATGAACCTTGCCGTGTGATGATATGTCTCCATCACGCCACGCAGTGCCGCCTGTCCGTTGGGAGATATGTAATCTGCCTCATCCAACAACACTATCTTGAAGTCACCGAAGGGCATGGTCTGTACGAAACCTGATATTTTATCACGGATAGTGTCCACACTATTCTCTCTGGATGCGTTGATCTCTAACACATCATATTCGTCTATGCCTAGTTGATGAATTAAAATCTTTGCTAAGGTAGTTTTACCAACACCTGGAGCGCCACTGAACAATAAGTGTGGAATAGCACCTTCCTTGATCCACGTGGCCACCTGCTCACGCTGGGCCGTGTCACGGAATACATATCCGTCTAGGTCCTTAGGTCTGTATTTTTCTGTCCAAAGTTCTCTCATCTAACACCTCCAATAGTGATAGTATAACAGAACTTGATTTGATTTACAACGAAATTGAATACCAATTACATCTCTTTCTGGGTCGCACCACTTAACCCTAGAGATTCATCGGTTGGTTTCTCATCTGACACTAACAAAATTTCATTTAGGTCGACCCTGCGGATGGTCATCTCGGCGCCGTCGATCTCTACCAATGCCCCACGAGTCCATCTCCCATGCGCCACGAGGATCCATTGACCCACCTTATACTGTGTCTGTTTTGGACCAACAGCATATATCTCAGCCCATCTTGGACGTATGCCCTCTGACTTTTTGTTGTCGTCCAACAGGACAATACCGCTCGCCAGTTTACGTTCTGAGAATTCCATGTCACGGACGATGACTTCTGAATGTAGCGGTCTAAGTTTATTGATTTTCCAAGCCGAACCATATCCTCTTTCCATTTAGATCCTCTTTACTCCTGATTGTTCTTGTTGCATCTGCCTCGCCGTCTTCTCGGGCTCTTCCTTGATTTCCTTTGCCTTGGCAATGGCCGCGGCAAGTCCGCCCTGTGTTCTCTTGATTGTTTTCACCTCACCCACTATTGGTTCCTTGACCGGTAATGGGCTAGGTGTTTCAACAGTAGGGGCCTGAGTGTTTTCTATTTCCTGTTTGATCTTGCGTAGTTCTTCCTTGGGCGGACGTTTCTTGACTGCCTCAGGCTTGGCATCACGTTTTTCCTGTATGGCACGCTCCTTTGCCAACTGTTGGGCGTGTTTGGCACTGGTGGGTATGACGTTGTCGTCTATCACTGGTTGGTCATGTGCCTTATCATAATGTCTCTGCATGATCTCATTCCTTGTCTCTATGACTTTGTTCTGGCTATTGATCTTGTCTCCGCGAGCATTGACCCCCATGTTACCCACGGCCCTGGTGTTCTCGTTGCTGAGTAGCAACGCTCCCAGATCGACCTTTCCACCATTTGCTGTCCTGTATGTCTTTGCCATTGTGTTAATTACTCCATTATCGATTACTTATCACGTAGGAATTCATGTATGGATAAATCATAATACATGGAATCTATCCTGTGTATCCCTATGAGGTATAGCACGTAACTGGCCACTGAGCTACCCCTGCCCACACCCCATATAACACCATTTGTTTTCATGGTGTCAACCAAATACTTTAGGTATCTCAATAGGTCAAATAGATCACGTTCTTGGAACAACAACAGTTCCTCGCCCACACGCTGTAATTGTGGCTGTGTGCTACATTGTTCGATGATCCATTTGGCTATGTCCATGTCCTTATATTCAGCGGGCATGTGCCAAGTCACTTGGTTCTGTGCATCATACTCCGGTACTGATATGTCTAATTTCTGGTACTGCTTGAAGTTGTAGACCTCACCTATCAGTTCTTCCACAGCAGATATGTCGGTGTCTCGGACCAACGCATCCTTTATGATAGCGGTGGGATCAGTCATCATAGTGTCAATGATGTCTTCCTCTTCCAATATGACCCTGCCGTACTCGTCCATTATCATTTTTTCTTATTGAACTCTCCCTTGACCACGTTGCCATGATCTAGGTTTAATTCCCATTCCAATCCAAATACGTCCCAATCCAAGTGGGGTGTCATCTTAACTACCTTATCCTTTTTGGTATCCTTGCGTACCTTTTGATGACTAGGTGTTTCCTCGTTCCACCATCCATCTTCCGCGAAAGGACCAAATCCATCGTCCTCATCAAACATGTAGTTAGCATCTCCACCTGCCCTGCTGGCTAGGTCAATGCTCGTGACTATCATGTTGCCCGCACATATGGCATTTAGTTTACAGTATAGCATTATGGCAATGGTCTGGTCAAATGGTTCCTCGGGCAGTTCCACCGTTCTCATGCCGGCCTTCTGTATGCGTTCTATCTGTTTGATGTCATCGTCCCTGATCATTATGGCGTTGCCCAAAACTGTCTTCATGAACTGGTCCATGCGTTGTACGGAAACGTTATGCTTGTCGCTGTCCGTGGTGTTACTGATCATCACCACAGTGACGTCATATGTGTTCGTTACTAAGGCATCGTTCCACCAACAGTTGGTGCTGAACTCAAATCGTTTTGATAGTCTAACGTTCATGATATGTCGATCTTGTCTCCGTATTTGTCATCATCACCTTTTGGCATCAGTTTGGCCATCTTGCGTTGGTATTCTGTGTTATAACTTGTAAGCACCAGTTGTAATTGGCCCATTAGGGCTTGGTTGCCTGATCTATAGGCAAATGATATGCGTTTGTTCAGCTCAGTGATCTTACCCTGTAACTGCTCTATGGTCATTTCTGATAAATCGCCTACTAACGGATGTTCCATCGTAAAAAAACTCCTAGTTTCTAATAGTATATAGCAACTAGGAGTTCCTGTCAATAGTTTTGGTACTAGCTCAATTTGACCCATCCGCCGTTGATATAAACGGATAGTTCCTGTTGCCCAGTAGAGTGTGGATCCCACCCTGAACCGTCGGAAATGGCTATCATTCCGTTTGATGCCGTTGGAGCACTTGATAAGATAGGTAATTTTAGGAAGCTCTGTAGTTCGTTTCTCGCCCTAGTGAGCTCAGTCACATGTACAGTAGTACCTGCGTCAACTGTCGTGAACTCGAATATGTAAGTACCTGTCGCACCGAATGTGATGACATTTGAGCTGATGCCCTGTATGCCGGTCACGCCCAGAGTCACTGCCGCTGGCAATGTCAATGTGTGTGCCACATTTGATACCGTTACCTGTAATTGAATCCTACCCTTTGATCCACTTGGAGGAAAGTTGCTGAACGCAACGGTACCGGTACCATTCAATGTAACTGAATAGTAATGTCCGGCGTTGTGATTCAGTGTCAACGTACCGTTAGTGGTGCCGAGGGCGACTACCGTCTCTCTGATGTCCTGTATCTTGGCAGAACTAACTATCGCACCGTCAAAGTCATTGTCCAGTGTGGTTCCAGTTAGTGCTGATTTTAGTACCACTTTTGACTGTAGGTCGCCGATCTCAGTCTGTGCTTCTGTGAAGTTTGTCTTTATGTTGGTAAAGTTATCACGGAAACCCTGTGAGTCGTTGTCCTGTCCCGCTATGGGATAAGTGGTATCAACGTTATTTGGGTTAATATTGCTAGCCATTTGTTATGTAATCCTTATTACCTAATATGTTATGTTTCGGGTATAGTACATATTTATCCAACCTGTCGTCTTCCACGTACTGGTCAGTCTTACTTATGAAGCGTGTGCTGTCACCGTCAAAAACTGTGCGGTCTGTTGAGTTGTCTCCAACAGCATCACCGTCAAATTCTGTGATACGTTCGGGAGTCTCAAATTTGTTAGTATCCGTGTTCCAATACTGAGTTAATCTCTTATCAATGGTATATCTATCAATGGTAAAGTCTACCTTGTTCAGTTTCTCTGCGAACTTCTCTTTGATGAGATATTGTATCTGTTTAGCGAATCCAGGTTTGGTATATGCTATGACCCAGGCCGGTGTGAATCCCAGTATGTTACCGTCGATCTGTTTGGATTTCATCCAGTCTGGTAATATCTCAGCAAACTGTCCTATCCTGTCAATTATGCGTGTCTGCATGTTGAGCAGGCTGTTTGGATAAACAGTAGCAAATGTTGAATCCTCTTCTTCTAAATTATCTATCGTGATCTGATCATTGAGCTGTACCGCAAGGCTCACACTCTTACCTTCATTGTTAACCATCTTGCCCTGTATTTCGCTGTACACCACTTCATATATCACATTGTCATTGCTGTCCAATGCCTGTGCTACCTTGATGTCCCCCAATACCAAGTCCTTCTTATAGTGATTGCGTAACATGGCATCCACGTAGTCATCCAACTTAGCGGCCTTCATACCAAATGCGTGTTGATATACGACTGAGTCTGCCTTTCCAAAGTAGGGATCATCTGCCCTATACAACCATTGGTTTTGAAATATCTCACTGTTCTGTAATAGTTGTGCTAATATGTCCCTGTCTGAACGTTCGGGCATGGCCTTGATGTAGACTGTCTCGTATGGAACCTTGTATTTGTAATTGACTGTGATCTGGTATGTCTTAAATGTGGATATCTGTTTGTCGGCGTTGTAGGCCTCGACTGTGAAAGTGAATACCCTATCAAATGTCGTGGGATCAGCGATCAATCTGGTGCTGGTCTGTTCGTCGAACGTGGTGGTTCCACCGTCCAGTGTGAATGATTGGAAACTGACCTGTCCTGATATCTCACCAGTGGGCAATAGTTTCAGTCCCTGTGGTAGCCTGCTGTCGCTACCCGTTTTTAATCTGTATTCCAAGTTGGCACCCAGGCTTGACACTGCCTCGACATATAACTTGCTGATCTCACCGTTAGACAATGTGCCCAATGCTTGATCAAAGGTCCAGGTGATGTCGGTATCTATGTTACCCACTATGGTTATCGTGAAGTAGGTTATGGGACTTATGATAGTTGGATAATCCCTCTTCTTAACTTGTAAACCAAAAGTGTACGTAGTCTCTGTCAATCCTTGATCAGGTATGTAACCATAGAACCAACCAGTTGACGGTTCTATGGCAAGTCCGGGAGGTAATGCCAACGTTCCCCTATCAAATGCGAACTGATCAAAGGCCGCGCCGTCAGCGTCAAATCCTAATGTGGATCCTGTGGTCACTGAGTACTCAATCACGTCACCATCTGGATCTTCCCCAGTGAACTTGTAAGCATAGAAGTTATCATGTCTCACGACTCCTAGGTCGGCCGATGGAGTTGTCAAGAACGGTGTCCTCTGTGATCCTAGGTCAGCTGTTAATAGAGAGTTATCAGCAGTCCACAATGTGGTATCTGCCAGTAAGTCATCTCTAGAATATACGAAAAGGCTAAAGGTTCTAAGATTGCTATCCAATCCATCAGTTATCTCTAACGTGAACTGATAGTTTTTACTGCTAGATCTTGTAGTAGTATCCCAGGGGAACTTGTCAAATGCCGTGATGTCATATCCCGGAAGGGCGTCCGTTGGCAACAGTGCCACGGGTCGTATATTACCACTAAGCAATCCTGTTGAGCTTACCGTAAGCCCTGGTGGTAATTCTCCCGCAACTTTCTTAACTGTTACAGTCTGATCTGGATCAGGGTCGTTATACTCAAGTTGTATATCAACTGCCTGGCCATCGATGTATGTTCCTAGGCTTCCTGCTGGAGTGTCCCAGTCTGGTATGTCCTGTCCGGAGACCGTTATGCTGAAGGTCCTGTCTGCCACACGCAATGGTTGTTCGTTGGCATCTTCTGTGTAAACCCGCACTGTAAATTTGCTAGTGATGTTCTTGCCTACTTCTGCCGGAACACCTTGTACTGATGATACAGCCCTTGGAGTGCCCGCTATCAATCCCGTCCTGGTACATTGTATACCGTCGGGTAGCTCTCCGGCCAACATAGTATAATATAGTGTAGAAGCGTCATTGGTTGAATCATCGTAAGCAGTCAAAGTGAGTTGAAAGAACTTGCCTTCTTGAATGGTTCCTAGATCTCCTGCCGGAGTCTCCCAGATTGGTTTGCCTAAAGATACTGTCATACTACTATTTATCGCAAAAGAAAACCCGCACTGGGCGGGTTTGTGTGAATCTTAAATTACCTTAAACGCTGAAACTTGATCCGCATCCACAGGATGTCTGTGCATTTGGATTGCGTATGGCAAACTGTGATCCCGTGACTGACTCAGTCCAATCGACCTCTGCTCCCTGGACATACTGTGAGCTCATCGCATCGACCAGGATGTGTATGCCATCCTTCTCGATGTCAAAGTCATCCTCATTCTGTTCCTCTTCCAGGGTGAATCCATACTGCATGCCTGAACATCCGCCACCCTGAACGAACATGCGGATCTTTAGGTTTGGATTCTCCTCTTCAGCGAGAATCTCTTTGATCTTCTCGACTGCTGAATCTGTTACAGTGATCATTTCCATTACTCAGCCTTCCAATACTGCCAAGCACCGTAGATGATAGCCGCCCAAGCCGCTACACCTAGTAATGGTTTAAACACTAGAGCAACTACGCCCATAGCGATAAGAGCAACACCGTTTTGTGATGATCTTTCTTTCCATCTTGCTTTTAACCAATCCATAATAGTCTCCTTAATAAAGTCTTTGACTGATAACAGACCAATCCATGATCTTCCAAATGTTGTCAAAGTATTTGGATTTGTCTGCCTGATAATCAAGTGCCCACGCATGTTCCCACCAATCTACTAGTATGATAACACGTTTGGAGTCACCTGTCAACTCATGGTTCTTAATTGTCTCTATGTCACCGTTGTTGTTAACGAAGATCCAGCCTGAACCTTGTATCTTCATGGCTTCCTCTTTCATCTTCTGCTTGAGGTCTTCGTAAGAACCAAACTTACGGTCTATGAATTCTTCTATCTGTCCCTTAGGTCTGTTCGC